>B570J29586_1000003_pt1 | contig 25762 bp, 34 predicted proteins | sample LakMenE09Jun09ns_FD_29586 | JGI IMG/M metagenome (IMG submission 29586)
AGGTTTGTTTTATTAAACCCTGGTGCTTCAAAGAAAAGATATGCTCCGTCTTTTGTTTGGTTAATTTCATAATTTTCTTCTACGATTTTTGAAGATTTACTTAATCCGAATGCTTCTCCGAACANTCTGTCAAGTTCATTGTCTAAGTTTGAAAATTTGTAATACATCATAATTTGTTTTTTTTATTAAAGTTTATTATTTATATTTGGGATATCAATTAAAATACCAAACCATAAATTATGTCAAAATTACGTTAACTTCAAGTATTAAACGACATTATGTCAGTTAAAAAAATATTTTCTGACAATTTGTCAAAATATTTGGAGATGAATGATATTTGATATACCTTTGAAAAAAATAAGATAGACTATGAACGAATTAATGGACGACGACGAAAAAATGATGAGTAGAAAAGAAAAATCAACTTCGGATACGGGTACTCCTGTATTGGACAATTTCAGTAGAGATTTAAATAAACTTGCCGAAGCTGGTAAGTTAGACCCTGTGGTTGGTAGAGAAAGAGAAATTTTAAGAATTGCTCAAATTCTATCAAGAAGGAAGAAAAATAATCCAATTATTCTTGGTGAACCTGGTTGTGGTAAAACTGCGTTAGTTGAAGGANTGGCAATNAAAATCGTAAATGGTGATTGTCCNAGAAACTTGGTTGACAAAAGAATTGTTAATCTTGATTTAACTTCAGTTGTTGCTGGAACAAAATATCGTGGACAATTCGAAGAAAGAATGAAGGTTATTATTGAAGAACTTCAAGCAAACCCTCACATCATNGTATTCATCGATGAGATTCACACTTTGGTTGGTTCAGGTAATTCATCAGGTTCAATGGATGGTTCNAACATCTTTAAACCAGCTCTTGCTCGTGGTGAACTTCAATGTATTGGAGCAACAACATTGGATGAGTTCCGTAAGAATATTGAAAAAGATGGAGCATTGGAACGTAGATTCCAAAAGGTTATTGTTGAANCNTCAACGGTTGCTGAAACAATCTTAATTTTAAAGAANGTTCGTGACAAATACGAAACATTNCATAAGGTTCTTTATACNGATGAAGTTATTGAAACTTGTGTTAAACTTGCTGACCGTTATATTACCGACCGTGAGTTTCCCGATAAAGCATTTGANATCTTGGATGAGGTTGGAGCAAGAATGCAGACCGAATTAAAAATTCCTGCATCGATTGAAGAATTGAAACAAAAAGCTGCGGAGATTAAACAACAAAAGATTGATGTTGTTAAAAAACAAAACTACGAGGAAGCTGCGGAGTTAAGAGACAAGGAAAAGAAATTGTTAATCAAATTGGAAAATGAAAAAACTAAATTTGAAGAACAAATGGCAAAAGACAAACAAAAAATAACGTTAGACCACGTTTATGATGTTGTGTCGAATATGACCAAAATCCCTGTTAGTAAAATGAGTGCAGATGATACAAAAACATTATTAAACTTGGATAAAAGTTTAATTGATAAAGTTATCGGTCAGAACGATGCTGTAATAAAAATCGCAAAATCTATTCGTAGAAACAGATTAGGGATTAAAGACCCAAATAGACCAATTGGTTCATTTGTATTCTTAGGTTCAACGGGTGTTGGTAAGACATACTTGGCAAAACAATTGGCAAAAGAAATGTTCGGTTCCGAAGATTCGTTAATCCGTGTGGATATGAGTGAATACCAAGAAAAGCATAGTATATCTAAGTTAGTTGGAGCTCCTCCGGGATATGTTGGTTATGAAGAAGGTGGATTATTAACTGAAAAAGTTAAAAACAAACCATACTCGGTAATTTTATTTGATGAAGTTGAAAAAGCTCATAAAGATGTATTCACCATATTACTTCAAATCTTAGATGATGGACACGTAACGGATAGTTTAGGTCGTAAGATTAACTTCAAGAATACCTTGATTATTTTAACATCAAACTTGGGAGTTAAAAAATTACAAGATTTTGGAACAGGTATTGGATTCTCAAATAACACTTACAGTAATGAAGAAGCTAAAAAGCAAGTGTTGATGAAGGAAATGAAAAACTTCTTCTCACCTGAGTTCTTAAATCGTATTGATGACACAATTGTATTCAATTCATTATCTCAAGAAGATATTAAGAAAATTACCAAAATTGAATTGGACAAATTAACCACTCGTCTTGTTGATTTAAATTACAAAATAATTTATGATGATACGTTAGTTGAATACTTGGCAAAAATTGGATTTGATGAATTGTACGGAGCACGTCCATTGAAAAGAGCAATCCAAGATAAAGTTGAAGATTTGTTGTCAGAAGAAGTTTTAACTGGTAAGTTGATTGAAGGAAAAACTTACACAATGAAAGTTGAAGACGATAATATAATTTTAAAGAAAAAGGGTAGATAAAAAAAAGGGAACTAAATGTTCCCCTTTTTTTGTGTTTAATAAAAGAATTAAATTCTTCCGTAACGATTTTGAACAGATTTTTTATAGTGTAATTTGTTTCCAAGAGCTTCAACCATACGTTTACCCATATCAATCCCATTAAAAACATCTTCAACAACAACATATTCATTTTTTGTGTGATAGTTGTAATATCCAATTGAAAAGTTGATACAAGAAAAGTCAAATTGTTTTCTTAAGGCATATACGTCAGTATATGGGTGAACCATATAATCCATATCTTCTTTAATCATTCCTTCGGTTAATACTTTATCACAAGATTCAAAAAATTCAGTATCTCGGTCAAATAAAACTTGTCCAAAACATTCTTCAGTAATCATCCAATTCTCAGGAGCATCAAACTGAATTCCATAACCAACATTTTTAAAGAAGTCTTTATTGGCTTTCAATGAACCATTACATCCAGTTTCCTCAGCAACAAAGAACGCCGCTTTTAGATTTGGTAATTCTTTTAATAAAGATAAACAAGCAAATACTCCACATTTATCATCACCACCAATACCTGTTGGATTTCCTTCATCATTATAAGCCTTATAAGACAATTTAATCTCTTTCTGAGCATTGGGTAACATTTCTTCTTTAATGTTAATGGTGTCAATCCTATGAACCGTATCGGTATGAGAAATAACACAAGGGAAATAAAAATCTTCAGGTAATTCTGTTAAGGTTTGTTTTGTNGCATAAACATTTTTATGTTCATCAACAAAATGTTCAATATTGTTTTGATTAAAAAACTTAATTAAGAATTCGACCATAAGGTCTTCTTTATAAGTAAAAGTTGGAACGGATAATACGTCTTTGAGTAATTGCGAGTCTTTTGTCATAAGACAAATATAAGAAAATTAATATATTTCGTCAAATTTAAATAACGTTGGTTGAAATAATAAATAATAAAAATTTTGTTCAGTTAATTTTAANTCTCTAAACTGATAAGAATCTTTNTAAATTTTTCGTAGTCTTACATCTATNTTATTTCCATCCCTATCAAANCCAGTTATATTATACATAATCTTTTTATTTTTTGGTAATGGTGACCATTTTCCATAACCAACATCAAATTTAGATGAAATTCTTTTTGTCATTTTAACAAATTCGTTGATATTTTCATCTTCCTCAATAGTTTCAATAATATCGTCAAGTTGTTTAGAAACATTATTATTAAATCGTTCTGTATTTATTTCAAAATTTCCTGTATATCTTAATTCCTCCCAGTTACCAATATTTGATGGATTTCCACTTTTTTCAATAACTTTAATAAAAAATTCTGCAGCATTATCAATCTCAGGTCTACCCAAACGAACCCACCACATAATTAATTGTGCTATTGTGGTAGTTATTTTATCAAACTTAGTGTATATTCTAAAATTAATTTTATTAAGGTAATCATCTAACTCTTTATCAACGACATCAATAGCATTTTGTTTAGATACAATTTCTTGTTCTTCTTTCCATTCACTAATTATATTTTCAATTGAACCTTCATAAAACGAAAGCAAGGATTCGGACAATTTTACTCGAAACTTATCATCATTTAAATTAAAACTTTCACCAGATAATAAAACTGAGGAAATGTATTTTAGTTTTTCTACATTTTCTTCATCTAAATCACCATAAATAATATAACCATCCTTAAAATCATCCTTTAAATTATAATAGTCAAAGAGGTCATAATCACCAAATGAAATATTATTTAAAAAATACTTATCATCATCATCTAAACCAATTGCATTCAAAAAAGGTTCATCACCTTCCAAGTCAACCGTTATCTCCGTTTTTCCAAGAGGTTTTTTAGTGTCGATGTGATAAATAGAACTGTCAGAATCGTAAATATCATCTTTTGTTCCGTTATCCTTAACGTAATTAATCAACGATTTAATAAAAATTGGTGTTTTAGGTTCGCCCACGAATAATAACTTTTACTATAAATACCTATTTTGTTTGTAATTTCAATATTTATGATTATCTTTGTAAAACAAAACACAGAATNGTTCTTTGAAAATATGGGGGTACANGGAATTGATTGGCGTTTATATCAATAAGTGGCACGTCGGAGCTGAAATAACTTCGTTAACAACTGGTTCACAATTACAAATGGCAATACTTTTGCTAAACTTTCTGCTTTAGGTTTAACTAGAGAAGAAGTTGTTGTTGCAGCATAATTACTGAGAACAACGCGGGGTCGATGGACATATAACCTAGCAACAGAAGTCCTCACGGTGTAACACCACCACAAGAGTGTTAAAGAGTCTCGTTCAGAATGCTACTCTATTAAAAGTGAATTCGACACAGTTATTGGTGACAATGTCAAAATAGGAACCATTTATTTGTCGGTTGTGAATTAACCGAATAAGCGTGTAGTCATTTACTGTTGTGGCGAGCAAGACGAGAGTTCGAATCTCTCTACCTCCACCAAAAATGAATCAGAGAACCGTGAGTCTGCGGGTAAAACCATAAGACGAGCAAACGTCATACTGATTCATTTTTTTTATTCAAAAAATTTTATTATATTTTAGTTATGGGAGAAAATTGTAATATATGTAGTAATAAATGNTGGGGTTCACCTGGTTATCACGGAAGTTGTTGTTCTGTTGAGGACAGAGATTATATCATTGGACCTCACCACGATACAGATGAATTCATATTAAATCTTTCCAAAAAATTTGGAAGAGAAATTGAAAAAGAAGAAGTTTTTATTGAATATAATGAGGGAAAAAATTTATTCCCAAATAAAACCTCTTGGCAAAATGAAACATCGTATCCTGCGTTTCGGGTTGATTTATTTAACCCAAAATTACCTTGTATTTTTTATAATACAAAAATTAAGGCATGTTCAATTTATGATGTTAGACCAAAAACTTGTAGAGAGTATGAATGTGATTATCTTAAGAACAACTCTTAACGTCGATTAGACAATCTTCGAAAGTATATATAGAATCCAAAAAATACTGCCGCAATACAATACAACACGAAGTTCGCCTTCCATAAACTTCCTGTTTTTAAGATTAAAGAATATTGAACTACATCGAACCCAAACGGATTGAAGAATAGAGCTATCATTAGAAATAGTTGAGAAAGGTTCTCTTGGAAAGTTTTTCTCCATGTTTTTTCGTTTTTCGCCATCTTCCATATGTAGGGATTAAATGTTTATGTTATTAAAATAACTTAGTGTTTTACTATAAATAGATTGGTATAAAAAATATATAAAAATTATTAGAAATAAAAACATTTTTTTACTATATTTACAGATAAAATCAATCACTTAATCCTATGAAAAATCACACAAATTCTATCTATTACGGACCAAAAACTAACGAAGAAATTCTTGATGATTGGGAATCCGGAGATATTGTTTATTTCTAATAGTTATATATTATTATAATAATATATTCGCGTGCGATTTTTAAAATTAAAACCTTATGACAGAAAACAAAATAGAAATAAAAAGACATATTGGAAAAGCTATTTCATATAGATTTTTAGGTACATTACAGACAATAATNATTAGTTACATTTTTACNGGAAATTTTGTAATATCATCATCAATTGGTATTGTTGAATTATGTGTTAAACCATTAATTTATTTTTTACACGAAAGAGCTTGGTATAAATGGATTAAATTTGGTGTTGTTACCGAAAAATCAAAAAAGAAAGTTAAAAAAGAACAAACTACCGAAGTTTCCTCGGTTGTTGATGTTAAATCTACAGAGCCTAAAAAGAAAACTTTAAACTATTCATCAAAAAGATAACCGATTTTATATCGGTTTTTTTTATACTTGTTTGTATTTATATCATATGAAAGATGAGATAAAAGAAATTATATCAATATATAATGCAATACTTGAAAATAAGGATATTATAATTAAAGAAGCAAAAGATTTTAATGATTATACATATATTGAATATTGCGGAATTAAAACACCAAAAGTACGTAAGGGTGAATCTGTGTCAAAAGGAGATACTTTAGGGAGTAGTGATACTGATGTTGAAGTATTTATTTACAATTCAAATAAAGATAAAGGAAATATTTCGTCAATTTTTTTTCCAAAAGAATCTATTGGTAAAAACGTTAAAGAAAGAAGTGGAAAGTATATAATTCCTAGTGAAAATACAAAAAAAATAAAATCTCCAACAGATGGTATTATTTCAAATGATATTTATAACACTGTTTGTCCAAATCAAATTCTAATTAAATATTATAAAGAAAATGAAACTAATGAAAAAAATAACACTTACAGAGAACCAAATAGATTACAAGGTGAAAAAGAATCAAGTGTTGTTAAATTTTTATTTGATAAAGAATATAGAGAAAAATTAGGTAAAATTTTTAAGAGTGAACCAGAGAAGGAAAAGGGTTGGTTAAACAAATACTTCGACAAAATTTCAACAACCAAAAAAGTTCAAGAAAACGTAAATAGAATTAAGGGTCTCCTTAAATAAAAAAAACCCATCATTTGATGGGTTTTTCTTTTTCTAATAGAAATTATTATTTAGTTTCTACCGCTTCTACTTGTTCAACCGCAGTTGAATCCACAGAGGTAGAATCTAATACTTTAGTTGAATCAACAGCCACAGCAGTTGAGTCAGATTTTACTTCAGTTGATGGTCCAGAACCACAAGATGCTAATGCCACAATCGACAATAATAATACAATTTTTTTCATAATTTTTTTTCTTTATTTTTTTTATATCTATAAATATAAGAAAATTTTTTAAACATATAAAGTTTATGTTAAACTTATTATATAAAATTCATGTTTAATAATGTTTCTTTTATTTCTTCATTATATGGACCCATTTCTATAAAAATATTTGAACCAACAGGTACATCATCCGAAGAAATTACTTTTACATTTGTTCCATACATTCTTTTATTTTGTTTGTTAACATCATTATCAATAACCGCAATAATTTGTTCTTCTTTAACTCCCAAACTTAATAAATAATAAAAAGGAAAATGGGCACCAAACACATAAAACTTATCCACATTTTTCATAGAATCCGCTCTGGATTTCATGTAATCTAAAAAATCAACAACTTCATTTTTTATCAAAAATTTAGGTGATTTAGATTTTGTTTCAATTGGTCTGGTTTTAAAAAAAATAGAATGTTCTTTAAAATATTTNTTGTCAACAACTTCCCAACCAGTTATTTCTAACATATATTTCAGACATTCTTCNGCNAAATAATTTGGATGTTCAAACATAAGAGTTGAACAATATCTATTTTTGGCATAATAACTAAAATTAGGNAGAGAAAAAATATGATAACTTGGATTTCTATCGTGAAGATTATCCAAAAAAGATTTTAAATCAAATAAATGTTCAACAAAATGAGATGTCACAACAACATCCCCTTTANTTATCATTTGTGAATCATAAAGTCCTTGAATTATNGTTAAATTTTTACTTTCAACCGGTGGATTTAAATCAATAATTGTCCAATCAACATTTTNATTNAGTTTACTAAAACTATTNAAAATATTACCNGAACCACCACCAATATCAACTATTTTATTTTGTTCTGTCTCATAAATAAATTTGGCAAATTCAGAATTATGTTCCGTCCAAGTTTTACCAATACTACTATTATGTTGAGACATATAAATCAACTTTGGGTCAACATAGGGTAAAAATTTAATAAACCCGTCATCGTCCTCAACAATATTCGCATCAATCATAATTTCTTTGTCGGTTAACTCACCATCTTGAGTACAGATACTGACAGGAAAATTGGGTAATTTTATTAATGTATTCATATTTTTTTATGTACTCTTAAGTATAATAAAATTTTAAAACATATAAACTTTATGTTTAAGTTAATGTAATTATATTTGATTTATGGAAAATAAAACTTGTCTTGTAATTTATATCGGTAACGGTTATTCTGAAGGTGAACCTTCATACTATCAGTCGTATATCTATTCTGTTGATATGAGGGATAATAAAGAAAACCACGAAGAAAATATTTACAAACCATTAAGAGAATTGGGTTATACTGTGGATACAACACTTATAACCAACAAACATAAAAGATATGATGAGTTTGTTGAACATTATGACGCCATCAGACTTAATTATACCGATTTTACTCCAGAACATTTTGATATTTTAGATAAGTTTTATAGACATAAAATTCACCCAGGTTGGGGTCCAGGTTCATTTATATCAGGAGGTAGATTATTAAATCTATATGAAGAATTACCCGAATATGATATATATGTTTTTGTTCGAGCTGACGCAAATTTCAAACAATCGTTGAGTGATTTAAATGTTGATTATAATAAAATCAATTATCTATGGCGTGAAACCGATTATAGATTTTTTTATGACCCAGAAAATCCTGAAATTGCGGAAATCACAATTGATTGGCCGTGGAATACATATCAAAGAATTAATGGAAATGTTCTAAATGTGGTAAGTAAAAAATATATTAACGTTTTTAAATCACATTATTGGTTGGACCATTTGTCATTATATGTTATGTTAAAGGATTTTTCTCCATTCATCACCTATGAAAATGATATTAATTTAATGTGTGGTGAAGATGAATTTTATGCTGGAGCTCCCGAATTTTGTACAAATCCTGTTTATACTTTTAACAAAAAAATTATCTCTTCCAAAGATAAAAATTTTAAATACAATTAATTATTTAATTAGTTGTAATAAAATATAAGTCAACTTATAACCTGTAAAAGCTCCTAACGCAGATGGAATTGGGAATACAATCAACTTACCTAAGTCAGTTACATATTTTGGTCTATTAACAATTCTACCCATAAAGAAATAGTAAACTAAATAACCAAACAAAACTGCTAAGTCTGTTCTGGTGGCAATAAATACGACTAAAGTCGCACCTAAAAATCCAAAAATAAAGTTATCTCTAACTCCTTCCCAAACTTCTTTTGTGGTACATTCATTCCACTCTTTAACAATTTTACCTAATTGTTTCTTTTGTCTTTTGTGTAAATTATTAATCATTTTAATTTTTTTTGTAGCCCCTCCGGGAGTCGAACCCGACTTTTCAGGATGAAAACCTGACGACCTAACCGATAGTCGAAAGGGCCATATAAACGATTGTTGTCTTTAACGATTTATTTATTATGCCTTACGGCCTCGTTAATTTAGTTTCCAATTTATCTAATCGAGAGTCCAATTGGGAAGCAACTTCTCTTTCTGTTTTATCAATTCTACGAATTAATTCATTATTTACATAATTTATAGTATCGTGAATATCTTTTGTTCTCATATCAAACTCAACCGAAAAGTTTTGTTTGTACTCATTGAATTGTTTCTCAACATTTCTGACCTTAAAAAATCCTAAAACAGCAACTACCGAAATTGTGATAACCGCCACTGAGGACATTCCTAAAATAAATGATAATGTATCCATATCTTTTAATTTTGTTTTTAGTGTGTCAAAGAACAACAATCGTTTGCGGTCTCGACGGGATTCGAACCCGTACCTCGCACCGTGACAGGGTGGAATTGTAACCATTCAACCACGAGACCAATTTCCCCACCCCGAGATTAAGGATGAGTAGATATATCGGTTTTCTTCCTATTCAATAAACCTGCGGGTCATCCCTCTTAAAATTAGTCAACACTACTGGGAGGAGTTGTGTCACTCTCCTTTGTTCCCACGAAAAGGGCATTAACGATGTCCCCTCTATTACCGACCATAGATTAAATGAGTCTTTGACTAGACTGCTGAGTATCTCTAACTCATTGTAGCGGGAGTAGGACTCGAACCTACGACCTTCGGGTTATGAGCCCGACGAGCTACCACTGCTCTATCCCGCAATATGTTGTTGCGATTAGAGGATTCGAACCTCTCGGGGGTATATCTACCAACTCGGCTCATGAGACCGACCTTACACCAATATCGCAATATATTGCTGGGCATCTAGGATTTGAACCTAGGACCACTCGATTAACAGTCGAGAGCTCTACCGCTGAGCTAATGCCCAAATTAATTATGATTAATATTTCGATGCGATTTGTTTTATTAACTCCCAGTCTTCACGATTCATTCTAAGATAAATTGATGATAATTTATTACATGTTTCAATGTGTTCAATTTCCATCAATGAGTTTTTCTTACTTGGGACGATGATTGAACTTGAATTAATGTGTCCATCTTGAACCAAATAATCAATAAGTTCTTTAATTTCTCGTTTGCTACATTCTCCCATAAATTCATGGATATCAACATCTACGTATGTGCTAAATTTTGGCATATCTTTATTTCTTTTAGTAATACAAAGATACAATCTTTTTTTAAATAAACAAATATTTTTGATTATTTATCTTTCATATAGATTTTTGACTGAGTGTCAAGTCATTGTTCGTTATGTCAAAACGATAATTAATGATATTTATCAACAATGATTTTACGAGAAGAAATATCAAGAATGAAATCAATTATGGGGATACTAACCGAAGTTAAAATTCCCAAAAAAGATAGAATTCAACTCTATAAGGATGAAAACATTATTGTTGTTGTTCCGTTAACACATAGTGCTTTAAGAAAGTATGCAAATAGTTGTCAGTGGTGTATTAACCATGATTTAGGTGAGTGGGATGATTATCATAAGGGAAAACATGCTGTAATTATACAAAGAAACCCTAAAAAAGTTAAAACAGGTATGACAGGAAATCCAACACCAACAGAGATATTTTCTATATCTAAATGGATTAACGATGAAAGTTCTTTTGAAGATGTATGTCGGATGTTAGATTACGAATTTACAAATGATAGAACAATGAATGATTATTATGTTAATTTATCTAATGATATAAATAACTTCGGAACCAATATTATTTATTATTCACCAACAAATGGCATATATGATATGGAAGATAATTTATTATGGGATTTTAATTATGAAATATCTAATATTCCAAACATAACTCCCGAAGTTATAAAAATAATGAACGATTATTTGTCTTTCATATAGATTTTTGACTGATTGTCAAGCCATTGTTCGTTGTGTTTGAACTCTTTCCAATTTTCAAATTCTTTCAAATCTTCAATTACCTCAATTGGTAATAATTTGAATCCGTCAGGGGCTACTCCTTGAAGTTTATAAAATCCGGAGTTTTCAATTTTTTCAGCAATAATTGATTTTAAGTTGTTATCTAAATTTTCGTTCATTTTATTTGGTGTTTTCTAATGTCCAAAGTTCTATTGTTAATGCCTTACCTCGAGTTTCTTGGTGGTTAAAGTCCATCTGAAGTTCTTTACCCTTGAAGTACATTTTATCAATAAAGTCCCAATCTCCGTTAGGTGTTTCAATACAACCACCAACCATACTGAAATCTTTTGCAGTTGGAATTTCATCAGACTCAAATTCAAAGTCACATATCCATCCTTTATTTTCTTCTAACCAAAGGATGATATTTTCCTCCTCACCTTCAATTGGAAATCCGTTAAATGTGTCACCATAATCGGCATTCTCATCTACTTCATAATGGTCAGACATTTCTTTTTCTTCGAATTCGAGAACTCTATTTTCCATGTCATCCGATTTGAATACCATGAAGTGTGGTGTACCATTCCAAAGAGGTTTATCCATCACCCACATATTCGCATCGAATATATCATAATTTAAAACTTCTTCAATGTCAAATCCCATTGAACTTAAATCATCGATACCATTTTCTGACATGTGATTTTTAAGTTTTTCAACTTCTTCATTTGTGAGTTGGTGACCAGAAGCGTTCAACCCCCAACCTCCGATTACTAAAATGTATTTTGTCATTAGTTTTTTAATTTTCGTTCATTTTATTTAATTTGAAAAACTTTCTTCGAATAATGAATTTTCTGCCGAAATTTCAACGTTGTCTGTATGTTGTAATGTTAATTCTTTATTATCAAAGTCGAAATAAAAATAACCACTTGAACCCTCATTAATTTCCCAACCACCAAAATTTTCTTCAAGTTTATTATAACACCAATTTTCAATATCATTTGGTACAGCAGGACCTTCTTCAAAACTTGATTCCAAATATCCCGAATCGCCACCACCATCATATTTCAAAGTCAAAACTCCATTTTGAGGTATTTGTCCACCAAGTTCAATTACGTCTTTTCCAAATTTATCAATTAATCTTTGGTCATCTTCACTATCAAATGCTATTGATTCTGCATCACTTGTAGAATAATAACTATAATGATGTGATAATGTAATTGTAAATTTAACCGCNTCAATTAATACCTCAATCCCTTCCCAAAAAGGTTCTTCTTTATAATTAAATTCACTATTATTTGAATTAATTATTTTTTTAATTATTGGGAATAATAGTTGAGGAATTTTAATTTTATAGTTATTTGAGAATGAGTCTATTTCATCCCAACTAATTTCAGAAACATCAAATGAATAATCAACATAATCTGAATGTAATTCAACACTACCAAAATTCATACCAAATGACCTTAAATAATATGCGGTTTTTCTTAAAACTAATTTATCTTCGTTTGTTAAAATTGATTCCATATGATATAAATATTAGTCTTCTATGTTAATTGTTCTCATCATCCATTGAGGTCGTTTATTTTCCGAAATATTAGTAATCCATTCTTTTGCCGAAGGAATATAATTATTACAATCTTCTTTTACGTGTTGCTCTCCAACATAACGGGTATAAACAATTTTTCCATCACTATTCTTGAATTCAGAACCAAATCTTTTTTCCATTTCAAAAATACCTTCGCTGTGATGTCTGAACATTCTATGTAATGAATCTCCAATCCAAGACTTTGTCTCATCCAACCACTCGTGTAAATGAATATAATCTTCAGGTTTTCCACCAAATTTTTTGACAGAAGACTTTGCGTGTAAATTGGGGTGTGCCATTATTTTTCTATTTTATTTGCCTTATGTTTAAACCCTGATATCATTAATGATGCTGTCATATAATTTGTTGCTAAAGGGATGTTATAAACGTTACAAATCCTTAATAACATACTAACGTCAACTTGGTGGGGATGAACGTCCATAGGGTCTATAAAGAACACTACNCCATCAATTAAACCTTCTGTAATCATNGCNGCAATTTGAGCNTCACCACCTTTAGGTCCAGATTCCAAACAAGTCACCTCAAGTCCCGCATGTTTAATATGTTTACCTGTGGTACCTGTGGCAATAAGGTCGTTTTCTTTAAAGAAATCCAATCTTTTCATTATAAAGGCAACCATATCCGCCTTTTTTCCATCGTGAGCAATAACCGCTATTTTCATATTTTTTATTAAAATTTAACACAAATATAAGAATAATTTTTGAATTTATAATGACTTTTTTGATATTTATTGTTAGACGTACAAACTAAATTGTGTCTTTTGGAAATTAACCAAATATGAGAACAAAGGGATATTGAGACGTGGAAAGCTCAAACCATAAACGACAAACAAATTAAGATATATTTTAAAAGGGTAAAAAATAATTACCCTTTTTTTTATGCTTTTTTTTGTTATTTTTATTTAAAAGAAAAATATTATGGAAAATTATACAAACCCTGAACAATCAGGACAAGAACAAAACCCACAAGACTTATTAAACGCATCATTAATCTTTGCTAGAGCATTAGGACTTATCCTAAATGAAGGTGAAGGTATTGTTATTGATATTAATGGTGATGTAAATTTAGGTGATGACGTAAATAAAGTTATTGTATTTAAAAAAGATGAACAAGTTCACATTTTTAAATTTGAAGAAGACCTTCCTGAAGGAACTGCGGTTAGTTTAAACCCACCAACCGAAGAACAAACTGAAGAAGTAAAATAATAAAATTAATTAAAATAAAATTATGAGGACATTAGGATTTTCCGTTGGCCACGATAAAGGTGCCGTAATAATTGAAAACGGTAAAGTTGTTATTGGTATAACACAAGAAAGATTATCTAGAATTAAACACGATGGAGCGTTTTCTGAAGGAGAAATACCGTTAAGTTCAATAAATTATTGTTTAAATGAATTGGGTTTAACGTTTAAAGATATTGATAGTTTTGTTTATAGTACAACCGAAATATCAGACAATATTGAGGAACAATTTAGAAATATTACAAACAACACATTTTCCCGTAATTTAAAATTTATTCCACATCATTTAGCTCATGCTTATTCTACGTTTTTTAGTTCAGGATTTGAAGAAGCTGCCGTTGTAGTCGCCGATGCGTCAGGTAGTATATTATCACAACATAATCAACTTAAAAATTGGTATGGTAATAAAGATAGAGGTAATTTAAATGATGGCGAAGATTGGACCGAAGCAATTTCAATATATCACTTTACAAAAAACAAATACGAAGAAGTTCACAAACAATGGATGACATATCCAAGTTATGCCGATAATAATAACGATTCCATTTCATTAGGAATGATGTATTCAAATGGTAGTCGTCAGATTGTTTATGACCCAAATAACAATTCTTGGAATGCCGGTAAACTTATGGGATTAGCATCATATGGTGACCAAAATGTTATAAATGCTGCCGAGGAGTTTGTAAAAGAAATTGATGGTAATTTATACATACCTAATTATTATCTATATCCAAATGTTGATTTTAACTCAGATTTTTATTCAAAAGCTTGTGTTGCTGGAATATACCAACGAGAACAAGAAAGAGCATCTTTTTGGTTAGCCCAAAAAGCAAAAGAATTAACAGATTCAAAAAATATATGTGTTGCAGGTGGTTCATTTTTAAATTGTAATTCAAATGAAAAAATATTAAATTCAGGGTTATACGAAAATTGTTATTTTATTCCACCATCAGACGATAGTGGAATCCCGTTAGGGTGTGCTTGGTACGCATACCAAGAACTTATGGATATCAAAGAAACTCAAATGTTTAGTCCATATATCGGAAAAACATATTCGAGAAATGAAGTTATTTCGGTATTAAATGATAATCCAAATTTGGTATACACAGAATTTAATAAATTTAACGAATTAACTGAACATGTTTCCGATTTATTATCTCAGAATAGGGTAATTGGATGGTTTCAAGATGGTTCTGAAATTGGACCAAGAGCATTAGGTAATCGTTCAATTTTGGCATCACCAATCAATTCATGGATGACAGGACATATTAACGGTGATATCAAAATGAGAGAATGGTATAGACCATTTGCACCAGCAGTTTTATTTGAACACCAAAAAGATATTTTTGAATCTGATGTATATTCTCCATATATGTTAGTAACAACAACAATAAAAGAAGAATGGAGAAAAAGAATTCCAGCGGTAAATCATATTGATAATTCCGCTAGACATCAATCAGTTACAGAAAAATCAAACCCAAAGTTTTATAATTTAATTGAAAAATTCTATAATAGGACTGGAGTTCCTGTTTTATTAAATACAAGTTTTAATGGTCCAACAGAACCAATCGTTGAGACACCAAGAGAAGCAATCGCAACTTTTTTAGAAAGAAATATAAACTTTTTAGTTATCAATAATTTTTTAATTAGTAGGGTTTAGTCGTTAATTCCAAATATTCTTCAATAATCTAACAAATTATTGAAGATAGTTTTGGAGTTTAAAAAAATTTTATTATCTTTGAAAAAAAAGATATTATGACAATAGGACAAGATTTTCAAAATTACTACGTAAAACATTTAGGTAAAAATTCTTTGGATTTACACAATTTCAGTAACCAAATCCAATCATCAATGACTCCTTACATTTTAGAAGAAAGAGAAATGAGGGTAACTCAGATGGATATTTTTTCAAGATTAATGAGAGATAGATTATTATGGGTTGCTGGACCTGTAGATGATAGGATGTCTACAATTGTTCAAGCACAATTAATGTTCTTGGACTCAAGTGACAAAACCGATATCACAATGCACATTGATTCTCCAGGTGGTAGTGTTAAATCAGGACTTTCTATGGTAGATGTTATGGAATACATTTCTTGTGACATCAGAACGGTTAATACAGGTATGGCAGCATCTATGGGTTCAGTGTTGTTAGGTGCGGGAACAAAAGGAAAAAGAAGTTCTTTAAGATTTTCAAGAACAATGTTACACCAATCATCAGGTGGTGCTGGAGGTAATATCCAAGATGCTCGTATTAGTTTTATCGAATGGGAAAAAATTAATAAAACACTATTTGATTTATTAGGTTCTTATTGTGGAAAAACATCAGAACAAGTGATGGAAGACGCTAGTCGTGATTTGTGGTTAGATGCCGAAGAAGCATTAGCTTACGGAATTATTGACGAGATTGTTAAAACAAAAAAGAAGGGTGTTTAAGCCCTTCTTTTCCGAGATTTGTGAATACCTCCCTTATTAGTTCTCATTTATATCCAAGAGTTTTACCTCAGTGAATCATATCTAGTTTTTTGTAGGGGTTAGTGTTTATGTTGTTTTTAAACTACTTAAAACATTTTCTGCGTTTGATGTATATTTTGAAAATAAATTACAAATAGTTCCGGCAAATTCTTTTTCAATGCTTTCTTTAAATGTTTTACTGTCTCTAATAGTTGCTCCAATCGTATTTCTTAAAATATCAGCAAGACCTCCAGTAACTTTATAAGTGTCTTGAAGCCATTTTACCATCGCTTCAGTTAATCCTTCAACAACTAATTTTGTAAATAATTTACAATCACTTATCGCTCTAACTAACTCTGTTGGTCTTGACGCTAAAAATGAAACTAAAAAATCTTTAAAAGGTCCTTTACCCATACCAAGACCGGTTAGAACTTTATCTATAATTTTTTCATAAATGGTATTCATAATACCACCACTGAATAAATTACCAAATAAATTTTTAAATAGAGATGCTAAATCTTCTTCATTAATAAATTTATTTTCTTGTAAATAAACTATTTCTTGACATAATGCAAACCCAAATCTTAATTGTTTCTCTTCAGTTAAATTATTAAAATCTTCAATAGTCTTAACATTACCTAAAACAGTTTCAATTCTACTTTCAACTAATCTTCTTTCAATTAAAAGTTTTTCTTGTTTTTCTTTAGTTTCAACTAAAGTTTTCTTTATTGATTTTTCTACCATTATTGATTTTGCCTTATAAAATATGGTGAACCAGGTTTTATTTGTTTACCTTTATTGTCTTTTATTTCTCCCCTTAGGAATTCTAAGTTTTTCTTAGTAGCTCCTAAATCAAGATATTTTCCTGAAGTACCGGCTTGTTCAAGACATCTTCTAACATATGTTTTAGCAATATCAATTTCCGATTTTGTACCTAAACCATTCTTAGCCATTTGAGTAAAGTCTTCAATTGTTTTTCTACATTTTTCATATCTATTATCTGATTTGACATTTTCTTTTTTCTTATAAAGAACAACAGAACCAGAACCGTCAGGGAAATTTATTGTAAGTGGTTCAAAACTTCCAATTTCGTCTAAAGTTAGTTCAGATTTTAATTTATAATCAGCATCATAATACGTTTGAAGGAAGTCTTGTTGTATTTTTGTATATTGTTCTTTCTTACCACTAAGATTTTTAGGTCTGTACAATGTAATTTTATTTCCATTACCCATATCAAATTTAGTGGTTTCATATTTACCTTCTTTGGCCTCTAAAGTACTAAAACCATTGTCGGTTAATTCACTATATTCCATCCACCCTCTATCTTTCATTTTAGTCAAATTATTTGTTGAATCAGTTGTAGCTGCTTGAGTAGATGCATCTTTTGAAGCTTTTTGAACATCATCACAATTCCATTTACCTTCAAGTGTTTTAAGATTATTTGACTTATCTTTAATACGGGCAGTATAATCAACAAAAAAATAAACGGTATTTTCAGGGTTTTTAACACTTGGTCTTTTTATTGCTTTTTTGTAATTAGGATTTGACAAAGTCATTGATACAATTGTTCCACCTGTTATACACCCACTATCAATAAAATTTTGTAATTTTGATTCTAAATCTTGAGATTGTTCTAAAATAACATTTTTAGAATTTTTTTCTCTTGAATGTAATTCTAAAATATATTTTATTTCACTTTCATTTATTTTTGTTTTCATTTTATATTAAATTTCGTTTCGATTTATTACAATTTCTTCACCACCAGCGTCAGTGTTATTACATATTTTATCAACATCATTGTCAGAAAATCCACCCCTAAAACCAGCAGTTTTTAATTTTTCATTAGTTTGAGACCCAAATTTGCCATCAGCAACTAATCCTCCTAAACATCCTTGAACTTTTTTAATTGCATCAGAATAACATCCTTGAGTATAAGTGCCTGAACAAGGTCTATATGTTGTAGTTCTTGGACGTGGTGCCGGTGTTGGTGCATTAGTTCTTAGTAACTTTGTGTCATCAAAAGCTTCAGTTAAGTTTTTTTTTTGAATTGACTCAGCGATTATAGTTACTTTAGAACCTTGACAACGTATTTTGTTACCTGTTGAAGTATCGTCCATATGCTTAATTCTACCATCCGCAAATAGTTTATATTGACTACGTGAAGTACCTTTAATTAATATGTAAACATAGTTGTTCTCGTTTGGTTGAACATTTTGGTCAACATTAGTATCTGTATCAAAAATACATGGGAATGTCTTTTTAAACCAGTTAATATCATATTGTTCCGTACTTGCAACTCTTAAGCTACCCATTTTTTTAGTTCTATAGTTCATAGCGGCAAATGTTTCCATTAATTCCGCTAATTCTTCATCATCTAATTCGTCAATTAATATTTTTGCAAAATCACCATAACCTAACTCTTCAAATTCTGCGTTGATATTACATAAATCGTCAAGATTACCTGATTTCATTATAGAGGCTTGTTTTCTCCATTCTGAGTCGTCAGTTCCTCCCAAAAATCCCAGTGTTTGGTAATTAAATGATTTGTTAAATGCCGATGCAATCGCTGCGGCATCTAAAGTACCTTCTGTTTTTGCACGCCCCTTACACGCTGTTAACAATTTTATAACTGACTGCTCTGTTGGAGAGTCTTCTTTAATTAAAGATTTTAATCTTTGCTCATTTTCTGTTAACGTTGTTGAAGGGTCATATCCCATCATTAGTTTCACTCTTTCTAAAGCTTCTAATGGACTATATTTTGGTTGTATCATAAAATTATTTTAATTATAAATATATCGTTATTACCAAATTTGATTTGCCGAACCTCTTGTAAGACCTGTTGACCATTTCTCACCTGATTTCCACAACATATTTGATTTTCCTCGTTTTATTGGATATGAATCCGCCCATTTTGGCACACTTCCACCCCCAGTTGAAGGTGATGGAGCGGCAGCTTCCTGTTCTTCCATTTCTTCTTTATCAATTGATTCTTGACCAGCCAACTTATCAAAAAACATAATTATATTATCGACATCTAAATTCATAGTTATAAATATTTTTGTATTTCACAAAAACTTTATTATATTTGTAATATGAAGAAAATATTATTATTATCATTAACCACAATTGTATTGTTATTAAGTTCTTGTATTCCGTACTCATCTTCGTATTACAACACAAAAACATTAACTCTGAGTGGAAAATATGTTGTTTCCAAGTTAGATGTAACCAGTGTTGACCAAAATCAATCTAAGGACTCCCTATACACAATTGGAACCACATATATTAATAAATACATAATGCCCCCATTTGATTCAATTCCAATCAATAGATTCTACATCCAAATGGATTATGCTTCAATTAGAATGAACTTATTGGGTGTTACCGCATACGGTAGGGATATATGGGAATATGGACAATCACCAAATGAAATCTTTTATAAAGTTCTTGGGAATAACTCACTTATGAACGCATACCTTCAATTCACATATAAGACAAAAGAAGGTGGAGCACAAACAATGACATTTTTAATTGAGGACGATGGATTAGAGTCCCTACAATTGAAAAGTTCAGGAATGTGGATAAACGGTAAGTTTGGTGAAAAACAAGTGATTACAATGTCTCTTACGAGGGTTGGTCCTTAATATACTTCCGCTGATGGTAAGTTCTTTGGATTAACCTCATAATATTCATTTAAAAATGAGATTAACTCATCTTCATCCAATTCAAATTTTTCGTTATCAACATCTTCATCTTCAAATTCATCATCGAAAAAATCAAATGATTCTGACATTAATTCATAACCATATTCTTTTGATATGTTATAATTAATATTATCAATTCTGATAACATCGTCATTATCATCCATAGTTCTGAATGAAACTTCCATTATATTTGATGTTGGGTTTAAAAACGAAGATACAATTTCTACAATTTCCATAATAAAAACAATTTATAATAAAAATATTTCTAAATAAGGGAAAAGACAGATTTATTTAAAAAAAAAGTATTTTTTTCCAATTTTATATTCTTATATTTAGGTATAAACAACTAAAATTATGAGATTTAATTCATTAACAATCGACAATTTCTACTCTAACCCTATGGACGTTAGAGAATTCGCATTAAGACAAGAATTTAAAGTTAGAGGAAACTATCCAGGTCAAAGAACCGAGTCATTCTTGAGTGATGCTACTAAAAAAACTTTAAGAGATATTCTATATCCTTTTGCGGGTGAAATTACAAATTGGGGTGGTGAATATACGGGCTCATTTCAATATACAACAGCATCAGATAGGTCTTGGATTCATGCAGATTCAACAACAGATTGGGCGGCGGTTTGTTATTTAACACCTGACGCACCATTGACCGCAGGAACTGGTATTTTTAGACATAAAGAAACAGGATGGTCAAATTTTAATTATAGAAATAATGACCCAGAATACTTAAGACAAGCTCCTCCAGGACACGACTCTCAAGATTATACAAAATGGGAAATGGTTGATAGAATTGGAAATGTATTTAATAGATTGATTATGTATAGAGCCGATAACTACCACGTATCTTTAGATTACTTTGGAAAAGATATGTATGATGGTAGATTATTTCAAGTATTTTTCTTTAATACGGAACGTTAAGATTCGTACTTATCTAAAATGAACTTAGGGTTTAATTGATAGACAATATCAATTATTCCCTCAGTACAATAACAAATTCCATCTTGAGTGGATGTAACTTTNCGGTTTTTATTAAAACCAATCATAATTGGAGAAAATTCTTTTCCTCCTGACCAAAATTTCTTGGCAGAAAANCCCAAATTAATTAAAAAATCAACACTATCTTCAGTATAAGATTCAAAAAATGGAATATCAACCATATCTAATATGGTTTTTAATTTATATTTTTCAGTTTTATCATCAAAATATGGTTGAATCTCAAGAGGTCCGGTATACACTTTTTTAACAAAATGCCAAAGATAATATTCGTTNTCTTGACTAATTCTATTGAAATCTTCAACGGTAACTTGTTCTCTAATCATTATCTTAAATTTGCTCCACAAAGCCAAGTAACCAAACTAATCCTTTTTCCTGAAGTTACAGGAGTAACTCTGTGTAATAAGAATGATGGGAAAAAACATAAAAGACCTAATTGTTTAGGAACAGACAAAATTGACCCACCTGGATTAATTTGTAATTCACCACCATCATAATCAGTTCCTTCCGATAATTGTAAAACTACCGATAATTTTCTATTAGATAAACCAGGTCCTAAGTCCGCATGCCAATCATAATGTCCACCATCACCATTATAAACGGTATATTGTAAACTATCATGGTATCCCCAAATATCAAAATCCCACATTTCTTTGTTGGCAATTATCGCATGTTCAGCAATTTTTTCATATAACCATTTAGATTCTGGATTTTCTCCAATCCAAGAAATATCACTTTTACGATAATCACTTACCGTACCATGTTCACCAGCACCAGTTTCCGCCTTTCTTTTCGGAATACTATCCCCAAGTTTTTTTATTTTATCTAACTCCTCAGGAGTAAATACATTTGTGAAATAATAGTAATTCAAGTGATTTACCATATTTCTTTCTTTTTCCATGAAATAAATTGATGACATTTTGATAAGTTTTAGTTATATTAAAGATAAGAAACAATATATGAGTTTTCAATATCAAAACAAAAAAAGAAAAATATACGATGTAATATTATTTAATGGAGAATTAAATGTATTAGGGTTCAGATTAAACCAGTTAAATTCTTTTGTGGATTATTTTATAATTGTTGAATCTGAAAAAATATCATATGAAGTAAATAAAGAACTTTTCAAAGATTTTGAAGATAAAATTATATATCTTAAAATTGATAATGACCCATACTACTATCAATTAAGAAATTTATTAAGAGAAATACTACCAGAGTTTGAAGATATTATTTTTATGTCTGATGTTGGTGAAATACCTGATTTAACCAAATTGGATGAGTTAATGGAACCACTTAAATATGATTCGTTAATTTTAAATCACCATCATTTTGTGTGGAATGTTGACCATATGACAAAAAACTTGGAATATGGTTCAATGATGTTTGAATATACCCGAATTTTCCAAAATAAGTATTTGATTAAATCCGTAATCAATAAAAAACAAAAACCACAAAATTTTATTAGAGAAATAATTCCAAATGGATGGAAATTTTCTTATTTTGATAATGATGAGGAACTATTATTTGGAGAATATAATGAAAATATTGTATTTCCAAAACCGATTAATCCATCAAAGACTTATCAACTAATAAAACGGGACGATATTGTATTACCTGAATTCACTCATTTATTACCCCACAATAAAGTTGGTAGAGACCATTCCAAAAATTATTTATTAATATCGGATTCAAATGTGGAATATTTGGTGGATGATTATGATAAAATATGTATTATAAATTTTGATGATAATATTAATGAGACATTTGTTGAACCCACAGATGAAAAAACAACTATATCAAAACTTTTTCTACCTAAGGTTGTTTTATATGGTGAATCCACCTTGGAAGAGTTCCAACACAAATATAAATTAAATGAAACAAGAAAAATTGTTTCAACTTTATTCCCTCAAGACAACGACATAATAACTATGATTGTTGATAATGTGGAATATTCTTATAAATAAAAAACCCCTCGTATTAGGAGGGGTCTGTTATTAATTGTATTTGTTGATTATCTATTTTTTGGATATCTAAATCTTTCTCCTTTATCATCTTTTTTAATCAAGTCAATAAGTTTTTTTGTAAATCCTTTTGGTAAATATACTGTTTTTCCGTCAGGGGTTTTAACTATAGTTTCTATTCTATTTGCTCCTTCAAGACTTCTAAGTTTAGACACTCTAACATTAAAATCACCATCTTCTAAAGATACTTTAAATTTGAACCATCCTGTAGACGAACCTTCAAATGAATCATCTATCATATCATAACTACCTCTTTCAACTTTATTTAAAATATCATCAGCAAGTCTTTCCTCGTCATCAGTTCTTTCAGGTAATCCAACAAGTTTTCCTAATTTATTTCTAACTTTATCACCAAAAGTGAATGTATCTTCATTAAATTGTTGTTCGGAAATAACTTTATTAACTATTTTAATCAAGTCAGATTCCGTTAATCTTATAATTTTTTTCATATAATTAATTGTATTTGTTAAATCTATTAAACATTTCTGTAATTTTGTTCTTTTGATTAATGAACGACTCTTGTAAGTCTTCGTCAACTTCTGACCATTCATTATCACCTGTATGAGCTTTGATTTCTTCCCACGATTTAGTTCTTGGGTCAAATTTATCAAAATCAACTTTTAATTCATCTTCTTCATAGTCATCACCATCTTTATCTTCACTTTCATATGAAGACCTTTGGTAAGGTCCCGCTTTTCCAGGTCCTTCACTATCAAAGTCATATGGTGGGTTCATAGCGTTGTATATTCCTTGAACTCCTGAGATGTCCACTTCATCAATTTCATCAGCAAACGCTGATTCCATTTCATCGTATTCATTTACAGGGTATGCTGAACCCATTCCAGGTCCTTCAAATTTAGGTTCAAATGCTTTTCTCACTTCTTCATCATCTAAGTCCATATCATCCGCTTTTTCTGAGTAGGTATCATCACCAAACTCTTCAGGTCCACCTGATTTAAAATTATAACTTGGTTGGTCATCAGTATCTAAGTTGGTCATCAGTATCTAAGTAATCTGCAAGACCACTTTCTTCATCCATTGCGGTTAAGAACCTTTCAATGTCTTTTTTTGATAACATATGTCCAGCAACATTTTTACCTTTGAATTTATGCATTGGAGCACTTGACCCTAATTTATCTTTAAATTCAGCATCATATTCTAATTCATCTTCAAATGAAGGTGTCTTATATTTGTATTTTTTTCCTTTTTCAAGTTCGCTATCAGTAACTTCTGATGCGTTTATATCTTCATCACCGTCATCTTCGTTTTCTGGGTCATCAACACCATCTTCTGTACCTGAAGGTTCTTCACTTTCCCAATCACTACTATCGTAGTCATCTTCTTTGTATAAGTTCTTGTGCATTCCTTCAAATGTATCAATATCATTTGATGGTCCTTCGATATAATCAAAACCCGCATTTGGATTTAAATCTTCTTCATCGTATATGTCATCTAAATGTCCAGTTTCTTCATCAATTTCTTCCATTTTCCATCCACACTCTGAACATTCTCCTTCATACATCTCTCCACCGCATTCGCACATATTGCTTGCTTCATCCATCTCCATCGCACCACAATCATCACAAACTTCATTTTGAAGTTCTTCTTTTAACATATTTTTAACAGAAAATTCTGATTGTTCGTTAATACCCATATTGGTGTATTTTTTAACTTCACCTTTATTATTCACAACTAATCCCTCTTTATCCATTGCGTTGTCATAGACATATAATGGTTGGGTGTTTGAAACCTCAGGTTGCATGGTCTGATAACCGTTGTATAAACTCTTGTGTTGGTTTAAGATGTCATTTTTCTCATCTGATGATAATTGACCTAAACCGAATGGAATTCCTCTCATAGTGTTTGATATATTTTAATATAAATAGTTTTACAATACGAAAAATTNNAATTACATTTATAATGACAAGTGAGCATCTAATGCTCATCAGATAGTTTATTGGTAGTTTACTTTTGCCGACATTAAGTCTCACTTGTTTTTCTATAAAATATCCCACAAATTATTATTTTGCCACCACTAACATATTTATGTGTATAGGAAATAAAGTAATATTTTATAAAAAAATCCCTCTAAGTTAAAATTTTAAGGGATTTTTTTTTGTGAATTCAATTTTTTTTTGTATATTTGTCTTATGAAAAATCAACTACCATACTGTAATACATCTGAAGCAATTAAAGGATATTCTGAGTCTGCTATTGCTAAACAAGAAATGAATGATTGTGTTGTTAGAGCAATTGCTTCCGCATTTGATTTCGAATACGACAAGGCTCATAAATTTGTTGCCGAAAAGTTTC
>B570J29586_1000005_pt1 | contig 23380 bp, 23 predicted proteins | sample LakMenE09Jun09ns_FD_29586 | JGI IMG/M metagenome (IMG submission 29586)
TTTTTTTTTGAGTCTAATTTTTTTTAAAGCTCGACCGAAAGCTTTTGTTTTTGTTGGCATGGGCTCAACCTTAAATGACTATCCCAGAACCGTCTTCCATCTTTAGTTTACAAAAATTTAAGAAGCCAAATACCAGTAAGGGTTGCATAGCTTTTTGTAAACTTTAAATAGCAAATATATAGGTTGCGTCCCAAGTCAATTAAATACACCCGAAACTGACGTTTTATAGGTGTGTTAAAATCCATGCGAAGCTGACTAGACAGTCGCTGCTTGTTAACTCAAGCAGAGGAAAGTCCGGGCTCCATAGAGCAGAGTGACGGCTAACGGCCGTACGTTGCGAAACGAGGAATAGGGCCACAGAGACGAGCGTATTTAGTTACGGTGAAACGCGGTAACCTCCACTCGGAGCAAAGTCAAATAGGGTAGTAATAGCACGGCTCGTGTTGCTACCGGGTAGACTGCTTGAGTGCATGAGTAATCATGTGCCTAGATGAATGACTGTCCACGACAGAACCCGGCTTATCGGTTGGCTTCAACTTTTTCTTAAAAATTCCTAGCTTTATTCTTCCAAACCCTTGTCATATATGAAAAAACCTTCAAAAAAGAGCTTGCAGAGCTCTTTTTTATTATCTATAGTGTCATTAGTGGAAAAAAGTGGTTTTTTGTGGGAAATTTCTAAGTAGAACTAAGGGTATTTAGTAATTTCCCACTTTTTTTGAATTAAATAATTAGGTCGGGAATTATGTTTAGAGGCGCTAATCTCTTGAATATTGATGCTAAAGGCAGAATAGCAATGCCGACAAAGCATAGAGAAGATTTGCTCGTCCAGTCTTCAGGTGATTTAGTCATTACAGCTCACCCCCATGGATGTTTATTGATTTACCCCCAGATTGCTTGGGAACCTATCCAGTCAAAGATCATGGCACTTTCAAGTTTTGATAAAAAATCGAGCGCGTTACAAAGATTGCTCGTGGGTTATGCAGAAGACATTTCATTAGATACAGCAGGCCGATTACTCCTCTCTCAAGTATTAAGAGAATTTGCAAAGGTAGAGAGGCAAGCCATGTTAGTGGGACAGGGAAGTCATTTTGAGCTTTGGGATAAAGAAGCTTGGGATCTACAAATACAAAATGCCACAGAACAAGAAGTTTCAAGTATGCCAATTGAACTCGAGGGGTTCTCACTTTAACGATGCAATTTAATTTAATGCCTCATGAATCAAGCACAACATAATTTTAATCATGAGCATATTACTGTCCTTTTAAGCGAAGCAGTTGAGCATTTAGTTTTAAAAAAAAATGGTGTTTATGTAGATTGCACCTTTGGGCGGGGCGGGCATAGCAAATTAATTCTAGAAAAGTTAAATCAAGAAGGAAGATTAATCGCGATTGATCGAGATAAATCTGCATATGAAGAAGGTTTGAAAATTAAAGATACGAGATTCGAAATTGTGCACGCACATTTTTCAGAAATCGATGAAGTTCTAGCCGCTAAAGGCATTTCAAAAGTAGATGGCGTATTACTGGATTTGGGTATTTCGTCACCACAAATTGATCAAGGCGATCGTGGTTTTAGTTTTAGATTCAATGCGCACCTGGATATGCGGATGGATCAAACAAAGGGCNTAACAGCAGCTGAACTTTTAAAAAAGATCGAACAAAAAGAATTAGAAAAGATTTTAAAAGAATATGGTGAAGAGAAATTTGCGCGAAGAATTTCTACCGCGATCATTAAAGAGAGAGATGAAGTAGGCTCGATTGAAACAACAAAACAGCTTGCAAAAATTGTCGCAGACCATATGCCCAAAAAAGAAATTGGACAAGATCCTGCAACAAGAACATTTCAAGCATTAAGAATCTATGTAAATCGAGAGCTGGAAGAGTTAAAAGAAGCGCTGCCTAAAATTTTAGAGTTATTAAAAACCGACGGCATTATGGTAGTGATTAGTTTCCACTCGCTTGAAGACAGAATTGTGAAGCAATTTATTAACGATGAAAAAAATAGAGATACTTTACCCCCTAATTTTCCAATTAGAAATGATGAGTTACCAAAACCCCGATTGAATATTGTGACAAAACCTATAAGACCAAGNGAAGCCGAGGTAAAACGTAATCCAAGAGCAAGAAGTGGAATTATGCGAGTTGCTGAAAGGACTGCGCATTAAATGACAAAAGTGAATTTTATTTTATTTTTTGTAATCCTACTTATGGCGCTTGCAAAAATAAACTCACAACATCAATCAAGAAAGCTTTATTTTGAACTTGATCAACAAAAAGAGATTNGCCAAAAGCTAAATTCTGAGTATAGCCAATTGCAACTTGAGCAGAGNACTTGGGCAATGCACGGAAGAATCGAAGAAGTTGCAAAAAAATCATTAAAAATGAAAACCCCCGAACCTAAAAAAATTATTTTATTGGAGCGGCCTTGAGTTTATTTATCAACAATAAAGTTGAGAAAACATTTTTTGAGCTCTCGGGTATTCGAAGAAGATTAATTTTGCTTTTATTCTTAGCTGGATTCCTAACGCTTATTTTTAGAGCATTCTATTTACAAAGTTTAGATAAAAAATTTTTACAGTCGAAAGGAAATGCTACGAGCACTCGAGTAATTTCTCTTTACGCAGATAGAGGAAAAATTACCGACAGGAATGGAGATATCTTAGCGATCAGCAGTCCGGTAGAGTCNGTTTGGGTAAATCCACCAAATGTCAAAATAACTAAAGATCAAAAATTAGAATTAGAAAATATTCTTAAGTTAAGTGCGAATGAGGTTGATCAAAAATTATTAAATAATAAAAAAGAATTTATATATCTCAAAAGACAAATCTCGCCTGAAGATGCAAGAAGATTACAAGCGTTGAAAATACCCGGAATCTTTTTTCAAAAAGAGTTTAAGAGGTTTTATCCGGCTGCTGACATCACAGCTAATTTAGTTGGATTTACTAATCTCGATAATATAGGGCAAGAAGGCATTGAGCTTTCTCAAAATAAATTTCTTTCCGGTAAGCTCGGGAGTAAAAAAGTTATTAAAGACCGTGCTGGCAAGATTGTGGATGATCTCCAGGAAGTGAAACTGCCGCAAGATGGGCACGACATAAAGCTTTCAATAGATGCAAGAATTCAATATTTAACATATAGAGAATTAGCTAAATCAATCGAAATTCATAAAGCTAAAGCAGGCTCGGCTATAGTGCTAGATGCAAAAACGGGAGAGGTGCTAGCTATGGCTAATCTTCCTTCTTATAACCCTAATAATTTTAGGGAAGGTGGCGGCCCCACAAGAAATCGAGCAGTGACAGATGTGTTCGAGCCTGGGTCAACAATTAAACCATTCACAGTGTCTTCAGCGTTAGACGCCGGAATTCTTAATCCAAGTTCATTGGTAGAAATTTCATCAGGATTGATGAAAATTGGATCAGCCACAATACATGATGCTCATGCTGATGGTAGCAAACCTTTTATGACAGTTTCAGAAGTGATTGCAAAGTCTTCCAATGTAGGTGCAGCAAGAATTGGATTAATGCAAACACCCAAGAGTTTGTGGTCTACTTTAAATAAAGTAGGGTTTGGAATGCAAACTTCGGCAGGGTTTCCTGGGGAAGCCTCTGGAAGACTTCGTGATTACAAAAATTGGGGCAAAGTAGACCAGGCAACTATATCTTTCGGACATGGGATTAATTTAACACTTCTTCAATTGGCTCAATCTTATACAGTATTTGCTAACGACGGGGAAATGAAGCCAGTTACATTATTCAAAAAAGATGAAATTCCTATGGGTACAAAAGTATTCACAAAGCAAACAGCGAGAACTATGGTAGAAATGATGGAACAAGTTGTGGAAGAGGGTACTGGAGGTAATGCAAAAATTATAGGATATAGAGTTGCAGGCAAGACAGGTACCGCTGAAAAAATTGGAGCAAATGGCGCTTATGAAAAGAATAAAAATATAGGGTCATTTGTAGGTCTAGCCCCAGTTTCAAATCCAAGAATTATTATGGCAGTGATGATAGATGAACCAAGCATTGGAAGTCATTACGGAGGAGCNGTAGCGGCTCCAGTTTTTAGCAGTGTAATGGCTGACGTCATGAAGATATTAAAGATTCCACAAGACATAAAAACTCAAAATAAAGTTTTACCGCAAGATAATAAAAACATTAAAGAAACGATATGAAGAGTGTGTTAAAAAAAATTGGACATCGCATCTCTGATATATCAAACGATAGTAGGCATATAAAAAATAATTCTTTATTTTTAGCCTATCCTGGACTGCATAATGATGGAAGAACTTATATTGAAGCGGCCATTAAAAAAGGCGCGAAAATAATACTTTATGAAAAGAAAAATTTTGTATGGAAAAAAACATGGCATACAGAACATTATGCTGTTTCAGAATTAAAAAATAAAGAAGGTGAAATTGCACATACATTTTTTAAAAAGCCTTCGAAGCAAATACTCACTATAGGTATCACTGGCACAAATGGAAAAACATCTTGCGCGCACTGGACAGCTGAAATACAAAATCTCCTGGGCAAAAAAACAGGCGTCATAGGGACGCTGGGGTTTGGGTACAAAAAATTAAAATCACATACGTATACAACACCTGATGCGATATCAAATCATCGTATTTTAAGACAATTTAAAAATCAAAAAATAAAATCAGCTGTAATGGAAGTTTCATCTCACGCATTGTCTCAGGGGAGAGTGAATGGAATTCTTTTCGATATTGCAGTTTTTACCAATTTATCAAGGGATCATCTAGATTACCATCTTAACTTTCGGAATTATTTCAATGAAAAAAAGAAGTTATTTGAATTCCCATCTTTGAAAGTTGCAGTTATTAATATCGATGATTCTTATGGAAAAAAACTAAAAAATTTTCTTGTAAAGAATAAAACTAAAGTTTTAAGTTATGGAATAAAAAGTGGCGACATTAAAGCGACACACATTGAATATTCAAATTCGAGCACACGTTTCCAAATTGCATATAAAAAAGAAACATACAAAGTAGAAGCGCCTGTGGTAGGCGAGTTTAATGTATATAATTTACTAGCAGTAATTACTTCACTGATAGCATCTGGCAATTCAATAAAAAAAATTGTGAAACAAATAAGTTATATATCTCAGGTTCCAGGGAGAATGGAAAGACTAAGATCTAAAAANACCCCAAAAATCTTTATTGATTATGCTCACACACCAGACGCTTTAAAAAAAGTGCTGCAAACCCTTAAAAACCAAACTGACGGTAATCTTATCTGTGTATTTGGTTGCGGAGGAGATAGAGATGCCGGAAAAAGAAAAGATATGGCAGAGATAGCTTCTAACTTAGCTGATATTAATTTTATTACGTCAGACAATCCAAGGAATGAAAGTCCCGGAAAAATTATTAAAGAAATTAGCAAGCATATGAAAGGGTCTTATCGTATTGAATTTGATCGACATAAGGCAATAGAAAAAGCAATTATGAATGCTAAAAAAGATGACGTCGTCCTTATTGCTGGAAAGGGACATGAAACCTATCAAGAAATTAAAGGCATTAAGCATCCATTTAGTGATCAAACATGTGCAAGAAAAGCGCTCAAAGTTTACAAGGCGAGNTGAATGCGAATTACTTTAAATAAGATTAAAAAACTTGTTTCTGGCCGATATTNTGGCGATACCGCTTTGCTTCATAAAACAATAAAAAACATTTCTATCAATAGCAATGATATTAAAAATAATGATTTATTTTTAGGTATTAAAGGCGAAAAATTTGACGGGGATAATTTTGCAGAAATTGCTATTAAAAAAGGCGCATTAGCCGCAATTGTATCTAAAGACGTTAAAAATTTAGAAAATAAAATAATCGTTAAAAATGGGCGAGAAGCTTTAGGCAAGATAGCTCAGTATTGGAAAGCCCAATCTAAAATACCTCTTGTTGCTATCACAGGAAGTAATGGTAAAACCACCACTAAAGAAATGATTGGAAGTATTATTTCTTGCTATGTTGGTAGTAAATTAAAAGTCCTGATGAGCAAAGGAAATTTCAATAATGATATAGGACTTCCACTTTCCTTACTAAATATTAAAAAAACTCAAAAATTTGCTGTAGTTGAGATGGGTATGAATCATAAGGGCGAGATTAAATATTTAAGTGAAATTGCAAAACCAGATGTCGCAGTAATAACAAATATAGGAGAGGCTCATATTGAATTTTTTGGTTCAAAAGCAGGTATTGCAAAAGCAAAATCAGAAATATTTTCAGGGCTCAAAAAGAATGGCATTGCAGTTATAAATAGAGAAGATGAATTTTATAGCGCACTAAAGACTGCTGCTCTTCGTAAAAAAGTTATGACATTTGGACTCACTTCAAAATCCGATGTATATGTCAAGAAAACGGTTCAAGGCATTTCTCAAATTAAAACACCAAAAGGAATCGTGGAAATTAAAGTCAAATTAAAGGGCGAGCATAATTTAAAAAATGCATTAGCAGCCATTGCCGCTTCTATTGCACTAAAAATTCCCTTAAAGGCTATTAAGCGAGGTATTGAATCTATCAAGTCAGTACATGGAAGATTGGAACTCAAAAAAGGACTTCGTGGCTGTATCTTGATTGATGATACCTACAATGCGAATCCTGCCTCAATGCGAGCTGCAATTGATGTTCTTGCAAATCAAGACTGTGAAAAAATATTAATTATTGGTGATATGGGCGAGTTAGGAAAAAAGGAAGTTGAGTACCATAAATCAATAGGGGCTTATATCAAAAAAAATAAAATATTAGAAGTAGTTGGAACAGGAAAATTGACGAAACACGTTATAGACCATTGTAAAGGGAATGCAAAATGGTTTGAGGATAAAAAAGCACTTATAAATTACATCAAAACCAAGATAAAAAAGAATTCATGTGTGCTTGTTAAAGGCTCTAGATTCATGAAAATGGAAGAGGTTGTAGATGCACTTACTTAAAATTTTTAAGAAAGATAAAAATTATGTTGCTCGAATTATTTAAGTTTTTAGCAAAAGAGATCCATGGGTTTAATGTATTTAATTACATTACATTAAGAGCTGTGATGGCGACAATCACATCATTAGTTATTTCTTTCGCTTTTGGCCCTTGGCTAATCAAGAAACTTAATCAGTTCAATATAGGACAAGCTGTTAGATCAGATGGCCCCAAAGATCACTTAATTAAAACAGGCACACCCACAATGGGGGGTGGCTTGATATTGGTATCAATTATTGTATCGACATTACTTTGGGCGGACATAAGGAACAACTATATTTGGGTTTTGTTAATTGTCACGCTTGGTTTTGGCCTTATTGGATTTATTGATGACTTAAAAAAAGTTATTTATAAAGATCCGAATGGTATGAGTGCCAGGCAAAAGTATTTATGGCAATCAATCATAGGCCTTGGTGCATCTATATATCTTTGGTCTAACGCTGTTACACCCGAACAGACTTCGCTTATTCTTCCATTTTTTAAGGATGTAAGTTTTACGATGAGCGGACCTACTTTTATACTTTTAAGTTATATCGTCATTGTAGGGAGCAGCAATGCAGTTAATCTTACAGATGGCCTCGATGGCCTAGCAATTATGCCGGCTGTATTAGTTGCAAGCGCCTTAGGGGTTTTTGCTTATGTTGCAGGTAATTATGTTATAGCTAAATATTTAGGTATTCCCTATATCAGCGGCGCTGGTGAGTTGGCTATATTTTGCACTGCAATGGCTGGTGCTGGTTTGGGATTTTTATGGTTTAACACTTATCCTGCGGAAGTATTCATGGGAGATTTAGGCGCGCTTGCTCTAGGCGCTGCTATTGGCACAATTGCCGTGATTGTAAGACAGGAGATTGTTTTATTTATTATGGGCGGTATTTTTGTGGTCGAGACTTTTTCTGTTGCTATTCAAGTCATGTACTTTAAATATACTAAATTTAAATATGGTGTTGGTAAGCGAATTTTTCTTATGGCGCCACTTCACCATCACTATGAGAAAAAAGGCTGGAAAGAAACGCAGGTTGTTGTTAGGTTTTGGATCATAACAATGATGCTTGTATTAATTGGGATCTCATCGCTGAAAATTAGATGAGTATCAATTTTAATAAAAAGAAAGTCTTGGTGATTGGTCTTGGAGAGACAGGGCAGTCTGCCCTACATTTTTTAGCAAACAAAGAATGCGATATTCAAGCTATTGATACAAGGCCAACAATTGATAATTTTGAGACGATAAAAGAAAAATTTAAAGACGTTAAATTTACGATCGGGAAAAAATTTAACGATACCATTATTCATGATGTTGAATTAATCATCATTAGCCCAGGTATGTCGTTGAAAGAAAGTTATATTCAAAAGGCATTAAATCAAGGCATACCTGTAATTGGTGATATTGAAATGTTTGCGCAAGTTAAATCGGTGAGTTCAAAAGTGATTGGCATTACAGGTTCAAATGGCAAAACGACAGTTACTTCACTTGTTGGGGATTTATTAAAAGCGGCCGGCATATCAACTATTGTCGGAGGAAATATCGGGATCCCCATATTAAATACTTTAAATCAAAAAGCGCCAGAGGTATATGTTCTTGAGTTATCCAGCTATCAGTTGGAATCGACATATTCATTAGCGCTCGAAACTGCAGCAGTCTTAAATATTTCAGAAGACCATATGGATCGATACGGATCCATGGAAGAGTACGCTAAAGCCAAGTATAGGATATTTAATCATGCTAAAAATATTATCTTAAATAGAGAAGACGATTATCTAAAATCTCAGATTAATGAAAGCTCTTTAACATTCGGAACTCATTTGGACGAGAAAAATTATGGCATTAAAAAAAATGGTAACCAATATTTCATCGCAAAAGGTAGGGCTGAAATTATTTCTTTAGAAGATATTAAACTTAAGGGTGAACATAATATTCTAAATGTAATGGCTGCTTTGCTCTTTGTGAGCCATTTAATATTTCAAAAGATGTGATCAAAAAAGTACTAAGTCAATTTAGCGCTCCCCCACATCGAGTGGAATATGTTAACTCTATATCAGGTATTGATTTTTATAATGATTCAAAAGGTACCAACGTTGGAGCAACGATTGCTGCTATTCAAAGCATGTCCAAGCCAATCTTACTGATTGCCGGAGGGGATGGCAAAAGTCAAAATTTTAAGCCATTAATAGGCCCATCTAAGGATAAAGTAAAAAATATTTCTTTGATTGGTAAGGACGCAAAAATAATACAAGAAGTATTTAAGGGTGGGGCCATTCCGACAAGTATTGAAAAAAATCTTGAATCAGCAATTATCAAATCATTTGAGCTTGCTAAAGCGGGAGATGTAGTTCTCCTCTCTCCAGCATGTGCAAGTACCGATATGTTTAAAAATTACGTACATCGCGGTGAAGTTTTTAAGGATTGCGTGAGTAAGTTAAAAAATAAATCATGATCGATAAATTTTCTAATAAATCGACAATAGATAAACCTTCTTTTGATCAAGGCCTTTTCTGGGTTTCATTAATATTAATTGCAATTGGCCTGATTATGGTTTATTCATCCTCAATTTCTTTTGCTGAATCTAGCAAATTAACTAAACATCAAAATTACTTTTTTTTATTAAGACAATCAATTTATATTTCATTGGGATTTGTTGTCGGATTTATTATTTTCCAAATTCCTATTCGCTGGTGGCAAAAGATGTCGCCTTATTTATTTATGGCAGGCATGGTCTCACTTATTCTTGTTCTCATTCCAGGTATTGGCCATGTTGTGAATGGAAGTAGGCGTTGGATTTCATTATTTGTATTTAATATGCAGCCCTCGGAATTTATGAAATTATTTACTGCTATGTACGCTTCAGATTATGTTTTAAGAAAATCAAAAGAAATTGGGAGTTTTCTAAAAGGGTTTCTTCCAATGGCAGCAGTGATTATGTTATTAGGAGCATTGTTATTGCTTGAACCAGATTTCGGTGCATTTGCTGTAATCTTAGTCATTGCAATGTGTACCTTAATTTTAGGTGGCATAGACAAAAAAATACTGATGGGCCTTTCCATTGTTGCACCTATTGGTATGGCAGCCTTAATTTATAGCTCTGACTATAGATACCAAAGATTAGTAGGTTTTTTTAATCCATGGGCTGATCCATATGGAAAAGGTTACCAGCTATCTCACGCTCTTATAGCTTTTGGTCGTGGCGAATTTTTTGGGGTAGGGTTAGGTGGTAGTGTCGAAAAATTACTTTATTTGCCCGAAGCACACACTGATTTTATTTTGGCTGTATTAGCTGAAGAATTTGGTTTCTTTGGTGTGCTTATTGTCATTGGATTATTCTCATGGCTTGTAATTAGAGCTTTTGGTATTGCTAAAGAAGCTATTATTAATGAGAGTTATTACTCAGCTCTGTTATCTCAAGGTATTGGCATTTGGTTTGGTACGCAAGGCATTATTAACATGGGTGTCAACATGGGGCTTCTTCCTACAAAAGGGTTAACCTTGCCACTCCTTTCTTACGGTGGTAGTGGTATTTTGGCCAATATGATTGCGCTTGCGATATTACTCAGAATTGATTGGGAAAATCGAAGAGGCTTAAGAGGAATTTAACTTAGTGAAACCCAATAAAAAAATATTGATTATCGCAGGAGGAACCGGAGGACATATCTATCCAGGAATTGCGATTGCCGATTATTTAAAAGCTAAAGGATACTCAATCACTTGGCTTGGAACTTCTCATGGCATGGAAAACAAGTTAATCGATAAAAAGCCTTATCAAAAAGCCATGATTGATATTAAAGGCGTCAGAGGCAAAGGCCTGTTAAATTGGTTAAAGCTTCCATTTATGCTTTTGATTGCGTTAATACAATGTGCAAAAGTAATTGAAAAAGAAAAACCGGATGTGGTCATTGCTATGGGGGGCTATGTTTCATTTCCGGGTGGTCTTATGTCGAGGCTTATGGGTAAGCCACTCATTGTGCATGAACAAAATTCTATCCCAGGCCTAACTAATAGATTATTAGCAATAATCGCAACAAAAATATATTCCGCGTTTCCAATTAAACTGATGCGTGCCTCTCAAAAAATTGGCAACCCAGTGAGAGATAATATTAGGCAAATTAAACCGCCAGCCCAGAGATTTAAAAATAGAAAAGGCCCTTTGAGACTTCTTGTTGTGGGCGGTAGTTTAGGAGCTAAATTTTTTAACGATACGATTCCTTTAAGTGTTAAACAAATCAGCCCTAAAAATAGACCGGCGATTATTCATCAATCTGGCGAGAAGCACTTTGAAGAATTAAAAGCAAGTTATAAGGAAAGTGGAATTAAAGCCGATTGCAGGGCTTATTTGGATCACATTGAAAAATTATATGAATGGGCAGACCTTGTCATAGCTAGAGCTGGCGCACTCACGGTCTCTGAATTTTCGGCAGCAGGAATTCCTAGTATATTAGTGCCATTCCCTTTTGCAGTAGATAACCATCAGTTTTATAACGCAAAATACTTAAGTGATAAGAAGGCCGCACGACTTATAATTCAGGAGGAGCTCACAACCGAATCATTGAGAAGCATACTTCGAAGTATGACAAGAAATGAATGCTTAAAAATGGCAAAAGCTGCATTGGAAAATAAAGCAACTAAACCTGAAGAAGTTATTTATAAAGCCTGCGAGCGACTAATTAACAAATGAAACACAATATCAATCGAATTCATTTTGTAGGTATAGGCGGCTCAGGAATGAGTGGCATTGCAGAAGTGATGCACAATCTAGGCTATTTTGTTTCCGGCTCCGATATTCAGGAGTCACTAGTAACCTCAAGATTAAAAGAGATCGGTATAAAGATTTTTATTAATCATGCAGCAGACAACATTAAAGATGTTGATGTTTTAGTGATTTCTTCTGCAATCGATCAAGATAATCCAGAGTTAAAAGCTGCTATTACAAATAAAATACCAATTATGCCTAGGGCAGAAATGCTTTCAGAATTAATGCGCTTTAAAAAAGGTATTGCAGTAGCCGGTACTCATGGCAAAACAACCACCACGAGTTTAATCGCTTCCATTTTGGCCGAAGCTTCAATGGATCCTACTTATGTAATTGGCGGAAGACTTTCTTCCTTGAATGCAAATGCAAAATTAGGAAATGGTGAGTATATCGTGGTGGAAGCTGATGAGTCAGACGCATCATTTTTGCATTTGACACCTGTATATTCTATCGTGACAAATATTGATCAAGATCATATGGAAACATATGACAATGATTTTGAAAAACTTAAAAAAACATATATAGAATTCATACATCGATTACCTTTTTATGGCGTGGTAATTGTGTGTATTGATGATCCGGTTATCAAATCTATTCTTCCTGAAATTTCTAGACCTATCATAACTTATGGTTTATCAAATGATGCAGATGTGCATGCTGAAGAAGTTTTAGCAGATGCAGGTAAAATGCATTTTAAAGTGACGATTAAACACACTGATGTTGTTAAAAAAGCAATGACTTTAAATCTACCGGGCAAGCATTATGTTAGAAATGCATTGGCAGCAATAGCACTTGCAGATGAGCTCGAGATACCGATTTCAAAAACAATCGATGCATTAAAGCATTTTAAAGGTGTAGGCCGAAGATTCGAGACTTATAAAGATTTAATATTTGATAAAAAATCTTTTACTCTGGTTGATGATTATGGGCATCACCCNGTCGAAATTGAAGCAGTCCTTGACGCGGCGCGAGATGCATATCCAGGTAAATCGATCTATCTTGTTTTTCAGCCTCATCGCTACACCAGAACGAGAGATTGTTTTGATGAGTTTGTAAGGGTGCTTCAAAAAGCAGATAAAACACTTCTCACTGATATTTATTCGGCTGGCGAAAAAGTAATTCCAGGGGTAAGTTCCATAGCGATCATGGATAGTATGAATAAAATTATGAAAAAAGTTTCTTTTGAAAAAGATATTGCAGAGTTAGCTAAAACAGCGCTTCAACATATTGAACAAGATTCCATCTTAATTGTGATGGGCGCAGGCTCAATAGGAAGAGTGACGAAAGATATATTGAATATTGTGAAGTCATGACGAATGCAATGATATTAAAAAATGTGCCATTAACCAAATACAACAGTTGGCGGGTAGGCGGTGCTGCCGATGCTTTATTTACACCTAAAAATTTAGAAGATTTAAAAAATTTCTTAAAAGATGAACACTATTTAAAGCCGCTCACTTTTATTGGATTGGGATCAAATATTTTAGTGAGAGATGGAGGTATCCGGGGAACGGTTATTGTAATGCATGCAGCTTTAAATGAAATTCAAATGACTGATAAGGGTGTGTATGCAGAAGCAGGTAATACCTGCGCAAAAATTGCAAAAACTCTTGCTAGAGAGCATTACGTTGGCGGAGAATTTTTTGCTGGTATTCCAGGCACAGTCGGAGGAGCCTTGGCGATGAATGCCGGATGCTACGGTTCTGAAACATGGAATTATGTGACCCAGATAAATATGATTGATGATAATGGCAATATAGTTACAAGATTAAGAGATGAATTTAAAATTTCTTACCGAGAAGTAATTAAGCCAAATTCAAAAGAGTGGTTTGTAGGTGCCTGGTTTAATTTTAAAAAAGATATGGCAGGCGACCCAGAAAGTAAGATCAAGGAATATCTTAACCATAGGAAAAACACTCAACCCCTTAATTGGCCAACAGCAGGCTCTACATTTAGAAATCCAAAAGATACTTTTGCAGCAAAACTCATTGAAGACTGCGGATTAAAAGGTTTTAGAGTTGGCAACGCTGAAGTTTCAGATAAACATGCCAATTTTATTATTAATTTAGGTAATGCGTCTGCAAAAGACATTGAAAATATTATTGACTATGTTGAATGCGAAGTCTTTAAAAGAAAAGGTATTAAGCTAGAAAGGGAAATTAAAATTTTAGGGGACTTTCTAGGTTGATGAATGAATTTGGAAAAGTTGCCGTACTTATGGGTGGAGACTCTAATGAGAGAGCTGTTTCACTTCTCAGTGGCGATGCTGTATTTCGTGCTTTAAGCCGATTAGGCATTGATGCTGAAGCTTTTGATCCTTCAGTTAGAGATATTGAAGATATCAAAAGTTACGACAGAGTTTTTATAGCCTTACACGGAAGAGGCGGTGAAGACGGATCTATGCAAGCTTTTTTAAAGTCGAAAAATGTTGCATATACCGGAAGCGATTCCTTAAGTTCTGCCATTGGAATGGACAAACTTAAAACGAAATTATTATGGCGTTCATTAAACATTTCAACACCAGATTTTCTCCAGGTAACTGAGAAAACCTTATATGCGGAAATCGTTCATTCAATTGGGGCACCATTTTTTATTAAACCATCTAATGAAGGTTCAAGTATAGGTATTGATAAGATAAAAAACGAAGAACAATATAAAGAAGCTTTTTTAAAAACATCGAGGATTGATACAAATGTAATTGTTGAGAAATTTGTGGACGGCGAAGAATATACAGTGGCTATTGTCGATGGTCAAACCCTTCCAGTCATTAAGATTAAGCCAAGCAATGAGTTTTATGATTATGAAGCAAAATATCTTAAAGATGACACGCAATATATTTGCCCTTCAGGGATAGAAAAAAATAAAGAAGCTTTAATAGCTCAAGAAGCTTTGGCGGCCTTCAACTCAATTGGATGCTCTAGCTGGGGTCGTGTTGATTTTATGATGGATAGAAAAAGTGATCACTATTTTATAGAAGTGAATACGTCTCCTGGAATGACCAATCATAGTTTAGTTCCTATGGCTGCGAAGGAGATGGGTATAGATTTTGATCAATTAGTTTTGAAGATATTAAAAACCGCACATGTTAAATAACTATTTAAAAATTTATTGGTTAGGCAATTTAGTTTTTTTACTTAATATTATTTTGATACTTTTTTTAATTAGTTACCAATTTATGCATTTTGCTAAATTTCCAATTAGAGAAATTAAGGTAGTAGGTCAATATCAGCACCTTGATGAAGATCAGGTAAGTATGATTTCAGACCGATTTGTAAAAGGCAATTTTTTTTCACTAGATTTATATAGTACTAAAGAGGCATTTACAAAATTACCTTGGATAAGAAACGTAAGTTTAAAAAGAGTCTGGCCTGATCGATTGGAAGTGTTTGTCGAGGAGCATCAAGTTATAGGAAGGTGGGGAGCCATTGCCTTAGTGAATGAGAATGGTGAAATTTTTCATGGAGCATCTGATGAAGACCTCCCTTTATTTTTTGGACCAGAAGGTACCGAGAACTATATAGCACTGGAGTATAAAAAAATGCAAAGTATTTTAGATAAAAAACAATTAAAAATTGCGCAAGTCTCTCTATCTTCTCGGTACACTTGGGACATTAGAACCACTAATAATATGAAAATAATTTTAAGTAAAGATAATGTCGAAGAAAGTCTATCTCGCTTTATGGCTCAGTACGACAATATTTTGGCTTCAGTTAAGCGAATTGGCTCTGCCGACTTAAGATATCCAAATGGTTTTGCTATTAAGAAATCTACTGAACCAATCCAAAAGATTGATAGTGGTGAGAGGCCGCTTATATGATCAAACAAAAAGAAGAAAAAAATCTCATCGTAGGGCTTGATATTGGAACATCCAAAATTGTGGCTATTGTCGCTGAATTACAACCAGATGGTTTATTGAATGTGATCGGATTAGGTCAACATAGCTCAAAAGGATTAAAGAAGGGNGTGGTCATTAATATTGATGCCACTATGGAGGCGATTCAAAGAGCTATTGAAGAAGCCGAATTGATGGCAAATTGCAAGATTACCGATGTTTATACTGGCATCGCAGGAAGCCATATAAAAAGTATAAATTCTCATGGGATGGTCAAAATTAAAGATGCTGAAGTCTCTCAATTAGATGTTGATAAAGTGATTGAAACTGCATGTGCTATTACGCTCCCCAACGATCAACAAGTTCTACACATATTGACGCAAGAATATGTGATTGATGGGCAGGAAGATGTTAGACAGCCACTTGGTATGAGCGGTATGAAGTTAGAAGTGAAGGTTCATATTGTCACAGGCGCGATTGCAGCCGCGCAAAATATTGTTAAATGTATTAAGCGTTGTGGGCTTGAAGTGTCTGAATTAGTCCTTCAGCCTTTGGCTTCAAGCATGGCTGTCCTTACTGATGATGAAAAAGAATTGGGCGTTTGTTTGGTTGATATTGGAGGAGGTACAACTGATATCGCAGTATTAAGACATGGGTCTATTCGACATACGGCTGTGATTCCGATTGCAGGTGATCAGATAAATAATGATATTGCAGTAGCATTTAGAACACCTTTACCATCAGCAGAAGAGATAAAAATCAAACATGGTTACGCCGCAAGAAGCTTAGCTTCTGCTTCAGAGCAAATTGAAATTCCTGTAGTAGATGGAAAAGAATCTAAAACTATCTCAACACTCATTGGCAGAGGTCATTGAAGCTCGCCTAGTTGAGCTTTATGAACTTGTAGCTCACGAGTTGAAACGAAGCGGTATGGAAGATATGATAGCTTCTGGAATTGTGATTACTGGCGGATCATCATTGATGAAAGGTATGGTCAACCTTGGAGAAAGTGTATTTAGGATGCCGGTCAGAATTGGCACGCCCAGAAATGTAGGCGGTTTGTCTGAAGTTGTGGACAATCCTAGGTACTCAACAGGTATTGGATTGTTACTGATGGGTAAAGGACAGTTAGAGAAAGAAATGATGGATCAAATTGATGGTAATTCAATAAATCAAATCTTTATGAAAATGAAGAATTGGTTTCAAGGTAACTTTTAATTCTTGGAGATAGGATATGTTTGAAGTTGTTGATAGCAAGTCACAAAATGCCATCATAAAAGTCATTGGTGTCGGTGGCTGTGGCGGAAATGCTATTGATCATATGATCGATAAGAATTTAACAGGCGTTGAATTCATCTGTGCCAACACTGATATGCAAGCCCTGAAAAAAAGTCGGGCAAGCCATATATTGCAGATTGGTCAGGAGATGACCAAAGGTTTAGGCGCAGGGGCCAAGCCTGAAATTGGAAAACAAGCCGCTCTTGATGATAAAGAAAAAATTATTAGCTCTATTAAAGGTGCCGATATGTTATTTATTACAGCAGGGATGGGCGGCGGAACTGGTACCGGCGCTGCACCTGTAATTGCACAAATTGCAAAAGAATTAGGTATTTTAACTATTGCAGTTGTGACTAAACCTTTTTTATTTGAAGGTAAAAGAACAGCGATTGCTACTGATGGTATTAATGAATTAGTTCAGCATGTAGATTCTCTAATTGTTATTCCAAATGAAAAGTTAATGGAAGTTTTAGGTGAACACATCCCATTCTTAGAAGCCTTTAATGCAGCGAATGATGTTCTCCATAACGCGGTTTCAGGTATTTCAGAAATTATTAATAGCCCAGGGTTGGTAAATGTTGATTTCGCTGACGTTAAAACTGTTATGAGTGAAATGGGAATGGCGATGATTGGTTCTGGTGTTGCTCAGGGTGAACATCGAGCATATAAAGCCTCTCAAGCTGCAGTTGCAAGTCCTCTTTTAGAGGATGTGAATTTAGTAAATGCGCGCGGTGTATTAGTAAATATCTCTGCAAGTAGTAAATTTACACTCAAGGAATACCATGAAGTTATGGAAACGATTAAGCAATTTGCAGCTATTGATTCCACAGTGATCGTCGGTAATGTAATTGACGAGGCAATGGGAGATTCTATTCGAGTTACTGTTGTAGCGACAGGGCTAGCTCAAAACGTAAAACAAAGGATGCCCCGAATCGAACCNAGATCTATGATGCAAAATAAACAAAGCACGACCCAAGAAGAGNCATCTCTAGATGACGAACCAGATGTATTTAGCTCTAATGAAAATAGGGCTCAAGTTGAAATCATGAAAATGTCAGGTATGGAAGAATATGATATTCCTGCATTTTTGAGAAAAAAAGGCGAGTAAGTACTCAATGATTAAACAAAGAACTATTCAAAAATCTGTGCAGACTTCTGGTGTCGGTCTTCATAATGGTGAAAAAGTGACAATGACTTTAAAGCCTGCCGAAGCGGATCAAGGNATTGTCTTTAGAAGAGTTGATCAAAAGAAAAGTAATGAGATAAAAGTAAGCCCTGATGCTGTGAAAGATACCAAAATGTGTTCAGCTATTGGTCAAGATACTTCGCGTGTAGCTACCGTTGAACATTTAATGTCTGCATTATCAGCCACAGGTGTTGATAACATTATTATTGAACTGAATGGGCCTGAAGTGCCCATTATGGATGGAAGCTCAATACCGTTTATTTATCTTCTTCAAACAGCGAAGCTTAAAGAACTAGATGCTGCGAAAAAATTTGTCTTGATTAACGATGTAATTGAAGTAAAAGATAAAGACAAGTGGGCGAGGTTTGAGCCTTACGATGGATTTAAAATTGATTTTACTATCGATTTTCCCCATCCCGTGTTTGATACATCTACCAACAAAGTCGCTTTGGACTTTTACGATGAATCCTATATCACAGAAATTAGTCGAGCACGTACATTTGGATTTATGCAGGAAGTTGAATACTTAAGATCTAATGGTTTAGCTAGAGGTGGCTCACTCGATAATGCGATTGTCTTAGATGAGTACAAAATTATTAATACAGACGGATTACGATACAACGACGAGTTTGTGAGACATAAAATACTTGATGCTGTGGGCGATTTATACATGTTAGGCTACTCAATCATAGGTAATTTCAAAGCATACAAATCTGGCCATGAATTGAATAACAAATTATTACTTGCATTACTTTCAAATAAGAAATGCTGGAGCTTAACAACATTAGATAGCCAAGATCCCAAGACTTCTAATTTAGCAATGCGTTATGCTAATTCTAAGAATGGAATTTTAAATCAAGAAATGGTAGGAGTTTATCAATGAATATTTTAAGACTTTTTATATTTTTATTGCTTGCAATATTAGTTGTATTCACATTTTTGTATCTAAATACAAAGAATAAAAAATATTTGAAGTATTTAAAACTTACTACAAATGTCACATTAATTTTAATTCTTATATTTATCTTAAGAATGCTTTAATTTCGAATTGGCTAATTCAAAAAAAACAATTGCAATTTTTGGAGCGTCAGGATTTTTAGGGTCCAGCCTCGTTTTAGCTCTAAGCCAATCTAATCACAATCTAAAATTATTCTCTAGAAATAAAGAAAAAATTAAATTATGGACCGTCAATCCATATGTTCAAATATTTGACTTGGATTTAGATAATCTTGCGCAAGTAAAAAAAGATTTAAAAAAGACAGATGTTGTAATTAACCTCTTAGGTATTCTTCACCAGTCTAAAAAAGAGACTTTTGAGAATATTCACCATATTTGGCCAGATCATTTGGCAAAAGTCATGAAAGATTTAGGTATTAAGCGATTGCTTCATGTAAGCGCGTTAGGTGCAAGTAGCAATGCTCCGAGTTTATATCTTAAATCTAANGCTCTTGGCGAGTCTGAATTGTTTAAACAAAAAGATCTAAACGTAACTATATTAAGACCGTCTATCATCTTCGGGGCAAAAGATAACTTTATTAATATGTTTAGAATTCTTGTGAAGTGGCTGCCAGGAATAGTTCTTTTGTCACCTCAATCTAAATTTCAACCCATTTTTATTGAGGATGTATCAAAAATTCTAATTAAGACACTTTTTGATAAAAAGACATACGGCAACATTTATGATCTTGGTGGGCCTGATATTTATTCACTTAAAGATATTATTCGTCTTATTATTCGATCAGAGAAATTGACTCGGCTAATCATCCCTCTCAATAGAAGCCTTTCATATCTATTTGCTTTAAGTATGGAAATGATGCCAATTAAAATATTGACGCGCGACAATTGGAGGTCTATGCAAGTTGATAATGTAGTGAATCCAAAACGCGCAATCTCTTACCGATATTCTTTAGAGCGCTTAGAGCATTACCTATGTAATAAGAAAAATAGACCTCTAGCGCGGTCAAAATATGATGTTTATAGAAGTAAATCTGGAAGATAAATGAAAGTATATCTTGTAGGTGGAGCTGTTCGGGATCAAATTATGGGTTTATCTGTTAAAGATAAAGACTATGTAGTTGTAGGATCGACTTCAGAAGAAATGGTGAAGTTAGGTTATAAGCCTGTAGGCAAAGATTTCCCTGTTTTCTTGCATCCTAAAACACATCAAGAATATGCATTGGCAAGAACGGAGCGTAAAGTTTCAAAAGGGTATAAGGGTTTTAAAGTTTACGCTTCAAAAGAGGTGACGCTAGAAGAAGATCTGCAACGACGAGATCTTACAATTAATGCGATAGCAAAAGACAAAAAAGGACAGTTTGTTGATCCCTTTGGTGGCATGAAAGATATTAAAAATAGAGTGTTACGCCATGTGAGCCCTGCCTTTGTGGAAGATCCAATTCGAGTGTTACGTATCGCCAGATTTTCTGCTCGATTTTACAAGTTTAAAATTCATCCCAAGACAGAAGCATTGCTCAAGAAGATTGTAAAAAATAAAGAAATCGAAACTGTAGCGTCTGAAAGAGTCTGGCATGAATTTTCAGTTGGTTTTACAGAGAAAAAATCTTATTTGATGCTTGATGTGCTTAACCGATGTGGTGCTCTTAAATTAATACTACCAGAATTAGATTATCAAAAAAATAAAAACTCAATTAAAAAAAGTTTAGAGTATGCAGCTAAAAACAAATACTCAAATGATATTAGAGCAGCCATATTTTTTATGTATACCTACCCTTTAAAAGTCAGCACTAAATGTAATGACAAAATTTATATGAGACTTTCTATACCGAATGCCGTAAAAAAATTAGTAGAAAAGGTAATATTTAATCTATCTGAATTGAAGCAATTTCAAAAACTTAAACCGCGTCAAGTTTTAGATTTGATCTACAAAATGGATTTATTTAGGAATCCGGACATTCTTCCAGACGTAATGTACATTTTCGAGGCTTATATCGAAGGCCAGCAAAGTCAGAAAAAAACAGCACAGACTGCTTTGAAATTATTACAAAAGTATTTGAAACGCCTTAATAAATTAAATCTTGGCTCTATTAGCCAAAATAAAAGTGGCGTCGATATTAAGGCTGCTATTTATGAAGCGCGACTTACTGAATTGGTCAAGCTTATCTAGCTTGACTGAGTAAGCTGAGTAATTTTTGTAATTCGTTTATTTACAAAAATTGTTTTTTTATTCTGTCTTGAGACTAATATTGTTTTCATGCCTATCTTGTAAGCTGTTTTTAAATTAGCAAGATCATCTTCTACCATTGTGCATTGATAAGCCTTTTTTCCGAGATGCCTTAAAATTTTCCTAAACGCAATGAGAGAAGGTTTTGGATTATATTTCGTTGACTCAATGCTATAAATTGCTGAAAAATATTTTTCAATGTTTAATGATTTAATAATTGCTATTGCATAATGGAGAGGGGCATTTGTAAAAACAATCTTTTTACCCCTGAGTTTCTTTAAAGTATTTTTTAAGGCGTGAGATTGCTTAACGAATTTAGAAAGTTCATATGCATCGTGTGTCTTCAGTAAAAATTCTTTTGGATCGACACCGTGAATTTCCATGAGCCCCTTCAAAGTCGCACCATAGACTTTCCAATATTGGTCCCGAATTTCATGTGCAGCATCATTGCTAATATTAAGTTTTTGACTTACATATGTAGTCATAGACTGATTAATGCGTGGAAATATTTTAGAACTTGCGTCNTGGAGCGTGTCNTCTAAATCAAAAATCCAAATTTTTGACAATTATTTTGCCTTAATTAAAGTGCCTACACCCTCGTCAGTTAGTACTTCTAATAAAAGCGCGTGCTGCACCCTGCCATCAATTATATGAACACTTTTTACTCCGCTTCTTGCAGCGTCAAGGGCTGAACTTATTTTAGGAAGCATACCGCCTGATAATGTTCCATCTTCTACAAGCTTATCTATCTCATTCGGTGTTAATCCCGTAAGAAGTGAACCTTTTTTGTCTAGAACACCTGGTGTATTTGTAAGTAGGATTAATTTTTCAGCGTTTAATACTTCAGATAATTTTCCTGCGACGAGATCGGCATTAATATTATAAGTCTCTCCATTTGCTCCTACTCCAATTGGTGCTATGACAGGAATAAAATCTCCCTCATCTAAAAAATTAATAATACTAGGATTGATTGATGCAATTTCCCCTACATGACCAAGATCAATTGTTTTGTTAGGATCTGTATCATTTTGTACAATGAGTTTTTTAGCGTGAATAAAATTTCCATCTTGGCCGGTGAGACCCACCGCTTTTCCGCCATGTCTATTGATGAGATTTACAATCTCTTTATTCACCTGGCCACCTAAAACCATTTCTACTATGTCCATAGTTTCAGCATCAGTTACCCTCATGCCTTGAATAAACTCACCTTTTTTACCAAGCTTATCGAGATGTTCATCTATTTGAGGACCGCCACCATGAACAACAACGGGGTTCATGCCAACTAATTTTAAAAGTACGACGTCGCTAGCAAATGACTGCTTTAAATTTTCGTCGACCATGGCATTTCCACCATACTTAATGACGATGGTTTTGCCAAAGAATTTTTTGATGTACGGTAAAGCCTCACTTAATATTTTGGCTTTGTGTTCCGGTTGGATATTTTGACTCATTTTTATGCCTATAGTTTTTTTAAGATTTTAAAGCTTTTTAATAAAAAATTTTGAATTTCTTTGTGGCAAATAAGACTCTATTCTTTTTTTAGGAAGCTTTTGAATATTCTCTTCTTTAAAACCTTTCTCAATGAACCAATGCTCAGTTCTTGTTGTTAAGGCAAATAGATATTTATAATTTCTTTGTCGCGCAAGTTCTTCGCAATAATTATAGAGCTTTGACCCAAAGCCTTTAGACTGGTAATTTTTGTTAATAGCAAAGCATGCAAATTCAACATNNTCATCATAAGAATATAAAGCNGCACAACCGATAATTTTATTATCATGNTCNATCACTAAAAAGTTTTCTATCTCATGATCAATTCTTTCTCTGCCTCTTTTAACAAGATACCCTCCAGCCTCCAGTGGATTAATTAGTTTATGAATTCCTTTAACGTCGTTATGTGAAGCTGGCCTAATAGTATCTAGAGCTTTTTCGGTAATAACTGTTCCTACACCTTCATCTGTAAATAATTCTTGCAGAATCGCACCATCAATATGCCTATTAATGAGATGAATTTTATTTATACCTGCTTCAGAAGCTTTAATAGCAATTTCAAGAAGATCTAACTCATTGGAGTTGATATTAATAAGCTCATGTTTTTTTGGATTATTTTTTGAAGTGCTTTTATAAAGATTAATTGCCTTTTCTAATGTCATCTCATGCAGAAGTTCATTCCTTAGATTAAA
>B570J29586_1000006_pt1 | contig 23094 bp, 11 predicted proteins | sample LakMenE09Jun09ns_FD_29586 | JGI IMG/M metagenome (IMG submission 29586)
TTAACGCATTTCCCATTGAAACAACTTGACAAGTATAACTTCTTTGTTTGTAGTAATTATAAATGCCAACATTTTGAGTTGTACTATTTCTTCCATTAGCTTGGTTGCTCATATCTAATTCAGCCAATATCGACTCTGAAGTTGCTTTACCACTATCCATTGAAACGTTAAATGAATAAAATATATTTTGATTTCTAATACCCAAATCAACATTAAATCCAACACACCTATTTGACAACGCATAATCGCTTTTATTTTGCCAATCTTCCATTAACGGATTATCTGAAGCTCGTCTCATCTCAAACGCATCATCTCTATATCTAGAATTACCCTCAGGTAAATCCAAATATTGTGATGGAAGGCCAGTATAAAAACAAACCATTTTTGGTGTTGATTTTCTATAGTCAACATCTAAAAATGTTCCCCACATATTATCCGCAAACTTTAACGAACCTTCTTTGTTTTGTGATATTGTTGTACCATCAACTTCTTGAATATTATAAAAGTTAACATAAGAAGGTAATGGCATAACATTAAACTTATTGTTAATCAACATACTACTTAAAAAAGTAAAAACACTCATACGTAAATTCAACGCTTTGTTATTTTCTACATCACCAAAAGCGTCTCTAAGAGCAAAAATATCAATAATAATAGTATCCCCAATATTTCTTGATGCTCTATCTAAAAACATAAAGTCCTCAAATAATGTTTTACTTTTATAATCAGAACCCGCAATCCACTTATCATTTAATGCTTTAAAGACTTCATAATTCTCAACTTTACTTTGTTGTCCATCAATAACACTCTTAATTGTTTTTTCAGGTAATTGGTCTTGATTAGGTAATTTATCTCTTACTTGTGTTAGTAATGTATTCAATAAATCGTTTTGAAAATTTGCAGTTTGTTGTAAATAACTTTGAATTGTTTGTTTAAACCCATCACTTGTTATACTTGGAGAATATAATTTTTGTGTGGCATACATCTTAACTAAAGGAGCACATAATGTAATATTTTGGGTATTGAATCCAATATTATTATCAATAAAGAAATCAGTTATGTACGAACCACTATCACTATAAATTAAATTTTGAATTGTTGAAAATCCGACTTCAGTTTCTAATGTTGCCCATTGTTGTGGATAAGATAATTTAGATTGTTCTAAAGTTATTGTTCCTCCACCAGGTAATGTATTAAAAACATAAGGGTCAAATTGAATTGGGTCAACAACAGTTGGTGTTGTTAAATTTTGTGATAAAAACGAATTAAATATTCTTCTTTTATAGTTTGCAGGATTACCATACTTTAATAGAACATCATACTCTAAGAAAGACTTCATCGTATTAGTAAAGACTCCTAATTGATTTTCAGCTAACACATTAAAATATTCCTCGTTTGTTGTTGTTGATTGTTTTGTCGTAACACTCATCAAACTTCTAAAAAGATATTGGAAGTTTTTATAAACAGCGTTAATATCAACAGGTGAAACACCAATTGCTACTTGAACTTGTGGACCTAAATCAATATCCGCAATAGGTTTACAAAAGTTTAAAAACTCTTGTTCCAATTTATCTAAAATACTTCTATCAAATACAGAAAAGATTTCCTCTATTTTACTATATTCATCACTCGATAATAATGTGAATGGAGCTTGACTTGATGTGTTTGGTAATATTTTATTAACATATGAATCAGGTTGTGGTTTTACAACTTGATTGGCATCGAAATAACCATAGTTTGGTGTTGACCACAATAATCTAACAGAACCATTATACATAGATTCGTTATTTGTTAAATCAACTTTGGTTGCTCCATTTGAAACGCAATTTAATTCGGCTTGATTTGCCAAAACTGAACCAAATGATGGAACAACAAAATATTTTGGTCCTGTAACCGCAATTGATGGTGGTACCTCACAGGGTTCACTACTCGTAGTTGGGTCTTCAATATTATCTGGTAGAATTACTGACCAAGTTTGAAAATTAAGTGTTGTGTTATTTTGTGTTGCATTAAAATTAGAATCATCAAAGTTATAAACTTTCATACCTTCATTAACACTCTTCTGTATTTCTTTGTCGGTGTAATTCACATATAAATCATATCCCTTATAAAATACGTTAAAGTCATTAATAACTTTAGGGAAAAATCCTGTTTGAATTTTAATGTTTGAGGTAGTTTGTTCTTGTAAAGTTATTTGTTTAACACCGTCAAATGTAAACTCATATGTCTTTGTTTCGGCACTTGTAATAGGGTCAAAGTTTTCTTTGTAGTTAAAGTTTTTCCAAGCGGAATCAATAATATCAACACCTTGTTCTTTATATGTTTTATATCTATACCAAACAGAACCTAATTTAAGAATCCAAGCATAAGGCATTTTATGAATAGCACCAAACTTTTTAAAACAAGAAGCAATATAATCTAAATCATTTGAAGAATCTAATGTCTTATATCTTTCTCTTAATGACGCTAATGGTAATGAATTCAAGAATAAATAAGCCGCTTGGATATATGGGTATTTATCATTTCTTCTCCAATTATAAACACCATTCTGTATTGCATTAATAAAATACGGAGTATTAAGTATTGATGTAATTGTTTGAGTTGATAAACTAAGTGTTGGTGAAATGTAATTAACATAACCCTCTGTTGGTACAAAATCAGATACCTCTCTACCTTTAAAGAACGCATCCAATCCAACAATATTATTTAAACTTGGTGTTGTTGGATTTAAATATGAAAAGTTGGTAACAGGTCGGTTTGTTGTTTTATTATAAACACTGGTAAAATTGGCAATAACATTTCTCTCATCAAATACTGTCATTACATTTTTAGTATCATACACTAATTCACCTTTACTAAGATTACTTGAACTCATATTGTTTTCAACCCAAGAAGGATTAGTAAACGGATATGTGTCAACAACCAAAGGAGTATTTGAAGCGTTTTTAACCAATTGAGTTAATGCCTCAGAACTTGGTGATTCTTGAGGGATTTTACCTAAATCTTTTATACTAAGAATATTAAACGAATTTTCTGTGAGATTTTTAATATAAGGTGTTACAAATAAATCTCTACTAAATTCTTGATAAGACCTACCAGTTCCATCATTTGATATTGATTGTAAAAACAAATCATAACTTGGTTCACTTAAATTCCAGTTTTTTAATTTGAATGTAATATACGGTGAACTAATTCCAAGACCTAAAACAATATTATTAGTCTCTGTTTCAATATTTAAGTTAATTAATTGATTACGTTGATTTTGGTTTGCTCTAATAAATCCAGAATAGTTTGAGGTTAAGAATTGTCTTTCCCATATTTCATAGAAAAATTTAACTTCTTCTTTATTGGCATAAGCAAGACCAATTGAAGGAAATTCAATTGCATTTATATTAATTACCTTAGTTGTCTGTCCATTGTCGGTTGGTGGTTGAACAATAGGAGGATTAAACTTTTGAGTTAAACCTCTCATAAACTCTTCAACAAATTCAACNTCAGGCCATTTTTCATACAAATAACCTTTAGTAANNCCAACAACAGATGGGTCACCAATATATTTTAATTGAAATCTTCCTTTTTTATCATCAGGAGTTTCAACAAAAAATTGAGGCCAAGGATAAACAGGTATTTGTGAATTGGCATAATTTGAATTATTATTTAATGCAGTTGGAGCAACAGGAACATTACCACGAGTGTCGGTTCCTTGTGCCGCAGTTTGATTATTTATAATTACTTCTTTTCTAACTGGGTCATACTTAACATTCCAAGCGTTGGTATGTACATCATCAAGTAATCTAATAAACCCTTCTGCCGATGCCATAACAACCGCACAAATATTTCTAACACTAGGTTTAAATCCAATACCTGTATCTGAGTTTTCAATTTTTCTTGCCAAATCTGCCGATATAACAGTTTCATATTCCGATAGTTTTTTGTTGGCCTCAGTTTCAATTTGTGATATTGTTCTATCAAATTTATCCTCACCATCAAAAACATACAACGGTTCGTTAATTTTTGAAACTTTAGATGGGTTTTGTTGAGTTCCTTTAGTTGTTTCTTGAAAAGGTCTTAAAATATCTTCAATATATTTTTTTATATTAACTAAGTCTTCATTAGTTGGAGAAGTAATTCCAGTTTGTTCTTGAAGTGTCTTTAACAAATCAACACTTTCAAAATCAATATCAATAGTAAACATACCATATACAATACTATTTTTAATTGGGGATAAACCTTTTTTACCTAAAACAGGATTTGATGCCAATAAATCATTATACTCCTTTATTTGACCATTTAATAAACTTTTTGCCGTTTCTCTAACTTGAGCATTTGCTGGTGTTAAATATTGGTTTTTAAATGTATAAACATATTGACCTGTAACCAAAACAATTGGTTTTGGGTTCATATATGTTTTAAACCAAGAATTAGAAGCTCCTCTAATTTGATTGAAATATGCTGATAGAACATCTTTATATTGTCTAATATCAGTTAAAGGTTGAACATTAGCCGGAGGATAAGAAGCAATAATTGATTTTTCAAAATTACTAAGTTTACTCATTAATTGAGCAACCGTTAACTCAGGGAAGTCCTCAGGAATTAATTTTTTGGCTTTATATTCACTATAAACCTCAACTATTTTTTCATAACCTCTTTCCGATACTATTTGTGTTACAACATTATCTTGGCTATTTGTTGGTTCTGAAACTCTAACACCTAAAGCAGATGAATTTTTTCCTAACTCTAATGTTCCTGTCGGTCTCGAAACATCATATCTTGTACTATACATATGTGGTGTCGCCAACAAGTTCCCAATAGAAATTTCATTAAGAATATTAAACTTATATCCAACAAACTCTAATCTAACTTGGTAGTTACCACTGAATGAGTTATAACTAGCGTTAAATGTTCTAAGATTTAATTGGTATTTAATGGCTTGACCATAATAACCTTTAAGGGTTAAATAAAACGGACAATATGGTAAATTAAAAAAGGCTGCGTAAGGTGAACTATTACCTAATTGAAATAATGCTCTACCTTGAATATCCTCCAATAAAATTGTTACAGTAGGAATAAATGAAGTGTTTGTACTGACCTCAATTGAGGTTATACCCAATAAACCACTATCAACAACTTTCCCTTCTTCAACAGGTGACATTTTCTTATAAGCTTGGTTATTTGGACCAATTATTGTCTCCTCCTTTAGTTGATTAACACCTTTTTGATTTATAGAATCTTTACCAGTTAATTCATCATAATAACCAGTACTTAAGTAAGTTCCTTCTGTTGGTCTTAAGAAATTCATCTTAGCAACTGAAATGGTTCTAATTCTATCTTCGGGACTACCACCAACAGATAATTTTGTTCTTGGTACAACTTCAGCCTCTAAATTGGCATACATAACCAAATTTTCGTGGTCAACCAATCTTTCCGCAATATTACCAAACGCATCAATTGTTTTGTTAGGGTCAACAACAATTATGTTGTTGTAATCAAAATCAACCAATATGTTTCCACTGTTATCTCCTGGTCTGTTACCTGCCATAATAATAAAAATAATTATCCAACGCCGCTTTATAGTCTTGTAATGATGGTAGTAATGGATAAGGAATAATCAATACAGCACCATCATATATATTATTTTCAAGTCCACCAAATTGAGGATTACCTTGTAATATCAACCAACCAAAATATGGTGAGTTATAATATTCTTGTGATATAATATCTAATCTACTTTGAGCAACTTTATAAATGTAATTTTTATCTGTGGTTTTTTGTGGCAAGTCAACAAAGGGGACAACAGTTTGTTCTCCATTAATTAAAAATTCACTATATCTGTTATAATATTGAAATGCCATTATAATAGTTTTGTTTTAGACACATAAGTTAATGGTGAAACTGCATCATTCCAAGTTTTAGTAATAGTATTTAAATTACCAAATTGACCTAACCCTTTAATCAATGTTATTTGATTTTCACTATTAGCGTTTTCTGTTGTATAAGTAAACACTCGTTTTTTACCTTTAGTATAAGGAGTAAACTTTAAAAACGGAACCAATTCTTCCTTTTCTTTTTTATCAATTATTCCCCTTGTAATTTTATTTTCCTTTTCAAAATTTGGTTTTGTTTGTGTTATCCAATATTCATCAAACGCATCCACCAATTTTTTTCCATTATTTCCAATTAAGTCAACATTACTAATAATATTACCAATTAATGCATTTCTAAATGTTTCTTGTTTTTTTGAATCAATAACGTCATTTGACATTAACATATAAACTCTTCTTAATGATAAATTCTTGTTAGTAAATACCTCTGTTTGGAATGGATTAAAAACATCTTTTGTTTTAATTTTTGTAGAATTAGGAAACACTAATGGCCCCGAATAACCCTCAAAAGTAGTCTCAGTAATTATTGCTTCATTAAACGCATAAATACTTTCACCAATTTTTTTTATATCGTTTTTTAATTCTTCTAGTGTTGTTGAAACACCTGAAGTAGTATCAACATCACTAGTTCCAGAAGTAATGTATGTTGTTATTTGTCCATTCTTTTTGGCAAATCCATCGGTACCAGTATCTGTAAATCCCGGAACTTCATAAATAATTGTATTAATTCTTGATAATTTTGGAATATAAACTTGTTGAGCGTTTACCATTCCTTGAGTTATCATAGTTACAGGATTTTGATATACACCTTTTTTCTCTTGCAAGAATTTAACATAATTGTCTTTAACTTGACGAATAACTTTATTTGAAAAACTAAACTTTTTTTCATTTAAAAATTGAATGAACCCTTCATCATCACCTTTAACATCCGCAATTAAATCTGAAAATATTTCGTCAATTCTTTTTTCAACATTGTATGGTTTTCCAAATAGTTCTACGTTTGAAGGTGTGGGCGTTAAATCCAAGGCAAATTCTCCATCTTTATAAGTTCTTTCTAACATCCATTGTTGTCTTAAAGCATTATTATATTGATTAACACATTCTCTATTTTTATTAACAACATTTGTGAAATATGTTTGAGTATCCGTAATTAAATCATCCATAAAAGTTTGATAACTTGTTGTACCTGAAACAATATCTCCAGAATTAACCGTTGTTATTATTGTACCAACCGTCGATTCATTTGTTTGACCTTGATTAGGTAATGCGTCGTTAAGTGTTGGAGGTGGAATATTTTTATTAGCATCTAAAATTTGTTTATCAATAACCTTATAACTATCATCTGTTGGTGTTGCTCTATCGTCATAAATTTCAGTATTAGCATAATAGTTAAATGTTAACGCATTCTGTAATTTATCAACCGATTCTTTTAATCCACTACCACCAACAAAGTTAAATCCCATAGTAACAATGGCAATCATAGGTTGAACACCAATACCTTCAGGATTAATATCTAACTCTTCATAGGTAAATCCTAAACTTGTTGGAATAATTTTTGTATTATAAAAGTCACCAATTCTTAATACTAAAACAGGAGGTGCTCCAAAAGACGTGTTTGTGGCGTTGTTGTATTCTAAAACATCTTTTCCACCAACAGATTTAACTGTAGGTATTGTATCTCCAGGTCTCATACATTGTTGTAAGAATGTAAGTCTAGAATTTAATCCTTCAGGTGTCATTGAGTGAAAAGCCGGTTGGAAAAACTTTAATTTTTCTTTTAAGTTATCATAAACCATCGGAGTTTCTTCTTTTATTGTTTCAAAATAATCACACTCAGATAATAATGCCCTTAATACTCTTTTACTAATATTATCTCTAACAACAACTTTTTGTTCTAAAACATTCTGAGTAACCGTCTTAGTTACAACATTACCAACGGTAACATCTGTTTTTGCTTGTTGGGCCTCCGATGGTGGTTTATTTAAATCAGACTTAATACTTGAAATAAACGCTCTTCTACACGCCATAGCATTTGTTGAAAATATTTTTTCTGTTGGAGACAAACTATCAGCATCGTTATCTGTACAGTTAACTTTTTCACCACTAATAAATTTTTTTTCAAGGTCAAATTTTTGAACTTGGGACACGACTTCACCTTCAGCAACTCTTGTAAATAACAATCTTGATTCTTCTACAAATTGTTTTATTTCAGTTTTTCCAGTCATATATGTTATTGCAGAATCAATACGTCTTTCCGATAACTTTTTATTATAATCTTTTTTTGCTGGTGCTGAAGCACTACCAGCTATTGTTATTGTAACCGTTCCCGGATAATTAGACATTTGAGTTTTTAACTCATTTATAAAATCATCAATCTTATCTTTGTTTGGTTTAATTACCGATTGAAAAAAGTTTGTTGTTTGAGCGACAACACTATTTGGACCATAAGTTCCTTCTCTACTAATATATGGTGTATACGTGTCCTCATAATTAACACCAAGTTGTGTTGGAATATCATTATCAAAATAAAACCCTAAATCATTATATGCCATTATTTTATTATTAGCATCTGTAACACCGGCAGTTCCTTGAGCCACCGCATCTATATTACCAACAGTCTTCACAGCATATTCAACAGATTCTTTTGATAATTCTTTTGAAGTAATGGCTTGTTGAATTTGAAATAAATCATCTTGTTTTATTGTATAATATTTCTTAGCAAGTTCATATAAATCATATTTCCTACATCCCGCAAAGAACGATTCCAAAATACTATCGATTCTTACTTTATTGGTTTCATTATTTAAAACCTTGTTAACAATAACATTTAACGCTGACGGATGGTCAACAACAATTTTCCAAGTTAAAGTACCCGTTCTTGAAGTATTCTTATAAGTATAAATTGGTTCGGGTCTTCCCAAAAATTCATTAGCATTCCAGTTAGCATTAACACTTTCAGTAAACGTTAATGCATATGGAGGGAACCACATTACTCTACCACCGTTAGGTCCTCTTTCACAAACCGGCAAATCAGCAACCGCATAACCCGGAGCGTTTGACGTAGCCCAAGCCAAGTTCTCAATCGAGAACATATATTTCTTGGCATAACCATTATTATCATTTCCAATTAAGTTTGTCGAATCTTGACCACCTTCTTGTTTGTTTGGAGCAATATTAAGGTTATAGGTATTATCCAATACCGAATAAGAAAATCTTCTACCCTGTGTTGTAATACCATCAGTTTTTTGTAAGTCATTAAATTGAAGATATGGTGTATCTTTGGCAAAAACTCGGCAATATTCCGTACCAACTTCTTGTCCAATTGAACCGATGTATGAAAGAACTCTAGAACCCTTTGTAATCTCTTTATAACCATCGTGAAAGACCTTACTCACTTGGTCAATAGCATTACCTACATGTTGTAATCTTTTACCACCTTGAGGTTGGCTATCGATAATTCTTTGGGTGTCATCTAAAATTGAACCTTCACGATATACTCTATTTGTTGATTCAGTTGAGTTGTAAGATGAGGGCTTAAAGTCTTCATCTTGATTAAAGATTGCTCCACCAAGACCAACTTTTTTACCGGCATTACCTTTATACTTTGGAGAAACCCAAGTAAATCCACCCTCAATACCACCACCATTACTATATGTAGGACCATTAGCGCCAAGTCTAACTTCTTGTGAAGGACCTTCATAAAGTTGAGCAAGTTCTTGTGGTCCATAGACCGGCATTTGTTGTTCCTGACCATAGGTATTTACAGGTAAATCTCCTGATGGAGAAAATACTCTTGACGGGTCAGAGGTAATAGAACCTACATAGTAATCACTATTATTGGTTGTTGAACCAACAATCGCCCCGCCCAATCTGTCAAATAAAGTTCTATCAAAACTTGGTTTATATTTGTTAAAATCAATATTACCAAATAAACGGGACTTTTGTCCACTACCCAAATTGTTATAAAACAATTGTGAACCTGTGGTATTTGCTCCCAATAAACCAGTTAATAATTTTCCAACGGTAGATTGTCTATAGGCGTTCTGTAATTGTTGAATTGTTGTTGGTTGACCTGGATTAATACTTGGGTCAAAATATGAACCAGGAATTGTAGATACAGGTAAAATACTACCAGCAAGTCTTAAAGCAAAATCACTAGCAGCAAGAATTGGATTTGAAGAAATTGTAATCTTATAGTTAGGTTCAATTAAAGGAACTCTACCGGTTACAAGACTTAAAATGTCTGTTCCACTTCTTACGTTGAATATGTTGGCTCTTCCAATTGTGTCTTGAAGTATTTGTGCTGCGATTCGAGCTTGAAAATCTTTTCTTAAGTTTTCAGCACCCATTCTTGCAATATACGAATCTTGACTTAACAGACCATCACTACCTTGTGGGTCTTTAAATAATAAGATTGATACGGGAGAATAACTTGAAGGGACGAATAATGATGGATTAAAATTATTTGAATACGGTTGTCCGTTTCCTTGTCTATCTTGGTCAGGTGTAACTGAATTAAACGTTCCAATTGCGTTTGCGGCATCTAACCCCTGTCCAACACCAGCATAAGCATTTAATGGTTTCCAAGCCGGTGAAATGTTTCCAATACCCTTATCCGAAGCAATAAACGATTCATCAACAATATTGGCATCTTGATAACCATATTCCCCCTCGTTTGATTTACTATTAAGTAATCCGTTAGGGTCGGGTGCTTGTCTATAACCACCCTCATTTCCATATTGATTTAACGGGAATAATTTGTTGGCTAAAGAAGGTTCGTCAATAAGTTGGTCAGGACTATCAATAACAGAATAATCTGATTGACTATACTCAAAATTAATAGGTGGCGTAAACTTACTAGGAGATTTACTATAAGGTTGTAAATTCCTTTTAGTAAGCCTTTTTAAGAAGTTTTCAATATTAATTAAATCTAAAGGACTTGTCGCCATCTATGTTTTATTTATAAATAGATTGATGGTATTTTTTTTTATTCTTTTGTTCCCTTAATTTCTGTTGGAGCGACTTGTTTTGTCATTTTTACAATTTGTTTTATGAAACTTTCACTATTAACCAAATTGGTTAGTGTTTTGTTTAAATATTCAACACTAACACCAGGAGGAGCATCAATTTTAATTGTTATTACACCACCTACACCAACTGTTTGAGGTGTACTTTTAACATATTCTTGAACTTTACTTATTGCATCAATTTGTCTTGCTCTTGCACCACTAGCACCAAATACTGAAGCACCATCAATCTCAGGGATTTTTTTAACTTTAGTTTTAACTGCTCCAACTTTACCTGTATCAATCACTTTTTTGAATTCTTCCATTGCTGACTTGAAAGATTTTTCTGTTGACGAAGTACCTGTAGTTTTACTAATTATATTAGTTAAAATATTAGAAGTTTTATCTGAAATATATTCGGGTAAATCAATAAACTTTGTTTCTAATATTTTAAATTGCGTATTAAAAGTTTGTTCACTAATTTCTCCTGATTGTGTTTTTGTAATTAAAGATTGAAGTGCTCGTATTGATTCATCAACAAACTTACTTACCTCTTTTGTTTCAGGACCAGCATTACTAATTTCTCTTGAAACTGTTCTCACAATGTTTTCTAAACCCACAACATTAGACACAACCTCTTTTGCACCAGCGGTACCATATCTCATTTGATTTAACATACCTAATGTATTTGCCGCCACCTCTGTCATTTCGTGTAATTGATTTCTTTGAATAGCCTCAACAGTTTTTGGAGTTTCTTTTTGTAGTTTGATTAATTCATCAAACTCTTCTTGGTTAAGATTTTGTAATTCTTTTTTGGTATTGTCTTTTAAGTTAACCTCATACGTTCCGCCTTCACCCATACTTGCAATATTTGCCAAAAGTATCTTATCATTTTCATTATCAAAATTAATACTTGGATTTATAGCAGATAATCGAGTATCTAAATCTGCCGCAGCTAAAGCACTTTTAGTTAACTGTTGATAAGAAATACCAGTTAAATCTTCCATTTCTTTCAAACTTAAAATACCTGCCGCACTTATTTTAAATGAATTTGTTTCTTTACTAAAACTAACAAATTTTTGTGTTGCTTTAATTATACTATCTTGTAATGCTCCAGGGTCATTAATTGCATCATTCATCAATTTAAATGGGTCTCCTAAACTACCAACGGCAAGTCCTAATCTTTGAAATCCTGCTGCCATTGCAATAGCACCTTCAGGTCTTAAAACTTTATCCGCAAAAACAGCGGTTTCGTTCATATCAAATCTTAACATTGATGCTTGTGCAGCCATTTTGGTCAACCCTTGAACACCATCATTAAAATTAAATCGATTCATTAACTGTAAATTTTCAGTAACTTCTTTAGTTACAATTCTAGCATTTAAACCTAAACTTTGAACATACTTTATTGAATCCTCAACATTATCACCAATTTGAGAAACCTCATATCCCGCTTCAGCAAAATTCTTAGTTAATGCAAGTGCATTTGTTTGTAATATTTCTGATGATGCATATAATTCTGAAACTTGGTCTACAGTAGCAATTACATTTCTTCGAGAACCCTCAGCAATTCCTTCCATTGTTTTAGTAACATCCATAATGCCACCACCAAGCTTAGTTATTGATGCAACTGAAGAACTAATTGCAATTTGCATTTCCTCAATTCGAACTCTTCCTCCAAGAAATGCTTGGTTAAGACTTTGAGCTTCAATTTTCATATTAGAAATTGCATTAAAAACACTTTCCAAAGGTTTTTCTATTTCCGTATATAAATTGAGAATATCTTCTAAATCTTTTTTTTCATCTTCTGCTGCCATAATTTAATTTCTCGTTACCTATAAATAGAAGAAGGACTAATTTTTTAGTCCTTCTTATTATTTTCAACCCATTTATCTAACAAATATTTTCTCATAAAAACGGGCATTACCATAAAATCTTGATACGTTATTTTCATTAACGTATTTAAGTAATAAAACTCATCAAGTTGTCCTTGTCTATAATCCGAAGAAAGGACGAAAAAAGTCAACCCCAAAACCGACGTTAACTGTCAGTTGTTCTCCTGATGGGGCTATTACTACTCTCGACATATCGAGCTTGGGTTCATTATCATCCATAAACTTACGATAAGTTTTAGAATCAAAAATTGGCATTGATTCAACAAACTTCGAAATTTCGGTTTTATCTGTTGTTCCATTTACCTCAACAATTTCCTTATTCATTCTCCAAGTCACTCTTGGTACAACACGTCCTTGAGGATATGTTTCAGCCATTCTGGATAACTCCGTAATTTCACCATAAGATAATGGTTTAGCTTTGATAGTTGCTTGGGATTTAGGTAAATTAATTGAAAAAGTACCATCTTCTGATGGTTGTTGTCCATTAACAATTGAAAGTTGGTCTAATAAAACATTTGCTTGAAATGGTTTTTTAGTTACCGGGTCGGTAAGATTTAATAAAATTTCAGGTCCAAAAGCTGTGTTTCTTAAAAAGATAAGAATTGCCTCAACATCACCTTCAATTAAATCTTCTACTCTAATATCGGGTTCATATATTTTTGACCTCAATAAATTAAGAGTTAAATCTTTTGCACCACCCATTAAAATATTTTCATCGGCAGCGGTAAGATATCCCACCTTAATTGATTTCTTTTTATTTTTATAAAAAATACCTTGTGAAGGTAATGGTACCACATCATGTGGTAATGTAAAATTTTGTTGACCGTAGTCGTTTGATTGTTGATTGTCCATATAAAAAAATAACCGTAAAGTTTAGCTTTACGGTTAAATATAGTTAGTATTGTTTTTTAATAAATAGTAATTAGTAAACTAATACACATCTATCCATTCTTAACGATGCTGAGATTGTTGCTAAAGCATCTTGAGAATATGATAATGCGTTAAAGTTAACGTCAGTTAAGAATGTTCCATAAAGAATCCACTTCTCAACAACAACACCCGTTGGGTCTAACATCTCCAAGTCAATATCTTTTTTATAACCCGCAGCATAACCCATACGTCCTGTAACTGATTCAGCGTGTAAACGTACCCACTCCATCAATGCTTGTGACGCTGAAGGACCAATTGGGTCTCTAAACGTGACAGCTAATGGTTGCCAATTGAATCTTCCTGCAACATATGTTGAAGTATTTAGGAAAGGGATTTCTGTTGCAACGATTGTTATGTGTGGTCTCGCAGCAGTTTCTACGAACCATTCATTTATACCCAAACTTGATGGAAACCTTAAGATGAAACGATTCTGACGTTTTGGTTCATAAGGAACCGGCATTTTCATTAATAAATCAGCCATATTATTTTAATTTTTATTATTTTATTTATTCTTATAAATATTAGTTAGTTAAAAATATTTCTATTTACTTTTTTTTATATAGAATTATTCATTATATATAATTTCTAGTACTAATATATATTCTAGTTTATTTATATTCTTTCTTAATTCCTCCTGATGTAGAATAAGTCTTTACTATATTATCTGGTTTTTTCTTAAAATGTTTACTCATTAATTCAACATTTCTTAAATCGTCATCTGAAAAACCAATAGATATTTCACTAGGGACAAATTTGTTGGACACATCATTTTTGAGAAAAGCTCTCTTATTTAAGATACCCGCCATTCCTTTAATATAATCCACAAATCCTTCCATCGCTTTGACTTTCGCAACCTCAGGGTTGGCAGCACCTTCTTCGTCTCCAAAAGAAACGGGGTGGTATTTGTTAAGTTCCAAATACGTTTTAATTAACTCAGTATCAGTCATATCCTCTTCACCGGCAAAACTTCTATATTTTTTTAAGTTTTTGATAAGTGATTTTTTATCAATACCATTAAAATCATTAATAATGTAATTATAAATTGCTTCTTTAATTGTATTAGGATTATGTCCTCTTGCTGTGATAATTGAAAATATTGAACCATTATTAATTGCTTCTCTAAAGTCACTAAATGCCGGTCCTACTTTTGCTCTCATCGCATCAATCAAAAACTCTTTGTCTCCTTCAGTTGTGAAATTACGAAATGGATTTTCCGCAAAACCAACAATTGTATCACCATTATATGTAAATGGTTCTTTACCAATTTGACCTCTAAACTCCGCAAAATCGTCTGTACTCATACCAACCTCATCACCGTCTTCCGACTTTAAAATAATCTTTGTCGGCATATGAACAATATTATCGTCCCAATCAAACGCATAATATTTCATATCTGGTGAACCTTCGGGTTTAAATCCTTCTTTAATTATTTTTTTCATATTTGGCTAAAAAGTGGGGACGAATCCCCACTTATGTTTTTTATTAAATATTCTCAAACGAAGCTCCTGTTGGAGTAATAAAGAACTCAATATCGATGAATTCTAATGCCTTCGTAGGTTTAAGATATATTTTACCTGTTAATGTATTTCTATCTAAATCTTCAGGAGAAGATGAAACTGTTACACGGAAATCGTATAAACCTCTGTCTCTTCTAATCGCATCTAAAATAGGGTTAACACTATCTAAGAATTGTTGTCTAACGATTTGGTCGTTTTGTTCGAACAATAATCTTACCGCTACTGCTGAGATTAACTTACGAGCTTGTAATAACAATCTTCTTACATTTAATCTGTTTAATGCTGTGTCAGAAACTTGAAGAGTTTTGTTACCCCAAATAACCGTTCCAACATCTGCAAAAGTTGCGATTGGATTAATTCTACCTTGATATAAAGTATCTCTATCTTCTTGAGTTAGTTTCTGTCTTGCTTTAACTGAGTTTACTAAACCTCTTGTGTAACCCGCAGATGCGAACCAAGGAAAAGCAATGTTATCAGTCAATGCTAAGTTTCTACAAACTTCACCTGTTGGTGGTAAATAGATTTGAGTATTACTTACGGTATCTCTAACTAAAATCCAAGGATAGTAGGTAGCTGTGTAGTTTGAATCAATTCCTGTATTATCCAAGTTATCAACTGCTTCTTGTGAATAAATAATATCTAAAGAGTTAGTTGAATCCGGAGTATACATATTGTAATCAGGAGTTGTTGCGATGTAAACCGAGTCAGCTCTTGAANATTGAATCATATCAATTGCTTCTTCAACAAGATTAGAGTTGTTAACATAATCAATACCTGTTGTTGCAAAAACGTTAATGTTTGTTGCTTCAGGGTTTGCAAATGTTAATACACCTAATAAGTAAGCATAGTAGTCAGTGTTTGCAAAGTCTTGAGTATTGTTTTGAACAATAATTCTTTTNAATACACCATCACCAGTTGCCGTTGGGTATCTTGAAGATGCCGCAGCACCTGCCAAATATCCTGAATCACCTAATTGGAATCTATCTTGATTTGTTCTAAATTCCCTATAGATATCCCATCCGTCAAATCCACCCGCAAAACATACTGTGTACTTTCTTGAGTAAATAAAATAATATGGATTTTCTTGAGTTTGTGGGTCTTCTCTAAAATCAGCAACTCCACATTCGAATGCAGTAGTTCCACTATCAACTGATGTATTACCAATTGTAACAACCGTAGCACCTGAGTCCATATGGAAACCTTTACTTAATACATTCCATTTAATTGAATCTGTTGCATTTGCCCAATCTCCAACTGGATTTTGTTTACCTTTATAAGAGAAGAATGATTCATCAACACCATATTGAGCGGTTGAAAATCCTAAGTAAGTTCTTCTTACAATATCTCCACCCGATTCAACTGCATTTGAAACTCCACCTGTAGTTGTACCAAATGGTGGGTTATAAATAACTTCACCAGGGTAATTATATTTCACTTTATATTGAATATAAGGTGATGGATATGTTGAATAATTTTCGTATTCTCTTTGAGTATAACCATAGAATCCACAAGGAATTGCATCTATTGGTGCTTCGTCTGCCATTTCAATCATAATAAACTTTGAAATTAAAGCGTATTCACCATTTGATGAACCAATTTTTTTAGCAACAAAGTTGTTAGATGCTGGGTCCAAATTACAATTTGTGAATTTTTCAATCACAACAGGATTTGCATCCGTATCGAAGAAACTTCTAACCAACACATCAAATGTCATATTATTAAATGATAAGTTAGCAATCGAAACTTTAACTTCTGTATTTGCGGAATCACCATCTGAAATTGAAATAAACTTAAATAAGTTATAAACTTTATTACCTCTTAGCTCAGATACTAAGAAAGGAGTTTCTGGTGATTGATATTTTTCTAAATTCCAAGCAATTGAAGTAGTTGATGTTGTATCTCTTGCTTCAGGTAAATCAATTAAAGTACAATTTAATCCACGAACATAACCTTGGTTGTAACCATAAGCTAATGATGCTGGATAAACTTCTTCAACAAACAATGGAACTTCAAATCTTGATTTACCAAAATTATCAATACCAAGAACTTTTGTAAGGTATTTTGATGATGCTGCCAATAATGAAGTTTCAAATGTGAATACTTCATTTTCTTTAGTAACACCTGAAATTGCAAATGTTGCATATGGTGAAGTTGTTATACCTGAATATTGACCAGTACAAAGTAATGATACATCGGTTAAACCAGTAACTTGATAAACAGGTCCGTGATTTTCACTTGTAGAACTATTAGTGTATAATGAAATACCTCTTGAACGTAAAGTAGCAACAACCATATTGTTGTATTCAGGGTAAGCAGTACCTGAGAAGTTATAAACATTACCCGATACAGTTCCTGTAAAACTTTGTGAAGAACCTGAAGTTAGTGAACTTACAACGTAATCAAATGAATAACCTGAATAACTATCAGCACTATAGTTTTGGAAGTTAGCATAATACCAAGAATCGTTAGAACCAGCACTTAAATCATTTTGTGATAAATCAACTGAATAACAATCATAAGCATTTGTTACAGCACTATATGTTGAAACTAAACTATTATAATCAGTTTCAGGAATAGCACCATATACTATCGCAGTTGTTGCTGATAATGATGGTGTGTCCATAATTGTATCCAAGTAACTATTAAAGTCGTTTGAATATGTTGAAACCGAACCATCAGCTAATCTATATTGTGTGTTGTAATTTGCAGATACTTGTGAAGGTAATGCACCAGAAATAAAAGTTACTGTTCCTCCTGAAGATGTTCCTGTAAAAGTAGCACTCCAAGTAGTACCTGTAGATGGATTTAATCCAATTGTTAATGGGTCAACATTCGCAGTTACGGTTAAAGACCAAGAAGGTCCCGCGTCATAACCCGACAAACCTAATACTCTTGTTACGAATAACTGATTAGATTGTTGAAGATATGATTTAGCAATGTATGCCGCTTCATATTTAGGGATTTGAGTATTAACAAACTTAACTGGTTCTGTTCCACCAAAATAAGNTTGAAACTCGTCATAATTAGTAATGAATACTGGTTCGAAAGCTGGACCTTTTAAAGTCTCACCTACCAAACCTAACGTAGTAACCCCGACACTCTGTGCTACGAACGATAAGTCCGTTTCAGATGTGTATACTCCAGGTGATACGTATACTTTTTGATTTGCTTGTGCTGTTGCCATTATAAATTTTTATATTGCAGATTTATTTTATACATAAATATTCGTAAAAAGAGGAAAAAACTTTACTTTTTAATAACTATTTATAAACGGTATGAAATAATTCTACCTTTTTTCGCCCTATGAAAACAAAGAAAGAAATAAAGAACATTAAAATATCACCAGAATCACACGATATACTTAAAAAGTATTGTGAAAAACGAGGAATTAAGATTTATAAATTTTTAGAAAACTTAATTATAGAAAGGTGTAAAGAGAAGAAAGATATCTACGGAGAAGATTAAACTAATTTGTTTTCGAACAAAATATTTCCTTCTTGTGTGTTATTTGTTTTGGTAACATCAATCCTCAAAGTATCGTTTGTCGTTATCTGAATAATTTGAACATCGGCACCATAATAATCACCATTAATATAAACATCATATGTGTCAATATTATTTGATGAAACAAATGTCATATTTGCTGTGAAATCAATTCTATCGTTCAGTGATGTTGTTCCACTAACATATAGAAAATTAAAATTAAATTCATCAGGATTTTCACTAGAGTTTCTTCTACGACTTCTTGTTGAAGTTTCAACTTCCATTAATTGTGTAACTCTTTGAATTGCGGGTTTAACCTCAAACTCATCTTCATCAATTAAATAACCTAACATCGTAAACTCATAATTTTGAATATAATATTTTCTCGAATCAATTGTCATTTGAGATTCGTCTGAAATATTATTAAGAACGATTGGAACATATTGACCTTTTATAAAGGTATATGCTTGACGAGATGAAAACTTTTGCATAACAACTTTATTCAACTCGTTTAATTCTCTCATTCTATTACAAACAATTTTTACGCTGTAAGTAATATCAACAGGTACTGGCTGTGGGATTGTATAAATGTCCATACCTTGTTCGTTACCATTCCAAGTTGGAACGGAAGCATAATAGAATTGTTTTCTATTTGGTATTGTATACTGTAAAGAGGGGTTGGTTCCATATTTTACTTCGGGGGTTCTAACAACGGTTATAAATGGCGGAGTTGGATTATAATCCATATCCGTAAAAGTCCAAGTTTCTGTATATTGAGACCAGTTCTGAGTTGTTATTAAAATATCAACCATAGGGACAATACTTCCAGCGGTTACAACTTGTAAATCTGTTTTAACAAAATCTAACATACCCCTATCCAAATCGGCATGTAATACTGACTTTGGTAGATAAGTTCCATCTGCGTTAATATATTCTAAAAGTTGTTCTCTTCTAGCNGATAACGTTTTCTTAGGAACCAATGGTAATGTTGGTTTTACAACTTGTTTTGGTAATGCCATTTTATTNTTTTACTACAAATATTTTATTAATTTAATTATAATCCCCTAAACTCATTATCAGATACATAAGTAGCTGTAATGGTACGATAAAACGATTTATAACCTCCATATGTGTGTTTATTATCTGAAACAACTTTTCCGTCATCACTAACGGTATAATATCTAACTCGAGATTCAGTTTCATAATAACCAATATAATCACCCATGAATATTTCAACTCCCAAATCATCCAATTGTTTTTGATAAATTGAAAATTTCATATTACCTGGTTCCAATTGTTCAACTCTTGATGTACCTAAAAATTTATTAGTTGGAGCCAATACTTGAACATATCCTTTAAGTTCAATTGGTGCCATAAATTGAATACCATCTTCAAGAACCTCACCATAAACATCATCTGTTTTGGTCTTGTATCTATCAATACGATATAATACAACGGTAAAGTTCATATCGCCTTCGAGCCATTCGGTTCCCATTTGAACTTCTAACTCAAAATCTTCACCACCGAAGAACTTACCTAACCTTGTTATTGGAACTAATTTCTGCATATAATTGATAAATACTTTATTTTTACTTATATTTATTCCAAACTTTTATTTTATAAATGGAAATAAGTTTAGAATCAAAAGCAATGACGATTCTTGAAACATATGAGGGTGGTAATAACTATCTGTTAGAGTTAAAGAAAAAATCAAAGTTAAATAAGAAATTTTACCCAACTCGAAGTCAATCCGAGTATATCATTAACTTCCACGACAAACAACCAAAGGTTGCGAGAAAGTGGGTTATCTTGGACGCATACTTCGCGCAGAAATTAGCCAACGATAAGTTAATGACCGAAATACCTGAAAAAGTTTGGGTGGAAAAGTTATTGGCAGAAAAAGAAAAGGCGTTTCATATTTGGGGTAAAATAAGAGAAACAGAAGAATTTCACGATTTTTGGTTACCAAAAGCTGCGGTCATAAAAGACAATACAGTTAGAGATGTTGTAATCAATTATGACAAATATTCTAATCGTCCACCACTTGAACATCAAAAAGAAGCTGTCCAAAAATTGGTTGAAAATAAGAAATTTATTTTGGCCGATGATATGGGTTTGGGAAAAACCACATCAACAATCATTGCTGCGTTGGAAGCAAACTCAAAGAAAGTTTTAATTATTTGTCCCGCAACATTAAAGATTAATTGGAAACGAGAAATTGAAAATTATTCTGATAAATCAATTTATATTGCTGAAGGTAAAAATTTTAGTACGGATGCCGATTTTGTTATCATCAACTATGATATTATAAAAAACTTCCACGACCCAAAGAAAAAAGATGATTCGGAAATTCTTAAAGCAAATTTTGATTTGGTTATTGTTGATGAAGCCCATTATATTAAAAACGGACAAGCCCAAAGAACAAAATTAATTAATGATTTGGTTAAAACCGTTGACCGACTTTGGTTATTAACGGGAACTCCAATGACATCAAGACCGATGGATTATTTTAACTTATTAAGTTTGGTGGATAGTCCCGTGTCTAAAAATTGGATGGCATACGCAATTAGGTATTGTCAGGGTTATCAATTCAATGTCGGTGGTAGAAAGGTATGGAACATCACCGGAGCGTCAAACTTGGACGAGTTAAGGGAACGAACCGCAGCAACGATTTTAAGAAGATTAAAAGAAAATGTTTTGGATTTACCCGATAAAATTATTACACCAGTTTATTTGAGATTAAAATCAAAAAACTATGAAGAGGTTATGGGTGAATATTATGATTGGTATGACAAAAACCCTGACGAATCAAAATCATTAACGGTTCAATTTTCAAAACTTACAAAAGTTAGACAGATTATTGCCGATGAAAAAATATCACAAACAATTGAGATTGCTGAGAACATCATCGAACAAGATAAAAAAGTAATCATCTTTTGTAATTTTACCGATTCATTAAATAAAATTATTGAACACTTTGGAAAATCGGCAGTCAAACTTGACGGGTCAATGTCAAAACCCGAAAGACAAAGAAGTGTTGATGAATTTCAAGATAATCCAAAAGTTAAAGTTTTTGTCGGAAACATTAAAGCGGCAGGTGTTGGTATTACTTTAACCTCAGCTGAAGCCGTTATTATGAATGACCTATCATTTTTACCCTCAGACCACGCCCAAGCGGAAGACCGAGCATACCGTTATGGTCAAAAAAATAATGTATTGGTTTATTATCCAATATTTGAAAACACAATCGAAGGTGTCATTTATGATATCTTAAATAACAAAAAACAAGTCATCGCAACGGTTATGGGTGACAATCAAATAACAACGGACGCAGCCGAAGAAATCTTACAAAAAATAAATCAACTGCGATATTAACAACTAACGGATTATTTATATGTAATGGATAATCCAAAAATATGAAAAAAATACAAGAAAAGATTCAGAAACTTGAAAAACAAATAGTAAACGAAAAAGTTGAAACAGGAAAAAAAGTTTTAATTTCTGAAATGAAAAAAATTGGAATAGAGAAATTACCCTATTCTTACTCAGCCCTCAAAAACTTCATTGACCCAGAGACAATGAATGTTCACTACAACAAACACTATAAAGGTTACGTAGACAAATTAAACAACGCACTATCTAAGAAAAAACAAGGGGACTTAGACTTAGAAAAGATTATTAGAACAATTAGTCGTTTCGATAAAGATATAAGAAATAATGCCGGTGGAGCATTTAACCACGCATTATTTTGGAATATGCTAACACCAACACCACAAAGATTAACTGGCGAGTTATACAAAAAAATCACAAAACAATACGGAACTTTTACAAAATTTAAAAAAGAATTTGAAAAAATTGCCAAAGAAAGATTCGGTTCAGGTTGGGTGTGGTTAGTCCTTACTTCAAGTAATACCTTGAAAATTATGACACTTCCAAATCAAGACAATCCGTTAATGAACGTAATTGAAAATGGTGGATTTCCACTTTTAGGTTTGGACTTATGGGAACACGCATATTATCTGAAATACCAAAATAAAAGAGATGAATACATCACAAATTTTTGGGGTGTTGTAAATTGGGATTTCGTAAGCAAAATGTACNAAATGAAAACCCAAACAAAATTAATGGAATCTCAAAAAATGAAACAACTTTTAAGTGAAGGTAAATCTGAAATGTGTTCTCCAAAAGAAAACGAATTTTATAGAAACTTATTTAATACCGTTCCTGATGTTAAATGGATTTATATGAATGGTATTAATAAACTAATGAAAGATGTTTTTACTGAAAAATTTATTGAAAAACCTGAAGGAGACCATTTACCCGGTGTTTATGACTTAGAAGGAACTGGTAGGTCAGTAATAAATAAATTAAACACAAATTA
>B570J29586_1000009_pt1 | contig 17309 bp, 19 predicted proteins | sample LakMenE09Jun09ns_FD_29586 | JGI IMG/M metagenome (IMG submission 29586)
TGAACCTGTGTGCTTAGGAGTTAGTAAAGCAGGAAACAAAGTATTAAGGGCGTGGGATAGTGAAGGAGCCTCACATACAGCATATAAAGGTGAAAAACCATTACCAGGATGGAGGTTATTTAGGTTAGATAAAATACTATCAAATAAACCAACAGGTGAGGTTTACAATGACCCCAAACCTGGTTATAATTTTAAGGGAGACAAAAGTATGGTTAGTGTTATTATAAATGCTGTGTTTGATAATATCTCACCACCACAAGAACAACCACCACAAACAGAAGAACCACCTTTTGACATTAACCCACAAACACCTGAAAAAGAAATATAATATGGACAGATTAATGGAAAAATTGGCTTTATCAAAAGCTATTATGGATAAAGCGGACGGAATAAAAAGTAGTAATTCAATGAATGGTGGATTACCTCCAACATCACTACAACAATTTGATGTTCCCAATGCAAAATATAACATTCCTTCAGAATTCTTACAAGAAGGACCTTCACAACAAACACCGTACTTATCATCAGTACCAAGAGAGAATACAAAGCCAGTTGGAAATCCAACAGTTGACGCAATTAAAAATTCAAAATTACCTGATGAAATTAAAAGGTTAATGATGGAACATCCTATTGGTCAACCTCAACAACAACCAACTACAATCTCTAACGAGTTAATTGAAAAGGCTTCAAGATTAATGAAAGATAATAGTAACAACTATGTTCCTGATTCGGCAAAACCAAAACAAGTTCAAACTCAACCAACACCATCTGTAGGTAATATTGACTATAACGTAATTCAAAAAATGATTACTGAAGCAGTTAATAATGCGTTAAGAGAAAATGGATTACTTATGGAAAGTAGTGAAAAATCTAATGAGTTGTTCACTTTCAAAGTTGGTAAACACGTATTTGAAGGTAAGGTTACTAAAATCAAAAAAATGTCTTAACCTATTTCTTTATTGAACATAAATTATTATATTTTAAGGAATATAAAAACAATTTATGTCTAAAATAAAAGTATTAGTAGTTCCTTCAGATAGAACTGGAGTTGGTAAATTTAGGTCGGTTGACCCTCACATTTTTTTACAAAACCTTTACGGAGAAGATTTTCACGTAGATATTGTTTACGAACCAGATTATAACGACCAAGCATTTTGGTCTCAATATCAAATTGTTTCTTATCATAGAAGTATTGGTGCTGATTTTGATAAAGCAAACACTCTTATTAAATGGTTAAATTCAAAAGGTATTATTACTGTTTGTGATATTGACGACTATTGGATGCCAGGTAAAGAACACCCTATTCACGATATTATTAGATTTAATAAAATTAATGAAAAAATTGTTGAAAACTTAAGGGTATCAAAATACGTAACAACAACTACTTCATTATTTGCTGATGAAATTAAAAAAACAAATCCAAATGTATTTGTTTTACCAAATGCTATCAATCCAAAAGAAGGTCAATTTAATGAACCCACATTAGAATCTGATAAATTAAGAATCGGTTGGTTAGGTGGTTCATCTCACTTACACGATATTCAATTGTTAGACCAATCATTTAATAAGTTATTACCTATTAAAGATAAAATTCAATATGTGTTATGTGGATTTGATACGAGAGGAACTGTTACTGAAATTAATTCAAAAACAGGTGAACACAACAAAAGAAATATCCTTCCTCACGAAACTGTTTGGGCAAAATATGAAAGTATTTTTACTCAAAATCATTCAATAATTTCAGAAGAATATAAAAAATATCTCTTAGATTATACTCAAGATGATTATGTTAACGAAAACAATGAATCTTATTTAAGAGTTTGGACAAAACCTGTTAACTCTTACGCTAGAAATTATTCAAAATTTGATGTATCTTTGGCACCAATCAAAAACCATATGTTTAACAGAATGAAATCACAATTAAAAGTAATTGAAGCTGGTTTTTATAAGAAAGCTTTGATTGCCACTAATTTAGGTCCATATACAATTGATTTAAAACATTGTTTAAATAATGGTAATTTTGTTGATGGTAATGCAATGTTGGTTGATGAAAATAGAAACCATAGTGATTGGGCAAAGTATATCGAGAAATTAGTTAAAAACCCTAACTTAGTTAAAGATATGGGTGAAAGATTATATGAAACGGTTAAAGACACATATGATTTAAATAAAGTAACAAAAGATAGAGCAGAATTTTACAAATCAATTTTATAACAAAATATTATGATAACCGTACCATTAACCAAGATTTTATTTTTAGATATTGAAACTGTTGGGATACAACCTGATTGGGATTCTTTAGTAGAAAAAAGACCTGAACTTGCTTTCCAATTTGAAAATTATTTAGATTGGTTCCAAAAAAGATTTCCTGAAGAAGTAGGAAAATCTGCTGGTGAAGTATTTGTAAACAGGTCGGCATTAGTTCCTGAATTTTTAAGAATTGCTTGTGTTAGTGTTGCCTTTGTTACAGAACAAGGTGAAACAAAAATGCAATCATTCAGTGACCCTGATGAGAAAAAACTATTAGAAGGTGTTCAAAAACTTTTATATAGAACAGGTGAACTTGGATTCTTTTTATGTGGTCATAATGTTAAAGGTTTTGATATTCCTGTCTTGGCAAAAAGAATGATTATGAATGGTTTAATGCCACCAAAATTATTACCAGGACACGACACAAAACCTTGGGAAATAAGAGCAATTGACACCAAAGAAGTATGGCAATACGGTGGATATGGTTCTATTGCATCATTAGAACTTATGTGTGTTAGTTTAGGTGTTGAGTCATCTAAAACTATGGAAGTAACAGGAAATAAAGTACACGAAGCCTTTTGGGTTAAAAAAGATATTGAAAATATTGTTAAATATTGTGAAAAAGATGTGTCAGTATTAATTGACGTAATTAAAAAACTTATAGATTTAAAATAATGGAAGAAGACTACAACGAAGACGTATTAAAACAAATTCAAGATGAGATTGAAATGCTTAGAAAAGAATTTGGTATTGAAGACACAGAATCTCAAGAAGATTTAAATAACACATTTGGAATTGATTTTGGAAGTTTACAAGACCAATTAGATATGATTTCAAAAACAAAAAATATTCAAATTGAATTGTTAACGGAAGATGCCGTATTCCCCGAATACGCATACCCAACAGATTCAGGATTTGATTTATATTCAACTAAAGAAATTACATTAGAACCATTTGGTAGGGCACTTATCCCAACAGGATTAAAACTATCATTCGATATTGGTTATGAAATTCAAGTTAGACCAAAAAGTGGATTGGCATTAAAACAAGGACTTACCGTTTTAAACACACCAGGAACTGTTGACTCAGGATATAATGGTGAAATTATGGTAATTGTATTTAACACTAACCCAAAATCATTTACAGTTGAAAAGGGTATGAAAATTGCTCAAGCGGTTTTATGTCCCGTTATTAACGGAAAATATGTTAACTTACAATTGGTAGATAAAATTGAAAATAAAGACCGAGGAGATAACGGATTCGGTAGCACAGGAATTTAAAATGAAGATTGGAATTATTGGATGTGATATTGTCGGACTCGGTTTTGCTCTACTATGTGAGCAAAACGGGCACGACATTTTAATTTCAGATAAAGATGAAAATTTCATTTATAATTTAAATCAAAAGATTTGTTTAACCAACGAACCGTTAATTCAGAGTTTATTATTAGATTCAAAAAACTTAAGTGGAACAACAGATAATATTGAAATTGTAAAAAATTCAGATATTATTTTCACCTTTGTTGATACCCCACCATCTGTAGAAGATACTTACGATACAACAAAAGTATTTGACGTAATTACCAATTATTTCGCAGCATCATCATTAGACATTTTATTATACGATAAGAAGTTTGTTGTATGTTCGACAACCAATCCTGGTGACGTAGAACAAATACAAAAGAGATTGGCGATGTATAGCATCAAAGTGGCATATAACCCACCAACCGTTTCATTAGGAAATGTTATTGATGGATTTAAAAAGTCCGATGTTGTTATAATTGGAACGGAATATGATGACTTAATTAATAATTTATCTGTGATTTACAATCAAATTAAAGAATCTACGGTTCACATATACTCAATGTCCATTAAGTCGGCAGAGGTCACCAAAATTGGTATCAACGGATTTTTGGCAACAAAAATAAGTTACGCCAATATGATTGGAGAGTTAATGAATAGAATGGGTATTGAAAAAGAAATCAATTTGGTATTAAATGCAATTGGTGGTGATTCAAGAATCGGTACCAAATATTTTAAATATGGATTAGGTTTTGGTGGACCATCAATACCAAAGGCAAATAGAGCATTAATCAAATACTCAAAAGATTTAAATCTGAACACATCTATACCATCGTCAGTTAAAGAATATAATGACCACCATATTGAATTCTTAAAACAACAATACATTCAATTAAATCCTGATAAATCAATTCCATTTATCTTTGATAATTTGGGGTTTAAAAAGGGTATTCAAACATTTGATGAATCACAACAAATGAAATTATGTATTGGATTATTAACAGAAGGTTACTTAATATATGTTTACACTCCGAACGATATGTTAAAACAATTATCAGAATTAAGTGACTCTTACGATAATAGATTAAAGTTTTTAAAACACGGGGTAAACCCACAAGGATATAAAATTAATTTACAATAAAATGATTACAATAGGATATTCAACAAGAGAACATAACCCAAAATTTATTGAATACTTGAAAAAAAGTTCGGGTAACAAAAAAATTGAGGTTATTGAAAAAATAAACAACGGAGAAAAATCTCTGTCGGAAGTTTACAATGAAATAATTCAAGAATCAAAAACTGATATTGTTGTTCTTTGTCACGATGACATTTATTTCGATACAACAAGTTGGTTCTATAAACTTAAATCACATTTTGAAACTAGTGATTATGGTATTTTAGGTGTTGCTGGAACAACTCATATGCCAGAATCAGGTAGATGGTGGGATGTAAGAAAAAATATGATTGGGATTGTTAATCACGAAAGTGAAGGTAAAAAATGGACATCAAAATATTCTGAAGATTTTAATAAATCAATAAGACAAACAGTAATTGTTGATGGTTTATTTATTGCATTAAGTAAAACAAAAATTAAACATAATTTTGACGAAGAATTTAAAGGATTCCATTTATATGATGTTGCGTTTTGTTTTAGAAACCATTTAGAAGATGTTAAAGTTGGTGTAATCACAAATATTAGAATTACCCACAAATCTATCGGACAAACAAATGAACAATGGGAACAAAATAGAGAATTATTTGTTCAAAAATATGGAACAAATTTACCAAACAAAGTTCCTTTTGACCCGAATAGAAGATTAAAAGTTTTATTGTCTTGTATCTCGTTTAGAAACTTCACAGGTTCTGAATTATACGTTTATGAACTTGCCAAAAGTTTAATTAAATTAAATTGTAGTGTAACCATACTTTCTCAAATTGGTGGACGATTAACAGATATGGCAAAAAAATTAGGGATTAAATGTGTTTCATTTGAAAATGCACCAGGGTTTAAACTTGGTGATGGGGAGTGGGGTATGAATACACCGGAAGGGTTTAAACTATCAACACCTAATGGGTTATATAGAATTTCAGAAGTTGATTATGATATTGTTCACATCCAACACAAACCTGTTGCAGAAAGAATCCTAAACATGTATCCGGAGTTAGATAAAATTTATGCAATTCACTCTGAAGTTATTTCATTGGAAGACCCTATTATTGACCCATCAATTAAAAAATATATTGCTATTAGACCCGAAATTAAATCTCATCTAATTAATAAATTCAGCATTCCTGAAAATATAATTGAAGTTATTTATAATCCAGTGGATAATGAAAAATTCCAACCAAAAGATATTCCATCTGAAAATTATGTGTTATTTGTTGGTACAATAGATTATTTAAGAAAAGAGACAATATTAGATTTAATTGAATATACAAGAGAACTTGGTAAAGAATTATGGTTGGTTGGTGAAAATAATGGAAACTATTTAGAAAATATTTTATTAGAATCTCACGTTAAACATTTTCCATCAACTTGGAATGTTGAAGATTTTATTTTAAAGTCAGATGAAACCGCAGGTATTCAATTAGGCAGAACAACAATTGAAGGTTGGATGTGTGGAAAACCAAGTTGGATTTATAAAGTAGATTCAAATGGATTTATTTTATCTAAAGAAAAACACAACCCTCCTACAGATATTGAAAAATATTACACATTAAAAGTCGCTCAACAAATAAAAGACGAATATATAAAAATATTATAAAAATGATAATATTAACCACAACATATAATTGTGAAAATTATGTAGAAAAATCTTTGTTAAGTATAATGGGTCAAAGATTTAAAAACTTTAAATGTTACATTACAGATGACTTATCTACTGATAATACTATTGATGTCATTATAAAGACCATATCGGGTGATGACAGGTTTATTCTTATTGAGAATAAACAAAAAATGTATCAGCCAGGAAATTACGACCAAGTAATTCGTGGTTTAAACATTTCTGATGATGAAATTTGTGTTGAAATTGATGGTGATGATTGGTTACCCAATTCAAATGTTTTGTCATTTATTAATGATGTTTATAAAGATGAAAATGTTTGGATGACAAGTGGTTCGTTCAAATATCATGATGGTAGACCAGGGTTTGCAAATCCACCTAAAAATTTTACAAACATTAGAAAACAAACTTTCACACTATCACACATGAGAACGTGGAAGTCTTGGTTATGGAAAAAAATTAAAGAGGAAGATTTAAAAGATAATGATGGAAATTATTGGAGTGTTGCAGGAGATTTATCGTTTATGTATCCAATGTTAGAAATGTCTGGAGAAAAACACTTCAAATATATTTCAGAAACCCTCTATATATATAATGAGTCAAATCCATTAAATGACCACAAAGTTAATATGCCTAAAGTAAGTTCTACCGTAAATGTTATTAGGAATAAATCTGAATATGATTTAATATAGAATGAAAATTTCAATTTGCATTCCAACATGGGAACAATATGGTAGGGGAGTTGAGTTCTTAAAAAATAATTTTGAACAAATTCTAAAACAAACTTATAAGAATTTTAATGTAGTAATTTCCGACCACAGTAAAGATGGTAATATAAAATCTCTGTGCGACAATTATTCATCTCAAATTGAGATTAAGTATTTTAAAAATGAAAACCATTTGGGTAATGGGCCAGCAAACACCAACAACACAATAATCAATGCCGATGGGGATATTATAAAAATAATATTCCAAGACGATTTTTTATATCAAGACAATGCTTTAGATTTAATTGTTAAAGAATTTAAAGATAAAGATTGTAATTGGTTAGTTAGTGGATGTAATCATACTCACGACGATGGTAAAAGTTTTTCAAATTTTATGGTTCCGTATTGGAACGATAAAATTGCAACAGGTACCAATACTATTAGTTCTCCTTCAGTTTTGTCTTTTAGAAACGATAAACCTTGTCTTTTTGATGAGGAATTAATAATGTTAATGGATTGTGAAATGTATTATCAACTTTACATCAGATACGGTTTACCTAAAATTATTACAGATTGTTTAATCACTAATAGAATGCATCAACACCAAATTAGTAGTTTATATAATAAAGATATGTGGTCAGAAATAGACCACGTTAGAAATAAACATAATATTTAATATGAAAAAAACAAAAGTATACATCAATATTCCAGCTCAAGCAATTGCTGGAGGAGTTGAATCATTATTTCAATTAGCGGACGCAATTAATAATAATGGGGGAGAATCAGTTGTGTTATGGGACATTCCATACTCTGACCCAATACCTACAAAATATAAACACTATAATATCCAACATTCAACAGAAGTTGAAGACACTCCTGATAATTGGGTTATCTATCCTGAAGTTTGGACCGAAAAATTGGGAACTTACACTAACATGAAAAAGGCTATATGGTGGTTAAGTGTTGATAACAATCACGGTAAATTCCAAGATTTTTCTAATTCAAATATTACCCATTTTTATCAATCTTTTTATGCATTAGATTTTTTACAAAAAAATGGTGTTGAAAAATATCTTCCATTATTTGATTATATCCATGCAAAATACACAGACTCAACTTATGATATTTCACAAAAAGAAAATATTGTATGTTATAACCCCGTAAAAGGTCTTGCAATTACCAATCAAATAAAATCACTTAATCCTGACATTACCTTTGTTCCAATTGTTGGAATGGAAGAAAGTCAAATAATTGACTTATTAAAAATAAGTAAGATATATATTGATTTTGGTCATCATCCAGGAAGAGATAGAATACCAAGAGAATCTGCAATACTTGGGAATTGTGTGATTACAAATTCAAGCGGAGCAGCGGGTTTTTATAACGACATACCAGTTGGTAAACAATACAAAACATCTAATGTTGAAGAAATAGGTGTTTCAATTCGTAACTGTTTTGAAAACTTTGAATCTGTAATTGATGAGTATTCGTTGTACAGGTCTTCAATTAAAAATCAAAAAGAACAATTATATAATCTTACAAAACAATATTTTATATTATGATTTTAAATGATGACTTAGGTATAAATAAAGATGTCTTATATAAGATTACGTCAAAATACACCAAATCAATATTTGTTGACTTAGGTGTTAGAGAAGGTCTTTCGTCTAAAATAATGTTATCAGATTCTGTTAAGAATAATAATAAAGTATTTGGTGTTGATGTTAATTGGAATGTGTTAAATTCTGAAGTTGCTTCTCACCCTAACTACACAACAATTCTAGGTGATTCATCTACTGTTGGGAAATATTGGAATGAAGAAATAAGTGGATTATTTGTGGATACTTTTCACATTAAAGACCAAGTTTTATCTGAATTGTATTTTTGGTATCCTCACATTAAAGAAGGTGGTTTTATTGCTTTCCATGACACTAATTGGCCTCAAGGTCAACATGATGAATATGGGGGAATTACTTGGGGTAGAGTTGAGGAGGGTATTAAATCGTTCTTTAATGTTGATTCATTAAACTATGAAGATGAACACATTAAGATGACTAATTATCCTGAGTCGTGGGGTTTGACAATTGTTGAAATAAAAAAGAAAAAGGATTATATATCCGAATTTCTAAATTGGAACGAAGTTATTGATAGAAGAAATCATTTAATTAGTATTTTTTGGAACGAGGGAAATAAAGGGAATGTTAAAATTGATTTAGAATTAAATGTATGATTATGTAATAGTAGGTAGTGGTTTTTTTGGCTCTATATGTGCAAGAGAATTAACTGACAAAGGATATAAATGTTTAGTGATTGAAAATCGTAATCATATTGGTGGTAATTGTCATACCGAAAAAAGAGACAATATTAATATTCATACATATGGACCACACATCTTTCACACCTCAGATGAAGGAATTTGGAATTGGATTAACAAATATGTTAAGTTTAATAATTTTACTTTAACTCCAGTTGCGAATTATAAAGGTGAAATATATTCATTACCTTTTAGTATGTGGACATTCAATAAATTATGGAATGTAACAACACCTGAAGAAGCCAAAGAGATTATTAAATCTCAATCAATGGACATTGTTGAACCTAAGAATTTAGAAGAACAAGCGATTAAATTGGTTGGTACTGATGTATATGAAAAATTAATTAAAGGTTATACCGCAAAACAATGGAGAAAAGACCCTAAAGAGTTACCTAAAGAAATCATAACACGATTACCTGTTAGATTCACATACGACAATAATTACTTTAATGATACGTATCAAGGAATTCCAATTGGTGGGTACACTCAAATATTTGAAAAATTGTTAGACGGTATTGAAGTTAAATTAAATGTAGATTATTTTGAAAATAAAGAACATTGGGATAGTATTGGAACTAACGTAATCTATACTGGTCCAATTGATAGATTCTACAATTATCAATTTGGGGAATTAGAATACAAGACAACTAAGTTTGAACATGATAGATACCCTAAAGAAAATTTTCAAGGGACTGCAGTTATGAACTATACGGATTTAAAAATACCTTATACAAGAATCATAGAACACAAACATTTTGAAAAGTCGGACTCACCTGTAAGTTGGATAACTTATGAATATCCTATTGAATATAAACCAAATGAAACTGAACCATATTACCCAGTAAACGATTCGGAAAACAATTTAAAATATTCAAAATATAGAGAATTGGGAGATTCACAATCAAAATACATTTTTGGTGGTAGACTCGCCCAATACAAATATTACGACATGCACCAAGTAATTAAAAGTGCATTAGATACCGTAAAAACACTAATAACAAATTAATATGTATAACTTATCAGTAATCTCAAGTTTTGGATTAGACGTTAGTTTTCAAACCGAAAAGTTTTGTGAACTATACGCTGACATGATTCCAAATACACCTAAAGAATCAATTAGAGTTTTATGGGTTATGGAACCAAATGAAGTTTCAGGGTTTAGACAAAACGCAATAACTAATCATAAAAAATTTGATTTAATTTTAACTGGCGATAAAGAAATTTTAACTTCATGTCAAAATGCCAAACTGTTCCCTTACGGAACAACTTGGATTAAGGATTTTGAATTTCCTGAACAAAAAGAATATTGTATTACAACTTTAATTGGTGGTAAGACCCAATGTTCAGGTCACGGATTAAGACATTCTATACCTGAAAAAAGTAAATCAATCACATCAATACCTGTTCATTTATATAATAGTATTAATACGTCATTTATGCAATTACCTGAAATGAGACAGATGAAAAGTAATTTATGGAAAAACGAATTATTCTATTCTCAATTCCATATTGTTATTGAAAACGTTACGGAGGATAACTGGTTCACGGAAAAATTGATTGATTGTTTCCAAACAAAAACAATCCCAATTTATATTGGGTGTGGTAATATTGGTGAATATTTTGATTTAAGAGGAATGTTCCATGTCAAATCTTTGGATGAAATGGTTGAGGTGTGTAATACTATTACCCCTGAAACATATCAAAATATGCTAGAGTTTGTTAACATAAATTATGATAAGTCTATGAATTACCATGACTTTAGAAAAAGAATAGAGGACGAGGTTAAATCATTTATTTCAAATAATTAAATCATGGACATAGCATCAACAAGATTAATGGGCGGATTAGGAAACATTATGTTTCAAATTGCTTCAACATATAGTGTATCACTTCGAGATAATAAAGAAATGATTTGTGATACAAGAGATATGATGATACCCCATAAACCGTATACCTTTTATGTTGATAATATTTTTAGAAAAGTAAAATTTTCCGATAGTTTGGTTAACCAAAAACATATTGGAGAATGTGGATTTCATTATTGCCAAATACCAAAACTTGATGGTAACATTAAACTAATTGGGCACTTTCAAAGTGAAAAATATTTTATAGACCACAGAAATGAATTGTTAGAACTTTTTGAAATTGACAATAAAACAAAAAGTTATCTGTTAGAAAAGTATAGTAATATTATAAATGAAGATACGTGTTCAATTCATGTTAGAAGAGGAGATTATTTAGGATTACCAAATCATCATCCAACCCAACCAATTGAATATTACCAACAAGCAATTAAAGTTATTGGTGAAAATAAACATTATGTTATATTTTCTGACGATATTAAATGGTGTGAAGAAAACTTTGGGATTTTAAATAACAAAACATTTATATCAGACAATCAGGATTATGAAGATTTATATTTAATGTCAATGTGTAAAAATAATATAATCGCCAATTCAACATTCAGTTGGTGGGGAGCTTGGTTAAATAATAATGAAAATAAAAAAGTAATTATTCCATCTAAATGGTTTGGTATTTTTAATTCACATTTAAATACTAATGACTTATATTGTAATAAATGGATTAAATTATGAGAGTATTAATTACAGGTTCAAATGGATTACTTGGGACCGCATTAAAAGAATTATTAGGTGAAGGTCACATATACCATACAAGAAAAGATGCAGATTTAACTGATGAAAAATTAACTAACGATTATATTACACATCATGTTAAAAACTCAGGTGTTGATACAATCATACATTGTGCCGCAATGGTTGGTGGAGTTCAAGCAAATTCAACAAATAACGAAACATTTTTTATTGAGAATTATAAGATAAACAACAACGTAATTAATTCTGCTTTCATAAATGGAGTTAAAAATTTTGTAAATTTGTCCTCTACTTGTATTTTTCCAGACTCTAACATTACATACCCACTAACTGCCGAGCAAATTGACATTGCCCCTCCACACCCATCTAATCGTGGGTATTCTTATGCAAAACGATTATCGGGGTATCAAACAAAAATTATCAGGCAATTAACAGGTAATAATTGGATTACAATTGTACCAACAAACGTATATGGTCCTAACGATAATTTCCATCCTGACCATAGTCATATGATTCCTGGTATTATCCACAGAGCATACAATTGCAAACAAAACAATGAAGACTTTGTAATTTGGGGAGACGGAAGCCCATTAAGACAATTTATTCATTCAAAAGATTTGGCGAAAGTTATTTTATGGGCAATTGATAATTGGAATAGTGATATTCCATTTATGGCGGTTAACGATAACGAACATTCTGTTATGGATATTGTTAAAATTGTTGCCAAAAAATTTGATATTTCAGATGACAATTTAATTTTTGATGAAACAAAACCAAGAGGACAATTTAAAAAACCTGCAAAATCAGACATACCTAAAGATTACGAATATATTAATCTTAAAACAGGAATAACCGAAACCATTGATTGGTTTATTAACAATTATAAAACACTTAGAAAATGAAAAGAATTGATTTAATTCAAGACACGATTGACAACCAAGATATTGATAACTTAATTGAATGGTTAAAGTCTTACCCTAGACTAACTAAAGGCTCTAAAACGATTGAGTTTGAAAATAAATGGTCTCAATGGTTGGGGTCAAAATATTCTGTGTTTGTTAACTCAGGGTCATCAGCAAATTTACTTATGTTATATGCTTTAAAAATTCTTAATAAAATGAAGAACAATAAAGTTTGTGTTCCAACATTATGTTGGGCAACAGATTTGTCACCAGTACTTCAGTTTGATATGAAACCATTATTGATTGATTGTAATTTGGATAACCTTTCTGTTGATTTAAATCATCTTGAAGAAGTTTTTAAAACTGAAAACCCATCTGTATTACTTTTGGTTTCAGTATTGGGATTATCTCCTGATATGGAATCTATTGTTGAGTTATGTAAAAAGTATGATGTTATCTTACTTGAAGATAATTGTGAGTCACAAGGAACTAAATTTAAAGGAACTAAACTTGGTAACTTTGGATTAATGTCATCATTCTCCACTTATTTTGGACACACGATGTCTACGATTGAAGGTGGGGTTATTTCAACAAATGATGAAGAGATTTACAACACTTTATTACAACTTAGAAGTCATGGTTGGGATAGAGATTTATCTGCTGAAAAACAACAAGAATTAAGAAAAGAATGGGAAGTAAGTGATTTCTCGGCCTTATATACCTTTTACGTACCAGGGTTTAACCTAAGAAGTACGGATTTACAAGCTCAAATTGGTATCAAACAATTGGATAAAGTTGATGGGATGATTAATAATCGATATGAAAACTTTTTGTATTACAAGTCTAAGTTAGAAGGTAAAACATGGTTTCCAAAAACTTTTGATAATAGTTATACTTCAAATTTTGCAATTCCATTTATCACCAAAACTATCGAAGATAAAGAAACTTTAATTAAAGAATTAGATGAGAACAACATCGCTTGTCGACCATTAATTTCAGGTTCTATGGGAACTCAACCATTCTACAAAAAATTATACGGGGAGAACAAATTACCTAATTGTTCAATAATAGATGATAAAGGAATTTATGTTCCTAATCATGATAAAATGACAAAAGAAGATATTGACAGAGTTTGTGATATCTTATTAAAATATTAATAAATGTTAAGATTCTTTAAACCTGATAGGGGTCGTGGGATTCATCAAAGAGGTTATTTTTCATATATGACTGAAGCGGTTGTTCACATACACAATGTGTTATTGAATTACCCCGACCAAAAATTAAAAATTTATTATGATTTGTCTAACATATTTGGGTATGGTAGTCAAAATATTTATGACACATGTTTCATACAAGATGTTAATGATTATACATTAAACATTGACAAGTATTCTAATATTGAATTGGTTAATTATATCAGTCCAATAAACGCATATGAAAGTAATACTTTTACTGAAGAAAATTTAAAAATGTGTGAATCAATAATTAAAGATAATTTTATATTAAATGATGAGATGAAACAATTATTCTCATCAAGACACTCTCAGATTGATTTTACAAAAACTATAGGGTTTCACAGAAGAGCGACTGATATGTCAACAGTACATCACACCGCAACAATAGATTTATTACAAATTTTTAATATATTAGAAAAAGAAGAATTTGAAAACATATTTTTAATGTCCGATAATATTAACGATTTAAATAAATTTATAGAAAGATATGGTAATAGATTAATCACTTTTGATGAATTTACTTCATCAAAATCAGATAACGACCCATTTTTTAAATTAGAAAATAATGATGAGTTAATCAAACAACATATCCAAGAAATTGTTTTTGGTGCGTACACACTAGGAATGACTAAAAAGTTAATTTGTAGTAAATCAAACTTATCAACATTTTCAATATTTTCAAACTCAAAATTAAACTACACAAGATTAAATTAAAATGTTAAATAAAAAAATAAAAAAATGAAAATACAAGATTGTTTTAACTGGGATTCTTATACCAAATCTCATTATGAGTCCGAAATGTCAATGTTAACTAAAAAGTACAATTTAGATTTTATTATTGATAATTTTGTTTTAGAAAATGAAGAAATTGTTTTTAAAAATAATTTACACAATAACTGGATGGAGCTGTATCATCAAATACATAAATTAAAAGTAAGTTCAGTTTATGAGTGTGGTTGTGGTAATGCACATCATTTAATAAACATATATAAAATTGACAATAATATAGATATTGGTGGATGTGATTATTCACAAAATCAAATAGATTTAGGTGAAAAATATTTTAATTTGGGTAGTTACCCTTTTAAAGAAAAATTAAAGGTTATTGATTTAACTAATGATTTACATGAAATTGATAAAACGTATGAATTTGTATTTACTCAAGCAGTCGTAATGCATCTATCTTATGACAGAGCTAAAAAATTTTTATCAAATATAAAAAAATTAACAAACAAATATATTTTTTTAATAGAAAATCCAAAGAATCACGATTATAATCAATTAATTAGTGAAGTCTTACCAGAATTTGAAAAAATTGATTTAGATAAAAAATATATAGATTACGCGATATTGTTAAAACGTAAAGATTCATAATATGTTAAAAAAAATTGCATTAATAACAGGAATTAACGGACAAGATGGTTCCTATTTGGCAGAATTTCTACTTGAAAAGGGTTATGAAGTTCATGGAACATTAAAACGTAATTCCGTTGCTGAAAATCAAACCGCAAGATTAGATAATATCTTCACCCAAATTAATTTACATTACGCAGATTTAACAGATTTATCTTCGTTAATATCAGTAATTCAAAAAGTTAATCCTGATGAAATTTATAATTTAGCAGCTCAATCACATGTCAGAATTTCATTTGACCAACCAATTTACACCGCAAATGTAACTGGTCTTGGAACACTTAATTTATTAGAAGCCGTTAAATTAATCAAACCATCAATTAAAATATACCAAGCGTCTTCATCTGAAATGTTTGGTAATTGTATTGACGATGATGGATATCAAAGAGAAACAACACCAATGAACCCTGTATCACCTTACGGATGTGCTAAAGTGTTTAGTTATAACATTGCAAGAAACTATAGAAATTCGTACGGTATGTATATTTCTAATGGTATTTTGTTTAATCACGAATCACCAAGAAGAGGTACAAACTTTGTAACTAATAAAGTTTGTAAAGAAGTTGTTAAAATCCATTTGGGATTATCTAACAAATTAAAACTTGGTAATTTAGATGCCACAAGAGATTGGGGACACGCTAAAGATTATGTAGAAGCAATGTGGATGATACTTCAACAAGACACATCCGATGATTATGTATGTTCAACAGGAATCTCAAATTCAGTTCAAGATTTATGTGAATATACTTTTTCAAAATTTGGTTTAAATTTTAGAGATTATGTTATTGTTGATGAAAAGTTTTTAAGACCAGAAGAACTTAATAATTTAAAAGGGGATTCTTCAAAATTAAAATCAATAACGGGGTGGTTACCTAATTATACTTTTGAAACAATGTTGGATGAAATGATAGAGTATTGGATAAATTATTATACTCCCAAGTAAAATGATTTTTTAATTAATAGTGACAATATCAAATATAAGAATATATTAATAATATGACTCAAAGAAAAAAAACAATAGTACCGGAAATTAAAGAACCAACTAAAATAGTAAAAACAAAAAAACAATTAATTAATTCAATTGTATCAAAAAAAACTAAAGAAAAGTTTTTATCAGAAAATCAAAAAATTTATTATGATAAATTAGTTGAAAACCAAATTGTACTATGTTCAGGACCAGCGGGAGTTGGTAAAAGTTATGTGTCAATGAAATGTGCAATAGATTTATTAGTTGACCCCGAAACACCATATGAAAAAATTATTATTGTTAGACCCGCAGTTGAGGCTGAAGAGAAACTTGGTAGTTTACCTGGTAATGTCGAAGAAAAATTAGACCCTTATATTTTCCCATCATATTATTTGTTAAATAAGATTATCGGTAAAACTGCAAGAGAGAAGTTAAAGGAAATTGAGGCAATAGAGGTTTTTGCATTAGCCTTTATGAGAGGAATGAATATTGATAATTCTATTTTAATTTTTGAAGAAGCTCAGAATTCTACTCCAAGTCAAATGAAGTTATTATTAACAAGGATTGGTTATAATTCTAAATTTTTTATTTCAGGAGATTTGGAACAAACCGACAGATATAAAGATGTTAAACAAAGTGGATTATACGATGCAATTCAAAAATTTCAAAATATGAACGATGTTGGTGTTTTTGAATTTGAAATTAAAGATATTGTTAGAAATCCATTAATTTCTAAAATTTTAAAAAGATACGAATAATGAGAATAGGAATTGAGTTAAATGGTGTATTAAGAGATACTTTAAAAAAAATACAACAAGA
>B570J29586_1000018_pt1 | contig 13728 bp, 17 predicted proteins | sample LakMenE09Jun09ns_FD_29586 | JGI IMG/M metagenome (IMG submission 29586)
ATTGAAACCCACAAGGCTCAATAATTTCTAAAGTTGCATTTAAACATGCACACAATCTTATGGTTGCAGCTGTATTTTGAGGAATATCGGGCTGAAATAATGCAATTTTAATCATATTAGAAATTTATTATTTATGCGTCATTCTGGCTATGGAAAAGAAAATAGTTTAGAAATAATTAAATTAAATATTTATGTCAGAAAACAATAATAATTCAGATAAGAAAAACAGAAGAGATTTTCTAACTGTTGCAACTACAGCCGTTGGTGCAGTAGGAGTTGGAGCTGCTGTTTGGCCGGTTATAAATCAAATGAATCCGGACTCCTCAGTAAAGGCTCTTGCATCTACTGAAGTTGATTTGTCAAAAATTAAAGAAGGACAAGAAATAACAGTATTATGGAGAGGAAAGCCTGTTTTTATTAAAAGAAGGACCAAAGAAGAAATTGCCAGCGCTGAAAAAGTTGACCTTAAAGAATTAAAAGATCCTCAACCCGATAATAAAAGAGTTAAAAAATCTGAATGGCTAGTTTTGGTCGGGGTTTGCACTCATTTAGGCTGCGTTCCGATTAGTGGCAAAGGTGATTATGGTGGATGGTTTTGTCCTTGTCACGGTTCTCATTATGATAGTTCTGGAAGAATTAGAAAAGGTCCTGCTCCAACTAATTTGGAAGTTCCAACATATGAATTTGTTGGAGATAATAAAATTAAATTAGGATAAAAATTTTTATGAGTGAAAAAGATTCTAATTTTAATCAAAATGAAATCAAACCTGTTCATACAAATAAAGTAGGGGGATCTCCGTTCAAAGGAGTTGTTGGTTGGATAGATAATCGCCTTCCAATTATCAGAATGTTTAAATACGAATATTTAGATTTTCAAGTTCCAAAAAATTTAAGTTATCTTTGGAGTTTAGGTGGAATACTAATGATATGCCTGATATTTTTAATTGTTACAGGCTTGGCGCTTGGAATGCATTACAAGCCATCTTCATCCGAGGCTTTTACATCTGTAGAAAAAATTATGCGAGATGTAAATTACGGATGGCTTCTTAGATATGCTCACATGAATTTTGCCTCTTTCTTTTTTATAGCAGTATATATCCATATTTTTAGAGGACTTTATTATGGTTCTTATAAAGAACCACGACAACTAATGTGGCTGATCGGAATTGTTATTTTTTTCATGATGATGGCCACTGCTTTTCTTGGTTATACTTTGCCATGGGGTCAAATGAGTTACTGGGGAGCAACAGTTATAACAAATTTATTTTCAGCTGTACCATTAGTAGGTGAGGGAATAGTTACATGGTTGTGGGGAGATTATGCAGTTGGAGATTCCACTCTAAATCGTTTTTATGTTTTACATTGGCTTTTAGCTTTTGGAATTTTAGGGATAGTTATTTTTCACGTAATAGCTTTGCATATTGTTGGCTCGAACAACCCATCTGGTATTGAGCCAGTGGATACTAGAGATACAGTAAGTTTTGCTCCTTTTACAACTAGCAAAGATTTGTTTGCAATGTTAATTTTTTTATTAGCTTTTGTTTTAATTACAATGTACGCGCCAAACTATCTCGGACATCCAGATAATTATATTCCTGCGGATCCCTTGATAACTCCAGCTCATATCGTTCCAGAATGGTATTTTTTACCATTTTATGCAATTTTAAGAAGTATTCCTGACAAACTTTTAGGAGTTATTGCTATGGTAAGCAGTATTGCTGTTCTGGGTTTGTTACCTTGGTTAGATTTGTCTAAAGTTCGATCTTCAGTTTTTAGACCCGTATGGAAACAATTTGTTTTTCTTTTTGTGCTTGATTTTTTCGTATTGATGTATGTAGGAGGAATGCCTGCCGAAGGTATCTATGTTTTAATTTCTAGGGTAGGNACTGTTTATTGGTTTTTATTCTTTTTAGTTATAGCTCCTTTGGTATCATTAACAGAAAAGCCTTTGCCCATGCCCAAAAGTATTCATGAGTATGAGGATTGGAAAAAACAAGGAAAAATCAAAACATTTAAAATTTTTTAAAAAAATTATGAGTTCTTTATTAAAATTTTCATTATTTTTTTTNCTTTTANTATTTAATGTTTCAAATTCTTTTTCTGCAGAAAAACAAGAGAAGCTTTTAAAGCAATCTTGGTCTTTTGATGGTTTTTTTGGAAAGTTTGATAGGGCATCTCTTCAAAGAGGTTACCAGGTTTACACAGANGTATGNGCATCATGTCATTCAATGAATCTTTTAAGTTATAGAAATTTATCAGAAGTCGGTGGTCCAAGCTTTTCAGAAGAAGAAGTTAAAGCAATAGCATCAAAAGTTGAAGTTTTAGATGGGCCAAATGATAGCGGGGAAATGTTTAAAAGACCTGGAAAGCCGTCTGATAAATTTGCAGTCCATTTGCTAATGAAAAAGCAGCAAGGGCAGCAAATGGCGGCGCATATCCGCCCGATATGTCAGTTTTAGTAAAAGCTAGAGCAGGTGGGCCAGATTATATTTATTCTATATTGATGGGTTATACAGACAAGCCTCCAAAAGATGTAAAACTCGAAGATGGAGTTTATTACAATAAATATATGCCAGGTAATAAAATTAAAATGTCAAAACCTTTAAGCCAAGATTCCGTTAAGTATTCAGATGGCACTCCAGCAACTGAAGAGCAACTTTCNAAAGATGTAGTGACTTTTTTAACTTGGGCATCAGAACCTCATTTAGAGGCTAGAAAAAGAATAGGATTTAAGACAGTAGTTTATTTATTAATTCTTACAGTATTAGTTTATCTTGTTAAGAAAAAAATTTGGTTACGTGTTGAACCTAAAGTGTAAAATATCTCCATCAGCTACTTCATAGTCTTTTCCTTCAATCTTTAATTTTCCATTATCTCTAGCACCCACTTCTCCTGCATACTGAATATAATCTACGTAAGATATAACTTCGGCTTTAATGAATCCTTTTTTAAAATCAGAGTGAATAACTTCAGCTGCATCTGGAGCTTTGCAGTTTTTTTCAACAGTCCATGCGTGAGTTTCTTTAGGACCCACCGTAAAATAAGTGCTTAAATTTAAAATTTTATATCCAGCTTTTATAATTTGGTCTAAACCAGATTCTTTTATTCCAATTTCTTTCATGAATTCACTAGCTTCAGAATCTTGAAGTTCAGTAATTTGTTGTTCAATTTCAGCAGAAACAATTACTACTGTATCATTTTTAAATTTNTCTTTTATTTTGCCAGAATAATTATTACCTGTGCTGACACTATTCTCATCTACATTGCAGACTAAGATNCTNGGTTTGGTCGATAGAATACCTAAATTTTTAACTAATTTTTTATCGAATTTTTCCTCTAACTTTTCTGGACGAGTTCCTTTTTTTAAAGATTCATAAACATGNTCTAAAATCTCAAAAGTCTCTTTATTTAATTCATTATTTTTATTTTTTTTTTGAGACAATCTTTTTTCAACGGATTCTAAATCCGAAATCATCATTTCAGTTTCTACTGTTTCTAAATCTCTTATAGGATCNACTGTTTTATTGACATTTTGTATTTCGCTTGAATCAAAACATCTTAGCATATGTATTACAGCGTCAACTTCTCTAATATTTGCAAGAAACTTATTACCTAAACCTTCACCCTTGGATGCTCCGGCCACTAGTCCAGCAATATCTACAAATGTTATGTATGTTGGAATAATCTTTTCTGATTTTGCAATATTTGAAAGTTTTTCTAATCTTTCATCTGGAACAGTAACAACACCAATATTTGGCTCTATTGTNCAAAAAGGAAAGTTAGCTGCTTGTGCATTTTTAGATTTTGTAAGAGCNTTAAATAGCGTTGATTTACCAACGTTGGGTAGGCCTACAATTCCACATTTAAAACTCATATAGACTTATTGATTACTTTTAGAAGTAAAATCGTCTAGCTTTTTTTCTATAAGAAGATTTATATTTTTAAATATTTTCTTAATAACTTGATCTATTATAATTTTTTCNTCTTCGGTAAAATCATTTAGAACATGTTTATCTACTAATTCTTTGTCACCAGGGTGGCCAATACCAATTCTAATTCTGTTATAATCAGGTCCTATAGAGTCGTCTATTGACTTAATGCCATTGTGACCACCGCTAGATCCTCCCATTTTAGTTTTTATTTTTCCAATTTCGATATCCATGTCATCATGAAATACAAAAATATTATTAGTTTTAATTCTATGGTAATCAGTTATTTCTCTAATACACATTCCCGAATTATTCATAAAAGTTAATGGCTTTACTACTATTACTTTATTATCCTGTACTTGACCGTTAGTTAGCAGACCCTTAAATTTTGGTTTTTGTTTCGAGAGTCCAAAATTTTTATTTAAAGCATCAATAAGTTTGAAGCCTACGTTATGTCTGTTATTTGCATGTTTTGGATCTGGATTTCCTAACCCTGCAAATAATAACATTTAGATGTTATTTCTTTTTATCCGCAGGTGCTGCAGCAGCAGCAGGTTTTTTCGCAGCATCAGGAGATTTTGCTGCTTCTCCCGGTTTAGCTTTCCCATCAGCAGCTTTAGCATCGCCCGCAGCAGCTCCACCTTCAGCTGGAGCAGCAGCATCACCTGCAGCAGCATCACCCGCAGCAGCGGCAGCTGGTTCAGGCTCTTTAACAACTGTAGGAGCAGCGATGGTTGCTATAGTAAAATCACGATCACTAATTATAGGTTTTGCTCCATCAGGTAATTTTACAGAAGATATGTGAATACTTTCGTTCATTTCTTTATTAGCTAAATCAACTACGATTTCAGCAGGAATATTTTCAGCAGCACATCTTAATTCTATTTTTCTTCTTACAATGTTTAAAACTCCACCCATTTTCAGTCCTGGACAATTTTCGTTGTTAATAAATTTTACAGGAATATTAACAGTTACTTTTGTTCCGGACTTAATCTTTTGAAAGTCTATGTGTATCGGTTCATTATTTAGAGGATGAAAATTTATATCTTTAGTTAAAACTTTATGTTTTGATCCGCCTATACTCATTTCAATAACGGAGCTCATAAAGTTAGATGACTCTAACATTTTTTTAATTGAAATTTTTTTAACTGATAAAGGTAAGCTTTGTTCTTTATCGCCATATAAAATACCTGGAAGAAAACCTTCTAATCTTAATTTTTTAAGATCTCCTTTGGTGTTAAGTTTTCTTTCTGATGCTTCGAGCTTTAAGTTTTCCATATAATCAAGATCGCTTGTTTTATATTAACTTCTAAAAAAAAACAAGTTATTGTTATTTATTTGAATAAGCTGGAAACTGAAGTTGATTGAGATATTCGCTTGATAGCTTCAGCAATTAATGGGGCAATACTAACCACCTCTATTTTCGAAACTCCTTTAATTTTTTTTGCATTATCAATTGTGTCAGTGATAACAATTTTTTTCATCTTAGATTTTTTAATTTTATCTATAGACGAGCCTGTAAGAACACCGTGAACAACATAACAATAAACTTCTTTTGCTCCTTTTTCTATAAGAGCATCAGCAGCGTTACAGATTGTTCCGCCGCTATCAATTAAGTCATCAATTATAATACAAGATTTATTTTTAACCTCACCAATAACGTTCATGACTTCAGATTGTCCTGGACGCTCTCTTCTTTTATCAATGATCGCTAAACCGGCATTCAATCTTTTGCCAATGGCCCTTGCTCTTTCCACTCCTCCAACATCAGGAGCAACACAAACAATATTTTTCGTGCCAATATTTTTTAATATATGTTTTAAAAGAACGGGAGATGCGTATAAATTATCAACGGGAATATCAAAAAANCCCTGAATTTGATTTGCGTGAAGATCCATCGTTAGAACTCTGTTCGCTCCAGCGTTAGTAATTAAGTTTGCAACTAATTTTGCACTTATGGGAGATCTTGGTACAACTTTTCTATCTTGTCTTGCNTAACCAAAGTAAGGAATGACTGCTGTTATATTTTTTGCTGAAGATCTTCTTAAAGAATCTATGCATATTAGTAATTCCATAATGTTGTCGTTAGCAGGATAAGAAGTTGATTGTATTAAATACACATCGTTGCCTCTCATATTTTCTTTAATCTCAACGTAGACTTCTGAATCAGCGAATCTTACAATTTCTCTTTGAGTTGGTTTTGTTTTTAAATATTTGCAGATTTTATCGCTTAGGGAAATACTGCTTGTTCCAGATACAATCTTCATGAGATCTTTTTATATAATTTTACAATTAGTTAATCAATTAATATCTGTAAATTACAGAGATGCATCTTCCATAATCTGACTCATTATTATGTACAGATCTTCTATAACTAAAAAAGTTTTTATAATCGCTATAAGTGTCTTTATTAATATGATCGATATTTCTATTTGGTATTCCTAGTTTTAAAAATTTGTTATTTACGAATAATCTTAGATTAAAGTAAATTTTCTTATTACTATTTTTAAAATATTTTTTATAATCATAATTCTTAAACTTAATCTTTTTACAAAGTCTTCTTTTACCTCGTAATTTTTTTGCTCTATACATGGTCCAATTGCCACAATTAAATTTGATATTTTTGATTTCTTTTGTTTAAATTTTTTTATTAGATTTTCAATAATTCCAGAATTTGCACCTTTCCATCCAGAATGAATAGCTGCTATTGTTTTATTTTCTTTATCAGCAACTAATATTGGAACGCAATCTGCAGTTAAAATTCCAAAAGAAAAATTAGGATATGTAGTAATAATTCCGTCAGCTTTATATCTTTTTTTTACTAAAAAATTATCAAAATTAATTATTTTATTACTATGATATTGTTTTAACATAATTAGCTTATTTAATTTACAACCAGTTTTTTTTGAAACTATCGTAATATTTTTTTTAACAATTTTTTTTTTATCATTAGATCCTAATCCGCAGTTTAGGCTTTTGTAAATTCCTTTAGATAGGCCATTCTTTCTTGTGAAAAAAAAACTTTTCAAACCAGGTATTTTGTTAATTTTTTTTGAATGAAAAATCATTAAATAAATCCAAGATTAAATTTGCAGTTTTTATTAGAAAAAGCCAATGCATGAAAAGTATTCCCCATTACTTTTGGATTAATTAATTTGTTAATACTTAGAATTAAGTTTTTACTAGCTGTGGCATCTTGTTTTTTGATTATTTGATCTGCTCTTTCCATAATTCCTAATTTTTGTAAAAAAAAGTTTTGAGATACAGTTCCAATATTTTGGATATTATTTCTTTTAAAAATATTCTTTAATATATTGAAATTGATATCAAATGTAATATCGCAATCAGTATATTCTTTTAACAAATCAACAATTCTATGTTTTTTTATTGCTCTAATAGTATTTTTTCCAAGAACGCTTGAATAACCGTAATCAAACATTAGAAAAATTCCATTATTTTTTTTTATAATTTTAGATATTGAATTAAGATAAGTTTCGATATTGATTGGGTATTCTACAATTTTGCTTTTATTAATATTGTAAAATTTTGAATATTTTTTAAAAGTGTTATCATTAATTTTATTTTTGTAATAAGTAATATTTTTTTTACTACTATCCTTAAAGGCAACACATTGTTCATACCAATTATTATTTTCTTTATAAAATTGTTTTATAGGAAATGCGTCAAAAAATTCGTTTGCTATAATTATTGTTGGATCTTGATTAATTTTATTAATATTTTTAATCCAAATAATATTTTTAAAATCATTTAAGTTGTTTTTTTGAATTTTTATTAATTTTTCACTTTTTTCATGTAAATAAACAGTAAATGTTGCATCAAAAGTTTTAATTTTTTTAATTGAATTTATTATTTGTTTGATCATCAAGCCATTCCCAGGACCTAATTCCAATATGTTAATCTTTTTTGGTTTTTTTATATAAATCCAATAAGAAACAATCCACACAGTTATCATTTCTGAAAAAATGCTAGATATTAGTGGAGATGTTATAAAATCTCCATCTCGGCCAAATATTTTTTTATTTTGATAGTAGCCTAATTTTTTGTCGTATAATGCGATATTAATAAATTGATTTAACGGAATAAATTTTTTTTTACTAATTAATTTTTCTATACGATTCATCTTTAATTATTTTATATGCAATTATTCCAAAGATTAAAAAACATAGACTTATACACGTGCCTAAAGATAAATTAAAAATTATATAGCCTATATGCTTATCTGGCTCCCTAAACATTTCTGATATAATTCTAAATACAGAATAAAAAATTAAAAAATAACAAGATAATTCGCCGTTAAATAATTTTTTTTTATATTTTAAAATAATATTTAACAATAAAAATAATATTAAACCTTCAAGAATAGCTTGGTATAGTTGCGACGGATGTCTTGGTTCCATGTCAACTTTTGGAAATATTACCCCATAATTCGAAAAAGTTTTTTTTCCATATAATTCTCCATTTATAAAATTAGCAATTCTTCCTAGAAATATACCGATCGAAGCAACACAGACAATTATGTCTGTCAAAACAAGTATTCTAATTTTATTTTTTTTTGCAAAAATTATTGAAGCTATAAAAACACCGATAGCACCTCCATGAAAAGACATTCCACCTTGCCACAAAAATAAGATTTCAATTGGATTGTGTAAGTAATAATTAAAATTATAGAATAAAATATATCCAATTCTCCCCCCAAAAATAATTCCCAAAATTAGATAAATCAAAAAATTATCAAGATTTTGAATATTGATTTTTTCTTTATCCCAGTGCTTTTTAATTAAATGTTTTGCATAGTAAAAACCAAAGAATATGCCAGCAATGTAAGCCAAGGAGTACCAGCGAATTTCTAGAAAACCAAAATTGATAATGACCGGATTTAGATTGTGAATAAACATTTAAATAATCTTAGAATTATTTATAACTATATCATCAAGAAGAATATATGAATAATTATAAAAAAGTTATCAATGATTTTGTAAATTTATTTCAATTAGGGATTTTAACCGCAAAAGACATCAAGCAAGAAATAAGTAATATTATTCAGTTTAAAAAAGAAAAGATCATGCATCATTTTAACAATTCTTCTCAGGAAGATCTGAGGCAAATGAAAAGCAAAATAAACAAACTCAACTTAGAAATAGAAAGGTTGAAAAAACTAGTTAGGAAAAGATAAGGAAACTCTTAGTCCTTTGCCTTTTGGATTGTTTAATAGTTTTACAGTCCCACCATGAGAATTAACAATATCTTCCACAATTGAAAGACCTAATCCCACATTACTATCTTTAAGAGATCTTGATTTGTCCACTCTATAAAATGGTCTAAATACCTTTTCTTTGTGCTCATCCGCAATTCCAGGGCCATCATCATCAATGTTAATTAGAATGGTTTTTTTTATTTTTTTACACGTAATTGAAATATTTTCTGCATATTTTTGAGAATTGTTTATGATATTAGCAATACATCTTCTAATTAGATTTTTTCTTCCAGAGAATATTAAACTTTTAGGACTCTTTATTTTAATATTTTTTTTAAAACTTTTATCAATTAAATTTTGAATTAATTGGACAATATTAAATTTTTCTACAGGCTGCGAATATTGATTGCTTGCAAAATCAAGATATTCATTAATCATTTTCTCCATTTCGGTAATTTCTTCTTTTAGAGAATTTAATTTTTGATTTTTATTTAAAAGCTCGATTTGTAATTTTAATCTGGTTAGAGGTGTTTTCAGATCGTGACTAATACCAGATAACATAGCTGTTCTTTGACTAATATGTTTCAGAATTCTTCTTTTCATTCTTTCAAATTCATAAGAAGCCTGTCTAATTTCAAGAGCTCCTGATACTTTAAAATCACTATCAAATTGCCCTTTACCAAATCTTTCTGCTGCTTGAGAAAGAAGAACGATAGGTCTTATTTGGTTACGTAGAAAAATTATTGAAATAAAAAGAAATATTAATGAAGGGACAGTAATCCAAAGCGCAAATATTCTTCCTGATGTAGATCTTATTTTTGATTTAGGTACTAAAAATTCAATAACTTCGTTCTTATTTAAGAGCACCAATACTTGAACATATGAACTATTAAATCTGACATTATGCCAGTATGGATTTTTTATTTTTTCTGAAAATTCTTCTAAGACAATTTTGTCATATAAACTGTACCACTTTACTGTTTCCGTAGATGGAAGTTGCTGAGTTTCCTTTTTGATTGAGATTATTATGCCGCTTTTATCTTTATAAATATTAACTAACTCATTACTTTTGTTTTTTTGTTTGAACTCAGGGTAGAGAGCTAAAAATGTGTTTATTTCGTTTGCCGCAGATCTAACTAAACCCCTGTTTGTTTTGTACCAAATGCTATCAAAAAAAACTCCTCCAACGACAATTTGAATAAGTATTATTGGAGCTATTACAATTAGTAATGATCTAAAAAGTAAAGTTCTGGGAAATATTTTTCTTAGCATTTCAATCTAACCACAACACATAGCCGGTACCACGGACTGTTTGTAAGTACTTAGGATTTTTTGGATCTGGTTCGATTTTTTGTCTTAGTCTTGTAACCAGGACATCTATGCTTCTTTCTTGTGTTAAGTTGGTAATCTTTGATATTTCTTCTCTAGAAAATATTTTTCCCGCAGAACTAATCATGTTTTCTAATAGAATTTTTTCACTAGCATTAATTTTTATTATTTTTTTATCTTTTTGAATTTCCATTTTTTTAATATTAATATTAGCTTTTCCTATCTTAATCGCAGTTATTATATGTTTATCTTTTTTAATTCTTTTAATTACATTTTTAATTCTTAACAAAAGCTCTTTTGGCTCAAAAGGTTTTGGCAAGTAATCTTCTGCTCCCAATTCTAATCCTCTCACTCTATCCTCGGCCTCGCCTTTAGCCGTAAGAAGAATAATTGGTAAATCAATTTTTTCTCTAATTTCCTTTGTAAGTTGCAAACCGTCTTTGCCAGGCATCATTATATCAATAATTGCCAGATCAAATTTAACAATTTTTAATTTTTCTTCAGCATCAGATGCGTTGATTGCCGTAGATACAAAAAAATTATTATTTTTTAAATATTGTTTTAATAAATCTCTTATTTTGTCATCATCATCAACAATCAAAATATGTATTTTTGAATTATCCATTAATTATTTTTTTCATTATTGATTTAAAGTTTGCAACTTCATCCGAACTTGAATTTTTAAGTGCATTAATTATTCTTTTTTTTTGTTTATTAAATATTTCATCACACAGTTTTATGCCTTTTTCAGTCAGAACCAACTCTCTCTGTCTGCCGTCTTTTGTTCCTTTTGCGATATGATGTTTTTTTTTATTAGATCTTGTAGAACTCTACTTAAACTTTGTTTAGTAATTTTTAATTTTCTTAATATATCAGCAATGCTGATGTTGGGATTTCCTTCTATGATGCAAAGAAGCCTATGATGCGCTCTACCAAAAGAATTTTTTTTTAGTACTTCATGTGGATCTGAATATGAATCTATGTATACTTGAAAAATAAGTTCTATAATTTCTTTTAAACTTTTTTCTCTTAAATATAAAAGATCTTTCATTTTAAAATTATATTGTATGTCAGTTTTATTGACATATCTACTTTACTTATTTACCAATACAATTTTAATTATTTACTACTTTAAACTTTAATGGATCCAATCCCTTTTGATAAAAGATCAGGAAAAATTTGGTACAATGGTAAACTTGTAGACTGGAAAGAAGCTAATTTACATATTCTTAGTCACGGACTTCATTATGCTAGCTGCGTCTTTGAAGGTGAACGTGTTTATAATGGAGAAATTTTTAAATTAAGAGAACATACTAACAGATTAATTCATTCGGCCGACAGAATGGGTATGAAGATTCCTTATTCTGCAGAAGAAATAGANAATGCATGTAAAGAAATTATTTCTGTACAAAATGTTAAGAGCGGTTATGTGAGACCAGTTGTGTGGAGAGGAAGCGAGATGATGGCAATATCTGCGCAAAAAAGTCAGATTCATTTAGCTATAGCGACATGGGAATGGGGCTCTTATTTTGATCCGCAAATTAAAATAAAAGGAATTAGACTGGGAATCTCTAAATGGAAGAAACCAGCACCAGATTCCATTCCTTGGGACACAAAAGCTTCGGGTTTGTATATGATTTCAACTTTGTCCAAGCATGAAGCCGAGAAAAATGGTTATCATGATGCTTTAATGATGGATTATCAGGGAAACATTGCAGAAGCCACTGGAGCAAATATTTTTTTTATTAATACAAAGAATAATGAAATTCACACTCCGATAGCAGATTCTTTTTTAGACGGAATTACCAGAAGATCAATTATAGGAATTGCAAAACAACTTCAGATTAAAGTTTTAGAGAGAAAAATAAAACTTGATGAACTCAATAAATTTGATGGTTGTTTTTTAACAGGTACCGCAGCCGAGGTGACTCCTGTATCTCAAATTGGAGATGTTAAGTTTACCGTNGTTGATATGATTAAAAAGTTAGATGNCGATTATTCAAAATTAGTTAATAAAAATTAATAAGAATAATTAGTCAATAAGATCTATTCCTTTTCTTAAGTAAGCGTATCCGGTCCAAAGTGTTAATGCTGCAGACATCCAAAGCAAATATATTCCTAATTGGATTCCATAATTAAATAAAAATTTATCGCCACTGCTTCCAGCTAATAAAATAGAGATAGCAATCATTTGTATCACGGTTTTTCCTTTAGATAAATTTGTTACAGGAATATAAATTTGTGCTTTTGCTAAAAACTCTCTTAGTCCTGAAATTAAAATTTCTCTTGTTATTATTATAATTGCTGCCACTACATGGGGACCTTTGATGGTTTGACTCATTATTAAGAGTGCTAGTGCTGTTGCAACTAGAACTTTATCTGCAATTGGATCTAGCAGTTCACCAAATTTTGATTGTTGTTTATATAATCTAGCAAAAAATCCATCGAGATAATCTGTAAAAGCAGCTATGACAAATATTGCGCAAGATAACCAATCACTTAATTCTCCAGGAAAGTAAAAAACAATTACTAATATCGGAGCAATAAGAATTCTTCCGATAGTTAAAATGTTGGGAATTTTCATTTTTTAGATATTAAACTATTTCTATTGAAAAAATTATAGATTTTATTTGCAACTAAATCACTTATTCCATCTATTTTTTTTATATCTTCGATACTTGCGTTCTCAATTAATTTTACAGAACCAAAGTGATTTAATAGCAATTTCTTTCTTCCTTTTCCTATTCCTTCAATTTTATCAAGTGCAGATTGAGCAAAAGTATTCTTTCTATTAATTCTATGTGAAAAGACTGCAAATCTGTGCGCTTCGTCTCGTAATCTTTGTAAGAAAAATAACAATACATTATTATTAATTTTGATCTTTTTATTATTATAATAAAAAGTTTCATCACCTTGATTTCTTCTCTCACCTTTTGCAATTGCTATCATATTAAGACTAAAATGCCCCAGTTCGTCCAAAACTTTTCTAGCTACATTGTAATGACCTTTCCCTCCATCAATTACAATTAAGTCTGGAGATTCAATCTCATTATTTGATTTAATTTTTGCAAATCTTCTAGAAAGGACTTCTTTTAACATTCCATAATCATCTCCAGGATTAATATTTGTTTTTGATATATTAAATTTTCTATATTTTTTTTTAATGAATCCATTTTTTCCAAATACAACAAAGGCGCCAACTGCATTAAGTCCTTGAACATGACTATTATCGTAAACTTCAATTAGGCTTGGGTT
>B570J29586_1000022_pt1 | contig 13095 bp, 16 predicted proteins | sample LakMenE09Jun09ns_FD_29586 | JGI IMG/M metagenome (IMG submission 29586)
TTGAAGGACCACCTAGCCTATGACGATCAATATACGTCAATTTCCATTTTTGTGGACATTGTGACCACATTGCAAATTGGCTATACGATATCGTCTTATCACCTTCTTTTTTCTCGGGAGCGATTGCCCGGAATAATTGTCCTAATTGAGATACAGCCATATTACTTATTTATACTTTAAATATAAGTAATTCTTTTGTATAAACCTAATTGATTAATGGATTTTCGCGAAGAATTTCGCCAACCTTTCGTCGAAGGTTTTCTCGAGAACCGGTGTTGTTGATGATGTAATCCCATTGATTGTAGTCATCTAACGCAGTCTCGGATGCATGAGCAGTACCTATATGATTACCGGAGTCTCGCACGACTAAAATGGTAATTGCGCCGCGATTTACGCAGGCATCTATTTCATTTGGAAATCGAGTATCGGTAATAATCCAATTCGATTCGGTTTTGAACTCGCTGAACAACGCATTTACCCATACATTGTTATGAAGGCCTTGGCGCATTGCTTCTGTCCCTAACTTCTGCAGCAGATCTCGCACGGTCATAGCATCACCGTTGGAATCGTTCCATTGAGAAGGAAGAAGGGTTTGTTTAAACGTCTGATCTTCAAATTTGTCGACAGGGATGGATGTAAGCAAGGTCGCAACTTCCTTAAGCTTTCCCGCAAACTTTTTGACCTCCCACCCGGCCTCCGGCATTTTCTCTTTGATGATTTCGGCAATGGTATCTTTACCTGATCCTATCTTACCTGATATTGATATAATCATTATTCTTCAAAATGTTCTATAGATTTAACATAAGGGTCATTTAAAAAGCAATTGTAAGCGTCCCATGTACCTCGTACTGTAAAAGTTAAATATCCATCTGGATTATCGTATTTACTAACAACTACTGCTTCAAATTTAGTATCTGAATCGCCTTCATTAAGGTTATGTATAGTATCCCAGAAGTGATGTTCGCTAATAGGCCAAATGCCTATGTAAAAATTAATTTTTTTCATTCTTTAATAATTTATCTACTTCCTTGTCTGTTTTACCATACTTTTTAATAATTTCCTTTAACGTATTTAAGCTAGTCTCTTGATACATATCAATGTACTCCATAGCTTCTTTCTCACTGACTAAGAAGTGCATAGACAGTAATTCGACTAAAGCAGGATTGTACTTATCTGCTTTTTTACCTTTGATATACTTATTGAATTGCTTTTGTTTAGGCAATATGTCATAGTATAATTTATAAGTCTCTTCTGCAGATACCCCGCCTATTGTATATCGCTGCAATTCATTTACAAGTTCAATAAAGTCTATATTCATAGACAACCATCTGTTAATGATATAAGGCGTAAACGACTTTTTATCAGCATCAGATAGTACATCCCATGGAGTCTTTTTATCTGTTATACCAGATATATGCTCGAATATATTTCTTGCTTTATGCTCCGACATTTAAATCAAATTCTTTATTTACATTACCACATGAAGTACACATAAATACTTGAACTGGAACTATTTGATCGTCTTTAGCTGCTATCATTAATTTAGGAACTCGTCTAAATTTCATAGCAGACATAAACATATCATTTCCACAATCTTCGTTATCACATATAACTGGGACTGTTTTTGAAATGTCAATTTGCGGTCCTTGACCACCTTGTTGTCCTATTGTCTTTTTCATATAATTTGCTTTGCTATATCTTGTTTTGCTAATTCAATAATTTGATTTTTTGTTTCCACAGAAACTCTACTCCAATTTATCATATCCCATTGATCTTGTAATGTGCCATAATAAGATGCTGGTAGACCTTCTAACCAAACTTTAGATTTAAGCTCTTCTAAAGCAGCTGCCTTTGATTTATAAAAGGCCAAATGGTTTAATTTAGAATCAACTTTTTTACTCCTAAATAAATTTACAATACTATTTACTATCTTTTTCATTTTAATAATCGTTTAAATTTTCTTTCCATGCTTCAATAGCTGCTTCTAATTGCTCGATATACTCTTGATCTTTAGTAGCAAGTTTTACTTGCATTTGTTTAATAAACTCATCTCCGGCTTCTGAAGGAGTATATCCATCACCTACAACTATTTCACCGTCTGAAGTAATTTTAAATATTAATTCAGAGTTTGTAGTGTTGCGTATTACGATTGGATCGCTAGGTACTTGATTAATACTAAACGATCCTGACTCAATCGGTTCCATAAATATTAGTAAATTTCATTAATAATNTTAACAAACATCGCACACACATTGATTTCTTTATCTACTGCAAACGAGTCTTGATATTGAGCTTCTGCAATAATAAGAATAACAGAAGCAATATGTCCAGTTGCAAACGAATCTAAATTGTCATACAAATGTCTATATAATCCTGTATAATCTTTTACTTGAGAATCTGCTAACAGCTGGCGAATTGAAGTAAACAATTGCTTCTTATCTGGTTTAGAAGATAAAAGCTCAATAACCTTATCCATATAATTGGCTTCGATTAAAGATTGTTTGTCTACTTTCAATTCACCATTTACTACTTGCCTCTGGCAGGAATTAAGTATCCTGCGTATATCTGGATACCCCGCATTAATAATTGAAACCAGATCTTCTGGTCTATACGTAACTCCTTCAAGTTGAAGTATTTCATTCACACGAATTGCAACATCTTTCTTTGACGGAGGAGTAATACCAAATACCTGACACCTCGACTGAATAGGATCAATAACTTTTTCAACATAGTTGCAAGTTAAAATAAACCTAGTAGTCTTTGAAAATGTCTCCATCAAATTACGAAGCGCAGCCTGTGCATTAGGGGTCAAGTAGTCGGCTTCATCTAGGATGATTAATTTCCATTGACGAAATCCGATTGTGCTAGCAAAGCTCTTAATTTTTTCTCTTACTGTATCAACATTGTTTTCATCTGATGCATTAATATACATTAGATCACAATCTATATTTTTAGCAATTAACTTGGCCAAAGTAGTTTTACCTGTGCCTGCCGTTCCATAAAATAACAAATGCGGAACATCTCCACTTTGAAGATAGATACGTACCTTTTCTACAATTGCTTGGTTACCTACATAACCTTCTAGTTGCTCTGGGCGGTATTTTTCAACCCAGAGTGTGTGTTCCGAATTTCCAAACATTATGCGATGGTTAATTTAACTAAGAAATATGTTGATGAATATTCTGCATTGTCAAAAGTTACTCGAGCAATTCCTTTAGAGGATACTTCTAATAATCCAGTTGCGTCTGCATTTGCATTTAAGATTTCCTTAAATAATTTAGCAGAAAAACATACTGTATCCATTTGTACTTGCTCTTTAGCAACTGTCTTAAATACAATTCTATTTGTATTAACACTTGAGTGATTGATAATAATTTTAGTCTCTTCTCCATCACATTGTACACCAAAGTTATCTGACTCAGGTAATGCATTCGCAGCTTTCTTAAAATTATTTGCAAAATCTTTATTTAACTCAATTTTAACATCAAAGTCAGGTAATGATTTCAAGTTTGGAACTTGACGAATTACTGACAAATCAGCTAACATATAAGTTACATTTGTGCTTTGGTCTTTAAAATTCATTGAGTAGATTTTCTTATCTACTTCTCCGAAATTAATATCCATTTTTTCATCAACAGCACTTAACATTTTAACTAACTGAGAAGTTGCATAAACACCTAACTCTGCATCTTGTGCATCGAAGTTCTTTAATACTACTTCACCAATTACGTTTTGATCNGCGCTGATAAAATTAGTAGATAATGATTTGTCTGCCACTACTAATTTGGCGCTGTCGGTATTACCGGCTAAGAAATAGCGGTTAATAAACCCAATAAATTTACTTTTTTCCATTTTTTATTTTATTTTATTAAATATAAGATATTCTTTTGAATAATCAAAATTAATATTGAGGTACTTGCTCATTTTGTTTTGACTCTTCTGGAATAATAACCACTGCACATTCCGTAGTCATAATCATCGAAGCTACTGAAGCCGCATTTTGCAATGCAATACGAGTTACTTTGGTTGGATCAATAATACCAGCTGCTATCATATTTTCATATTCGCCGGTCTTTGCATTATATCCAAGTCTCCTTTACCATTTCTAACTTCTTTAATTACAACAGATCCTTCTACTCCTGCATTTGCACAAATTTGACGCAAAGGCTCTTCAATTGCTCTTTTGATAATTTGAATACCTACAGTCTCATCATCATTTGCACCTTTCATATTTTCTAAAGAATCTAGAGCTCTAATTAATGCTACGCCACCGCCGGGTACAATTCCTTCTTCAATTGCTGCACGAGTTGCTGCTAACGCATCATCTACTCTGTCTTTCTTTTCTTTCATTTCCACTTCAGAAGCTGCTCCAATATAAAGAATTGCAACACCACCTGTCAATTTAGCTAATCTCTCTTGAAGCTTTTCAGTTTCATAATCAGATTTAGAAGCATCAATTTGTGCTTTGATTTCTTTAATACGAGTTACAATAGCTTCTTTCTCACCAGCACCGTCAACAATAGTAGTCGTGTCTTTAGATACCACAACTTTAGCTGCTTCTCCTAAATGTTCTAACTCAGCATCTTCTAATTTATACATATCACTGAATAATGCAGTACCACCTGTTAATACAGCAATGTCTTGAAGCATTTCTCTTCGTTTATCTCCAAATGCTGGAGCCTTAACTGCACATACTTTTAAACCTGCTCTTACTCTATTAACAACTAAAGTAGCTAACGCTTCTTGATCAACATCTTCTGCAATAATCAAAAGTGGTCTTCCTGTACCAACTGCTTTTTCTAAAATAGGCAAAAGGTCAGACATCATACTAATCTTTTTATCATAAATTAAGATTAATGGATTTTCCCATTCAGACTCCATCTTCTCTGTGTTATTAATAAAATAGTTAGATAGATAACCTCTGTCAAATTGCAAACCTTCAACAGTCTTCAATTCAGTTTCCATACCTTTAGCTTCTTCTACAGTTACTACTCCATCTTTACCAACAACTTTCATTGCTTCTGCAATTAAGTCGCCAATTGAAGTATCACTATTAGCTGAAATAGTTGCTACTTGTTTAATTTTTTCTGTGTCAGTACCTACTGTTTGAGATGACTCTTTCAAAGCATCGATTACAGCATCAACTGCTTTGTCAATACCACGCTTTAAGTCAATCGGATTAACTCCTGTTGCAACTGCTTTCAATCCTGAAGTCATAATTGCTTGAGCTAACACCGTTGCTGTCGTAGTACCATCACCAGCTTCTGTTGCTGTCTTAGATGCTACTTCTTTAACTAATTGAGCACCCATATTTTCCAATGGATCACTTAATTCAATTTCTTTAGCTACTGTTACACCATCTTTGGTAATTGCTGGGCTACCAAACTTCTTTCCAATAACTACATTACGACCTTTAGGCCCTAAAGTTACCTTAACTGCGTTGGCTAATTTATCAACGCCATTCTTTAAGCCATTACGACTTTCTACATCAAAATAGATTTCTTTTGCCATATTATTCTGTTTCTGTTTTTGTTTCTTCTGTTTGTATTTCTTTCTTTTCTCTTTTCTTAACCACTTTTGGTTCAGGTTTATCAAACTCTGTAAAGTCAAAGAATTCAGTTGCGACTTCTTTAGCCATATTCATTACATTCTCNCCACCATACTTAACATAAAATTGACGATATCTTTCATAAACTGCAATTGGATCTGTAGCGTGGAACATTTCTTCCATTGATCTTAAAATTTGAATTAAGTCATTTGGAATTAATTCTGCTAACACTTCTAATGGACAGCTATTAACTAATTTTTCTACATTATCTGCAGTGTATATATACATATACAAATTATGATAGGTTAAACGAGTTACAGCTTCTGTCGAATAATTTTCAAGTATATCCCAAGTTAAATAAGGAACACCAGGATGATTAATCAATGAAGGCACGTGACCTGTCTTAGGATATCCTAATTTAGAACCATCCTTAGGAAAATACAACATATTAAATACTTGATCTTTCCAATTCGGACTCCATACCATTTGTCCAAAGATTGGATATTGACCTGGAGATGAACTATCTGTTGATATAGTAATTCTATTGTCAGTATATTCATTCATTAATTTTTGCATTTGAGCTAAAATAAAGAAGTCAGATACTTTAGAAATTCCTAATAAGTGAACCCAAGTATTATTTGTCTTTTCAAATTCTTTTTCTTTAATCATCAAAGCTAAAATATACATGAAGTCTACTAGACGACGAGACGATCCAATACACCAACCACCAAACTCTAAACCTTTAACGGTATCATACCAATGTTTAAACTCTACTGGATTAGATCCTTGTACTACGTTTAAGAAATTAGTTTTACCAGATTGCTTCTTTTCAAAATATTTGAAATTGTCTAAACTAATAGCTAATGACTCTTGAAACCTACCTTCATAAGTAACACGAGGTGGAATATCAATATTACATGCAATATCTGAATTAGCTTCTAGCCAATCAAATATTCTATCACGCAATGCCATATCCCATTTCAACGCACCTGTTGCAATTTGGAATCCACCAGAGTCACCAAATACTAAAGTATCTTGCAAACCCCAAGTTTGTCTAATATTGTCTTTCTTGTATAAATGACCAGCTGTCATAAGAAAGTACTTATAGCGCCATTCTTCAGGCACTCTATCATCCCAAAATCTATAAGGCACTCCAGGAGCTACTTCCATATCTTTTGTTAATGGAGAAGCGTATGCACCTGAACTTAAAGACGGGAAGTATACTAATTTCTTTTCTTTCATATCTAAATATATTAATTTCTATTGGTATTATCAAATATTTGCTCAATTATTTTTTGTGAATCATAAAAGTTAACATACAAATANTCTCGTTGTTCTTTTATTAAAGGTTTATANTCATCATAATGATAAACCAATTCTTTTATCTTACTCGTTAAGTCCGGAGCATATTTTGAATAATTAAAAATGTTTTCAGTCCATTCAGGAGGATATCTAAACGCCTCTGGAACTAAATCTCTTAATCCTTCAATGTCTGGCACTAAAGGAATAGTCCCTAACAAAAAACATTCATAAATTTCCTTTCCTATTCTAGGAGAGTCATAAGGTAAAAATGCTACTTTTGCTTTGGATATTTGACTTAAAAGCTGATGTCTTTCCAATGGACTCTTCTCTTGAGCAAATATAATTTGTATGTCTTTGTACACTCGTATATAGTCGTACATAATCTGTTCATGTAAGTCTGAATACTTATGCCATGGAAAAATTAACATGTTTTGTTTAAAGTAATCAGAAGTATATTTNGACATTTCCAAATCTAAATAATCCAATGGAAATTGAATTACATTAAGTCTTTCTGGAAATACATGTTTTGACACATAAATTCTAAACTGCTCNTTATGATATTCAGATATAAAAAATGATTTATCTAAACATCTAAATGAAGCTCTTTCATGAACCTTTCTCCAATTACGATCATTTAATGGTCGATATTCAGAATCTTCATTTAAGTAACATCCTCTTGACCAAAACCCAATCATTTCAACTGGCTTATTATAATTTTCAGACCAATGTCTAATATACGAAGTCATTGATGTCCATGAATTAGGAAATATAAACTTATCTTGAGGTTCTATATAACCTGTTTGAAAATACGTTTTAATCGTACTTAAATCTTTATTCCTAATCTCCTGCACTATACAATCTATATTTGATGACTCGACATACCCTTGAAGCAGTGAAGCTAAATGAGTCTCCCAAGAATTTTCATCAGTTATTAAATCGTCTATTACTACAAATATCTTTATCATACTCCTCTGAGTGAAGTTACTTTTTCAACTCGCGCGCCGTTCTCTTGGTCTTCCCAAACTTCAACCCATTCAGCATCAAATTCATTTAAAACTTGCTCTGCTAACATTTCACATGACTGAGCTCCAAATTCGCAAGTACGAGTAAGGTCACTAAAATATTCTTCATTGATATAATCTATAACATCTCTTTTCAACATAATAAACTCTTTATCTCTATCTGAATGTGTCACTGCACATGCTACTGTAAAATGAAACATATGTCTATGTCTATCTGCTAAAAAATCTACTTCTGGAAATAATTTTGCTGCTAATGGAAAGTTATGACATCCGTCAACTGCTAATTTTACTATTACTATTGTTTTTGTGTTCATATTCTAAAAGCTAAAAAAGTCTGAAATATTATCATTCTTAGGTATTGATCCCCAATTCAATGCACTATAAAAATCGCCTAACTTATTCTCTAAAGAAGCAGTAAAGATCTTTTCATAGTCGATATATTGAGTTATAAATTTAAGTATTTCTTCTGGATCTTCAAAGCCTTTAACAGCACAACTTTCCAATCCAAATGGATTATTTTTAAGATAAGTCCATTTAATCTTTTCGCCATCTGTAATTGGCTGTGAAGCTGTTACTTTATAATATTCCATTAAGTCATTATAATTTAAAGCTGACTTTGCGTGCACCGGAGTGCCTTTAACTCTGTCACCAAACATTTGACCTTTGGCTTTTTTAGTCTTATATTTTTTCAATTCTTTAACACCTGTCGGAAACATAATATCAAACATTGGCTTTTGCTTCATATCTTCTCTGAATGCTAATACCTTGTCGTCAATCTTTTTCTTTTCAGAAATATTTAAAATGTCAATTAATATACCAGACATAAATTCTCTAAATGCTTTTGGAAAGTTACTTCTTACAACATCCATTCCTTTTACATCTAACTTCCATTCTTTAGCACCATTAGTCATTTGTGATATTAATACTCCTTTTTCAGAAATAATTTTTTGTGCATATCGTTTCTTTGCAATCCATAAACCTGATTCAGATACATACTCTTGCTTAATATTTAAAAAGTGTTTATCTGAATTTAAAAAGTGTTTACAAAATCCATCCCATGATTCATTAATATAATTTTCAACTACTTGCGAAGTTTTATATGTAATGTTAATTTTTTCTTCTTTAGATAAAGGCTTACCTAATTTCGATTCCATTAAATCAATAATTGGTTTTGCTGAAAAATAATTAGAGTCAGTATCTACATAAATTACATACTCTTTATCAACTCCAGTTTGTTTAGTAAACCATTCATTACCTTTCATCATTGCGTGACGAATAACTTGTTGGCCTGTCAAAGTAATTGACTCTGCATTATCTAAATCATGGAATCTAAAACCTGGAGCTCCTAATGCACCATATAAAGAGTTATTTACAATCTTCATAGTGTGCTGTCTAGAGTCGAAGAATTTAGACATATCAGCATTACCTTCTTTACCATATTTCTTTGCTAACGCTCTATACTCTTCTCTTTCATTCATCCAAGTTTCTAGAATAGAAGGAATTAATCCTCCTTTGGAATAATCATAAACTACGCCAATAGAAGATACAGTAAATTTATTTTGAACTAACCAATCNCTGAATTCCATAATTGGAATNAATACATGTTTAGATCCTGATTTAATTTTTGCATTGGCAGCTGCATAACCGTCAGTCCAAAAATCATTTTTTACTTCATCCCAATTCTCTACTCTACCAACTTTAGTTTCTGGAGAGATATTAAGAGTTCTGATAATAGAAGGATAAAGTGAGGCCATATCCTCGTCAAATACCCATTCATACAAACCTGGAATTGGATCTTTTACATATGCCCCTGCGAAGTCATTGGAATGCTCATCGTCTGGTATGCTATGATCTTTNAATCTTCTATTAGGAGCTACTATTCCTAATCGCTTCATATACGTTACACAAGCACCGTCTAAATATCTAGTAGTAAAATAAACATCTTCATAAGGCACGTGACCTTTATGACAAATACCTCGGGCCAATGATAAAAACTTAAGTTTCTCATCTAACTCTAATACTAAAGTTACGTCATTAACGTTATACTCAATAAACTTCTCAGGATCTGTTCTATATAAATAATCCAAGGTTCCTTCATATTCAATTTTACCTTTGCCTAATTCTTTTTTACAAATATTATCTAAAGAATAAGAAGACTCTTCTGAGTATGTAAAGAGTTTATACAATGCCATGTAATCTAAACAACTAACACCCATAATCCTATAACGATTACGATGCTGAAGATAAATTACTTCATTAATTGGAGATAGCGAATCCGCATATTGTTTGCCTGCTATCTTTGTAATTCTATTATACAAATATGGAATATCAAAAAAGTCAATATTCCATCCTGTTACGATTGTCGGTCTAATTTCAATCCAATAAGATAAAAACTTAGAAATTAATTCATATTCAGTTTGTACTACTTCTAAAGTCATTCCAGCGTCTGTGTAAGGCTTTAAATTATTTAAAGGATCTACAATTATTGCTACTGACTTTTTACCTACTCTATCATGAAATGCAATTGAAGTCATTGGTTGCCAAGCTTCTTCTGCTGTCGAAAAACCACCTTCAGTGCTAACCTCAATATCTATAAACAATTCTCTATGACCTACAGACGGATCATCCGTTTCAAAATATAAGTCAATTAAAGTTCTTGTTTCTGGATTAATATCAGATTCATAAATTTGACCTCTTTGAATGTCAGCATCGTCCCACTCTGTAACTTTATCTAGTTTAGATCCATCCAACGCAACGTGTCTTCCATGAGCATTCTTTTTATAAGCATACTTTTTAAATGGAAATTGTAAGTGACCATTTTTGTCATCCCACACATGCACAATATTTTTGTGCTTTTGATATGCTATATTTTGATATGCCATAACTTATTTTCTTTAAATATAATTAATTCTTTTGTATTTTCCTAGGCCTTATATTTACAATTATTAAAATGCCATCGTGACATTCCTGATGCGTTAATTGATTCTTTATTACAATACGGACACTTAATAAGAGTGCGATTCTCCCATGACTTAGAAGTGTTTTTAGATATCTTATCTCTGACTTCTAAACGTTTAGCTGGATTGCTATCACCAAACATTTGGGTTGGGTTTTTTAATTTAGCTTGACTAATCTTTTCTCGGATCTCCGGTCGCTTAGCTGGGTTATTTTCTCCCAACATATCTGGTCTCTTTTTTCCTTTAAAATATGACACACGTCCTTTAAATTTATTTTTAATTAATTCTAAATTTGGATGTGCTGATAGTGTATCGCCTCCACTTCCGCCTTTTGCAATATTATATACTGGCTTTAGACTTTCAATCCAAAATATTTCTTTTTTGTTTAACTCTTCTTTAGAATTACATACTTCTAATACTTCTTTAATAAAATTATCAATACCATACTTGATAATAGCTCGGTTTAATAAAATACCCGAACCTATATAGGCTGGATTGTTATTAGAGTCTTGCCCTATATAAAATTTACCATTAATTAAGTTTGTTGTTTTATATATTATCATATTACTACTTTAATATAAATATCCAACCCGTAACCTTTTTAATCTTTAATTTTATTAATAGTATATATATTTCTATAATTTCTTTTTAATCCATGGTCATCAAATCCATAACCTACAAGAAACTCATCACTATCAACTTCAAAACAATAGTGGTCTACTGGAAACTCATTTCCTTTTCTGTGAACTAAAGTTACTATTTTTACTTCATTAGGCATTGCATCATTTACTCTATGCAATATTTCAAACATAGTCGCTCCAGTCTCTACTAAATCTTCTATAATATAAACTCGCTTACCTTTTAAACTAATTTCTAAATCTTTAGTAATTTCAACTCCACCTGAATTGTCTTGACCATTATATGACTTTGCTCTAATAAAGTCAATTTCACAATCAACTCCCATATCCTTCATTAAATCTGCAAAGAAAGGAAATGCTCCATTCAATACACAAATCATAACAGGAGGATATGGATTACCACTGTTTTTATGTTCCTCTGTTATTTTATGAGCCATTGCTCTGACTCTTCTGTCAATTTTATATTCTTCAATTAAGACTTGCATTCTGAATTAATTATGTCAATCATTACTTGTGCATTGTTATTCCATTTTGCTGTGTAATCAAACGGAACTGTTAAATCGTAATTGTTAAATAAACGATCTACATCTTCAATATGCTCATATACATTAGCAGCTGGAACCATTTCAGGGCAACATGCTCTATTTGGAACTAAAATATTACAATTGAAGAAAATTGCTTCTTGAATTGTATATCCGAAAGTTTCTTGATATGCAGTCGACAAATACCATCTAGCTTTTGCCATTAATTTAAAATACTCTGATTTACTTAATCCATAACGATATTCTATATTCTTTGGAAGTTTAGGCAAATCTTTTTTAGGTCCTGAAGAAGTAATAATAATTTTCTTATCTGTATTCTTTGCAAAATATATTAACTCGTCAATGCCTTTTTCTTTACACCATCTATGAGGCCAAATTACATAATCTTCTTTTTCTACATGCCCCATTGCTTCGTGAAACTCTTGCATATAATTCAAGTCCCATACTAAACCTGTAGTATGAACTGTTGCTGTATTCAAACCAAAATAATCACATACATTATTCTTATGGTCATCACTACCAACAAAAATACCATCACAAATTAAATGATATCCAGATTCAGATGCGTCGGCCCAACCAGACAATTGCTGTACAAAGTCTGTCTTATCAGCTCTACCTGCATAATTAATTCCATATACACGAACATTAATACCTAACAACTCTGCCATGTATTTAATCATTTCAATGCCTGGAAAGAAAATGTCTCCAATTAAAAATGCATCACCGTCATTAACTTTACCTTCATTAAACAAATCAGCAATCATTTGAAGCTGAGCTGCTTTGAATTTACAAGTATTAACGATATCTAAAAATTGACCTCTTTTAATTTCTGTGTCAATTTCTATTTTTGGATACAATGACATATCTACTTTAGAATAGATAGCCTGATTCATCATTCCGGTATACCTTTGCGGCAACTCCTCCAATGGAATGTAAATAATTTTACTTTTTGTCATAACCTTTTAAATTTTAATAAATATAAGAAATTCTATTCAAAGAAGCTAGAGAAAGCTTCTGTATTTTTTGTTTCTGCAGGCGCTTCTGTATAAGATAAATTTCCATTTGTATCTGGCAATGCTACATACG
>B570J29586_1000024_pt1 | contig 12768 bp, 14 predicted proteins | sample LakMenE09Jun09ns_FD_29586 | JGI IMG/M metagenome (IMG submission 29586)
AGTGACCTTGTAGGTAAGTTTATTAATATCGCAAGTCGAACATCAGGATTTATTCATAAGTATTTTGAAGGCAAACTTTTCCTTGATGATTCAAAAACTGATCAAGAGCATATTTCTATTACGCAAAAATGCAAAGATATAGAAAATGAAGTTAAAAATTGCTTCGAGTCCAGAGAGTATGGTCGTGCGGTTCGTGAAATAATGCGTGTAGCAGATATTACAAATGAGTACGTGAATACAAAAGCCCCTTGGACGCTCGCAAAAGATGATGCGCAGCATAAATCTGGCTCAGAGTTACATATTATATGCAGCCGAAGTCTTGAAGCCTTTAGAAGACTTTCTATTTACCTCACGCCAATACTTCCAAAGCTCACGAAAGATATCGCAATATTCTTTAATGAAAAAGAATTTGCGTCGTTTAAAGATATTGATAAGAAAGATATTACTGTCAATGAGTATCAACACATATTAACTAGAGTTGAAAAGAAAGATATCGACATGATGATTGAATCAAACAAAGAATCGCTAGACAAACAAACTGAACCCCGAAAAAGGCAGAAGCTGATCAGTCAACTATTTCGATTGATGATTTTATGAAGATTGATTTAAGGGTCGCACTTATTAAAGAGGCCTCTTTCGTTGAAGGTGCAGACAGTCTTCTTAAGTTAACTCTTGATCTTAATGATGGTCGACCAAGACAAGTTTTTGCAGGTATCAAGTCTAAATATAATCCTGATCAGCTTGTTGGAAAATTAACTGTGATGGTTGCTAATTTAAAGCCTAGACAAATGAAATTTGGTTTATCCGAAGGTATGGTGTTAGCCGCAAGTAATGAATCAGAAGGNCCGTTTGTNTTATATCCAGATCAAGGCGCTAAACCTGGGATGCGTATTAAATAATTAACTNTGGTTAATTTCGAAGTAAATCTTTTCTAAAGTTTTTAATGGATCATCTGATTGAGTAATGGGNCTTCCNATCACTAAGTGACTAGANCCAGCCTTTATAGCNTCAGAAGGTGTCATAGTTCTTATNTGGTCATCCGCAACATCACCCGTCATTCTTATACCTGGTGTNACAAATAAAAATAATGAGTTAAAGTGATTTTTTAGAAATGCTAAATCTTTTGCTGAGCANACAATNCCATTAAGTCCACTTTTTTCAGCTAACTTCGCAAGGCGCAATACCTGGTCTTCTAAATTTCTAGATACACCAATTTCTTCTAAAGTTTTTTGCTCCATACTTGTTAATACAGTTACCGCAATGAGAAGAGGGGATTGCTTAGCTTTGCTTACACCTTCTAAAGCAGCCTCCAACATCTTACTTCCGCCTGAAGCATGAACGTTGATCATCCATACCCCTAACTGACTTGCAGCCTCACATGCTTTTTTAACTGTGGTAGGAATGTCATGAAATTTAAGGTCAAGGAATACTTTGAAATTTTTACTATGCAGATATTCAATGAAGGCAGGGCCGGTTGCAGTAAATAATTCTTTACCGACTTTAAGATTGCAATATTCTGGATTTAGTTTCGAAACTAATGATTTTGCATCTGCGAGATTTGCATAATCAAGTGCTACAGTAACTTTATGAGCTGCTGCCATCAACTAATTTCATTCATCTCTGTTGGTTCTGATGGAAGCGCTTCCCAAGCATTACAAGCAGGACATTGCCAATGATGCTGTTTAGCTTTAAATCCACAGCCGCTGCATGTAAATAATCGTCTATTACCAATAGCATTTCGAACAGTTTGTTGAATAAGTTGAATATCTTGTTCCTTATGTTTGCTATTCATAGCGCGTGCTTGAAATAATTGATCTAAGGCTTGAAGGCTTGGTTTTCTTATAAGCTCTTTTCGTGCAAGCTCTTCCGCCATTTCAAAGCCTTCTAATTTTAATGTCGCTTCATAGATCACATTTAGCAATGATCTTAATTTGTAATTTTCAAAATAAAGATTTAAAAGCGATAAACCTTCTTCAGGTTTTTTGAGTTTTTCAAACGAATTAAGTATTTTAGATGCTACAAGACCTAGAGACTCTGGGTCTTGAAACTCAATTTTTTTCCAATAATTGATCGCTTTATTGTGTTCGCCATCTTCTGCATCTAAGTCACCGAGTAAGATATTTGCACGAACACATTTTTTATGAGCGTTAAGCGCATCATTCAGTGATTTAGACGCTGACTTCTTGTCTTTATCTAGAATCGCATTAAGCGCAATCTCGCAATGGTAATGGCTAATTTGTAATCTAAATGAGACGCCTGATTCTTTTTCTAATTTCGTTGCCATCTTAATTGCATTTTGCCATTCGCGTTCTTTTACATAAATTTCCAACAGTGCATTAGATGCATATTGTTTATATTTGCCAGATTCTAATTTTAGGAATAATTCTTCAGCGCGATCAAATAAGCCAGCTTTAAGATAATCTTGCGCGAGCTCTGCTTTTACAGACTCTTCTTGTGCTGGATTAAGGTCTCGATTTTCTAATAAATCTAGGTGCATATTAATAGCGCGATCTATATGGCCTATTCGTCTTAAGATGCTCCCTAAAGCAAAGTGCAACTCAAGAGATTCATTGTTAATTCGAACNGCATCCATAAAAGCATTAACTGCTTTTTCNTATTGGTTAGTAATGAGGTAGTTAAGACCTTTAAAGTAGGTCGCAGGAAGGCTCGTAGATTCTTTCATGAGCTGTTTAATATCTATGCGAGCGGCTATCCACCCCAGCGCAAAGAAGAAGGGGATAACAAGGAGCCACCAATATTCGAATTGAATCATAATTGATTTATTGTATAACTATTAATTGATAGATCAAAAAAAAAGCATACCCCGGTAAGGAGATATGCTTTTAAATGGTGTTTAGTCTTATTTATCAACGCGATCTCTAAGTTCTTTACCAGCTTTAAAATGTGGAACATATTTTTCTGGTACTTCCACTTTTGAACCTGTTTTAGGGTTTCTACCTAAACGAGGTGGTCGGTAATTTAAACTGAAACTGCCGAATCCTCTAATTTCGATTCTTTTNCCTTTAGAGAGCGTTTCGCCCATAGCATCAAGAATTGTTTTGACGGATAACTCAGCGTCTTTNTAGACTAACTGAGAGAACCGGCTAGCAAGTAAGTTGATTAATTTAGACTTGGTCATAATCTTAATTATTTTTTACTATCTAATTTTGCTTTTAATAAGGCGCCAAGATTAGTTGTGCCGGCATTATCAGAACTTTCTTCAGCCTCTACTTTTTTCTTAGCCGCTTTAGGTTTAGTTGCATTTTTAGCTTTGAATGAAAGCTGAATTGTTTTTTCTTTTGCGTCGACATTAAGAATTTTAACTTCAATTTCGTCGCCAACTTTAACAATAGCCGAAGCGTCGTCAACTTTATCTTCACTTACTTCGCTAATATCAACTGTACCTTCAACCTGGTCAGCTAAAGTTACTAAGATGCCTGTAGCATCTGCAGACTTAACTGTGCCTTTAACAAAACTACCTTTGTCATTAGCTTTTGTGAAGCCTGTAAAGTTATCACCTGATAATTGTTTAAGACCAAGAGAAATTCTTTCTTTCTCAACATCGATCGCCACGATGAGCGCTTCGAGTTCGTCACCTTTTTTAAAGTTTCTAATAGCCTCTTCACCTGTTTTATCCCATGAGATATCAGANAAGTGGATAAGACCATCTATGCCACCATCAAGGCCAATAAAGATACCGAAGTCAGTGATTGATTTAATNGGNCCGCTAACTTTGTCACCTTTTTTGTGTGTTTCAGAGAACTCTGCCCATGGGTTTGATTTACATTGCTTCATACCCAATGAAAGTCTTCTTCTGTCTTCATCAATTTCAAGAATCATCACTTCAACTTCGTCGCCGAGTTGTGCAATTTTCCCTGGGTGAATATTTTTATTAGTCCAGTCCATTTCTGAAACGTGAACTAGACCTTCAATACCTGCTTCAATTTCAACGAATGCACCGTAGTCAGTTAAGTTAGAAACTTTACCGAATAGACGTGTACTTACTGGATATCTTCTAGATAAGCCTTTCCAAGGATCATCATCGAGTTGTTTTAAACCTAATGAAACACGATTTTTTTCTTGATCAAATTTAAGTACCTTAGCTTCAACTTCATCACCAATATTTAAAATTTCAGATGGATGTTTTACGCGTCTCCATGCTAAGTCAGTAATATGAAGTAAGCCATCAATACCGCCTAAGTCAACGAACGCACCGTAATCAGTAATATTCTTAATGATGCCTTTTACAGTCGCACCTTCAGTAAGCGTGCCAATAACAGCATCTCTGTCCGCACCTGAAGATTGTTCCATCACTGCTTTTCTTGAAACAACCACGTTGTTTCTTTTCTTATCAATTTTAATAACTTTAAGATCCCATTCTTTGTTTTCAAATGGTGACGTATCTTTAACTGGTCTTACATCAACAAGCGAGCCTGGAAGGAATGCTGTGATTCCGTTTACAGAAACTCTCAACCCACCTTTGACACGGCTACTTACAAAGCCTTTAACTACTGTGCCTTCGTTCATTGCATCTTCAAGATCAAGCCATGCTTGCATTTTCTTAGCTTTATCTCTTGAAAGGATCGTTGAACCAAAGCCATCTTCTAATTTTTCAATTGCAACTTTAACAAAGTCACCCACTTTAACGTCAAGTTCGCCTTGGTCATTAAGGAATTCTTCTGCTTTGATAACACTTTCTGATTTAAGACCTGCGTTTACAATCACAAAGTCATTATCAATAGATATAACTTCTGCTGTAATTACTTCGCCCGAGCGCATTTCTTGAAGCGCTATGCTTTCTTCAAATAGAGCTGCGAAACTTTCTGTGGAATTTGATTCTGTATTTTTTGCTGTCGTTGCCATTAATTGTTACCTATAAAGTCCTACCTAGCGATAGGGATGTTAAAGTTAGCAATAGATCTTTGAAATCTATTACACCTAATATTGTTTAAGACGTTTGAGACTTTAAACTGAAGAGATGGGTGATATTATCAACGGCATCAGATATGCTTAATGTGTCTGTATCTATTTCTATAGCGTCTTTTGTTTTCAAGAGGGGAGAGATTTCTCTTTGTAAATCCCGCTCATCTCTTAAAATAATTTCACTTAAAACCGAGGCCATATTAGCAGGGTTTCCTTTTGAGATCAACTGTTTATATCTTCTTTCAGCTCTGATTTGGGCGCTTGCAGTTAAGAATATTTTGATACCAGCATGCGGGAAAACTACTGAAGTCATATCTCTTCCCTCAGCAACCAATCCAGGGCTTTTTTCAAAGCTCCTTTGAAACCCAAGAATCGCTTCTCTGAGAGCTCTGTGAACCGCAACTTCAGAGGCTCCTCGACCCGATTCCTCGCTACGTATAGCCTCAGATACATCTTTACCATTGAGTAAAATATGATCATTTTTAAAGCTTAAGTTAGCTTTCTCGAGAACTTTAAGAAGTAAAGCCTCATTATTGAGGGGTATATTTTGTAAGCGACCTGCATAAGCGATCGTTCGGTAGATTGACCCTGAATCTAGATAGTGAAAATTTAGTTTTTCCGCAACAAGTTTAGCAACTGTTCCTTTTCCAGAAGCTGAAGGGCCGTCAATCGCGATAATAGGAATGTGAGATGTCATTTATGTCTTTACTATACTTTCTAAGACCTCAAAGTAAGTTGGAAATGTTTTGTTGACACACCCCGGGTCGTTAATTGTGATTGGTATATTTCTTAGACTAACTAGAGAAAAACACATAGCCATTCGATGATCGTCATAAGTATCAATCTCAACATGCTCTTTAATCTTAAGAGGAGGCGTGATTTCAATAAAATCATTACCTTCAGTAACAGCCGCACCTAATTTTCTAAGTTCAGTTGCCATGGCTTTAATGCGATCAGTTTCTTTAACGCGCCAGCTTCCAATATTAAGAAGCTTAGTCGTGCCTTTTGCAAATAGGGCTAATACCGCAAGCGTCATCGCAGCATCTGGAATATGATTACAATCAAGATTTATTGCTTGAAGAGCAGCGACTTTTGTAACCTGAATAGATGCTTCAAGGATATTTATGTCAGCGCCCATAAGTACTAAAGCCTCAGCGAATTTCACATCACCTTGAATGCTATTTCTACCAATACCTTTAACTTCGATATCGCCGGCAAGCGCCCCTGCTGCTAAGAAATAAGAGGCCGATGAAGCGTCACCTTCAACAAATATTTCACCTGGGCTCACGTAGGAACTTGAACCGGGAATAACAAAATGTTTCCAGTCTATTTTTTTAACATGTATACCAAATCGCGCCATTAGATTAAGCGTAATATCAATGTAAGGTTTTGAAATTAAATCACCCACGATTTCAATAACCACTTCTTTTTTTGTAAGTGGCATTGCCATTAGAAGAGATGTTAAAAATTGACTTGAAATATCTCCCCTAATTTTTATAGGGCCGTTAATCATAATTTCAGATGGAGATATCTTTAAAGGAGGATAACCTTCTTGATCGAGATAGGTTATATCTGCATTTAATTGCAAGAGTGCGTCAACAAGATCTTTAATAGGGCGTTCATGCATTCGAGGCAAACCGCTTAGTGTGTATTGGCCCTTGGAAAAAGATAATGCTGCAGTTAAGGGCCTAAATGCAGTACCCGCATTACCTAAAAAAATTTCAGCTGATTTATTTTTAAAATTACCTCGAGTACCATGAATGAGAATGTCACCATTATCTTTTTGCGTAAGATCAACTTGAAGTTTTTTTAATGCATCAATCATATGAAGCGTGTCATCAGAAACAAGAGGCCCTATGATAGTTGTTGCACCATCTGCAATGGCAGACAAAAGAAGAATACGGTTAGTGATACTTTTAGATCCAGGGAGAGTAACTTGACCAGAAACAGATTGAACAGCTTTTAATTTCTTTTGATTTGTCATGCGCTTAAATTATCGAGACCATTCGCTTCGAGTTTTGCTTGCATTTTCGAATAACATCAAAATCTTTTTTTCATCTTCATGCTCAATAGCTTCTTTTAGCAATTTGATTTGATTTTCAAAGTGCTTAATATCATCAAGGATAAATTTTTTATTTGCGAGTGTAATGTCTTTCCACATCTCAGGAGAGCTTGCTGCAATTCTTGTAAAATCTTTAAATCCACTTGCAGCAAATTTTAAAAGTTCATTTGCATTTGCTCTTTGGGTAATCATATCCACGAGTGAAAAAGCTAAAAGATGTGGAAGATGGCTGATTGTTGAAAATATTTTGTCATGATCGCTATGAGACATATTTGAAACTATAGCGCCTGCATTTTTCCATAGCGCTTCAATTACCTCTTTTGCGCGAGGAGATGTATCTTGATCTGGCGTTAAAATCACATTTTTATCTTTAAATAAATCAATATGTGCTGCCGTTGCACCATGTTTTTCTGATCCAGCAATAGGGTGACCGCCAATAAACTGTGAGTATTGACTACCTAAAATTTGTTTTGCTGACTCAATAACACTTGTTTTGGTACTTCCAACATCAGTGATAATTGTATGTGAAGATAAATGAGGTTGAATCGTTTTAAGTATCAAGGGGAATTGCGCCACCGGTGTTGCAATAATAATGATATGAGCCTCTGCAATATCTTTATTTAATTCTTGGCTCGTACGATCAATAAGTTTAAGTTTAATGGCATCATTGAGATTATCTTGGTTTCTGCCGACGCCAACAATATCTGAAGCGAGACCTGATTTTTTTGCAGAGAGTGCAATAGATCCCCCGATAAGACCGACACCAAAAATAAGAATTTTATTCACTGTATATAGTTGATTTATTTGATATTGTTTAACAATTGAATTGTATCATGTTCACTATTAAATGATCGCCATTCGTTATTGATGAATAGCTCAAAAGGTTTAAAGTGAGTTTTGTAATTCATCTTTTTGCTTTCTTGAATCCAGTAGCCCAAATAAACATAATCTAATTTTTTTTCAGCACACCAATTAATGAGCCATAGTATGGAATAAGTTCCATAGCTGAATGATTTATCAGACGTATCAAAAAATGTATACACCGCAGAAATGCCGTCTTCAACTATATCGACAAAACTTACAATTTTTAAATCCCCTTGATCTTGAAATTGAATTAATCGACTATCAATATTGCTTTGTAATAAAAACTCACTGTACTGATTAACATCATCATCCGTTGCTTTTATTTTTTCATGTCTATTTTTTTGATATTCCAAATAAAGCTTGAAATGATCCTCGTGAAAGGAAAGGGGAAGTACAGAAGTTTGAAGATGCTGATGATTTTTAATAATTCTTTTAGCGCTTTTTGAGCGCATAAAATCTTTAACATTAATACGAATAGGAATACATGCACTACAAAGTTCGCAATAAGGTTTGTACGTAAATTTACCGCTCCTTCGAAAGCCTTTTTTTATAAGATCATCGAAGTGTTTTTGGCTAATAAGGTGATGAGGCGTAGCAACTAATGATTGAGATGCTCGACCTTCTATGTAGCCACAGGCATAACTTGTTGTGACGTAGAATTGAATCTTATGACTTGATAATTCGTCAGGAAGGCTCATGTTTTAATATAAGTATTAAGTAGTTGAATAAATCGGTCACGAGAGATCTCTTTAGCGCCTAAACTTAAAAGATGGTTCGTTTTCATCTGACAGTCTACCATCTTAATGCCTATGTTTTTTAGATGCTGAATGGCAAGAACAAAAGCTATTTTAGAGGCGTCTCTTTCATAATGAAACATAGATTCACCAAAGAAAACGCCATCTAAAACTATTCCATAAAGGCCGCCGACGAGATTTTCATTAACGTAGATTTCAAAAGAATGAGCAATTTTTGATTGATGTAATTCTGTGTATGCATTAATAATGCGATCGTCAATCCATGTGCCATCTTGGCCTTTTCTTTTAATCTCACTGCAATGTTTAATAATAGATGAAAAATCATTGTCTATTAAAAATCGATAATTATTTTTCCTAATTTTCTTNGATAGTGACGATGAAATTATAAGGTCTTCAGGGAACAATATTAATCTTGGNTCGGGTGACCACCATAAAATAGGTTCGTGTTTATTGAACCAAGGAAATATTCCTTGCTTATAAGCCTCAATAATTTTTTTAGCTTCAAGTGTTTTTGATATTGCGATAAGGCCATTAGGTTCAATAAGCGCTTGATCAGTCTTAGGAAAGGGGTCATGATTACTAAGTAAAGCGATGGAACCGAATTCAGTTTTTATCCATTGAGCCATGTTTTTGTGAGGAAAGCTTAATTTAATTTCAAGGTATGAAACGTTTTTTAATATTAGTTATATTACTCTTAAATACAGTCTCATTTGCTAANGCTAGTGAGCGAGGATTATTCTGGAAATTAAAAGCACCGAATGGTTTGACGCATTATTTATTCGGCACTATTCATACAGATGACAATAGAATTATTAAGTTCTTGCCTGCCGTTAAAAAATCCATCAATGCATCTGATCTTCTTTTGGTTGAGATTACCCCTGGCGACCATTCACAAAATCTTTTTATGAAGAATTATTCTCTCGTATCACACTTAAATGCTGAAGAGCTTAATCAAATTAAAAAACTTTCAGAATTTCATGTTATGTATTTCGAGAATGTCATAAGAATGAAGCCTTGGCTCTTGGCTATTATCTTCGACTCTCCTAAGCCCCATACCGAATTTAATCAAGATTATCTTTTAATGGCAATGGCTGAGGATTTAGATAAAGAAGTGTTAGGAATTGAGTCATCAAAAGAACATTTTGCTTCGATGGACTCCCTCTCGCTAGATGAACAACTAATGATGCTTAGAGCGGTTTTAAAAAAAACAGAGAAAGAAAGATTGTATGATTACAATCTGCTCATGAAGGAATATCTCTCGGCCGATGTTGAGCAAATACGTAAAACTGACGAACAATTAACAGGTAAGTTATTACCCAAAGCTTTGTGGGCTAAAATTAAAATTCAGCTTATGGATGAAAGAAATAAAAAGATGGCCATAAAAATTAAAGAGCTTGCACAAGACAAACAATTATTTATTGCAGTCGGAGCATCACATCTTTCAGGTAAGGATGGCTTGTTAAGTCAGTTAAGAGATTCAGGGTTTAAATTGACACCTTTAAAAGCATTTGAATAGTATGAAACGACAGCTCATCTCATCTCGTGGCAATCAGCATTTCAAGCACTTAAAAAAACTTAACGAGTCACCTCGTTATCGGCATGAGGTTCAGCAAACTATCTTAGATGGNATTCATCTTATCGAATCTTATGCTGAGCGCTTTGGTTCACCCGACTCTGTGGCTTTAATTCAGGGCAGTGATATTGATAAAATTGCACCATATCTTAATGAAGATACACAAGTATTAGAATTTCCAGCGGGGCTCTTTTCTGAAATAGCACCAGTGATATCACCTACAGGCATTCTTGCATCTATTAANATNCCACATTTAGAAACTCCAGAAAATCAAAACTGTATTTTATTGTTAGAAGATATTCAAGATCCAGGCAACTTAGGTAGCATATTAAGATCTGCAAGTGCCTCAGGTGTAGATCTTGTTTACTTGTCTGATCATTGCGCTGATATTTGGTCGCCTAAGGTATTAAGAGGCGGACAAGGCGCACATTTTTATTTGCCATGTATTGAGAATGCAGTTTTTTCTGATATTACAAAAGCATTCAAGGGAAAAATTTTTGCAACTGAATTAACTGGGAAATCTGTATTTAAAGAGAATTTAAAAGGACCTGTTGCTTTTATTTTTGGTAACGAGGGCAATGGGCTTCAGTCAGAAACAATAGGCTTAGCTTCCGATTCAATTCATATACCTATGGAAAAAGGTATTGAATCTTTAAATGTTTCCGCTGCTGTATCGATTTGTTTATATGAAAAATATAGACAAGAAAATTCTAATGTTTAACCGAATTATTTGACTCGTTAAATACAAAAACTACTTCATCTTCTGAATATTTGTAACATTCATTGCAGAAATCGCAGTGAATCGTAATCGACGCTTGTTCTTCGATGATAGATTCACACTCTTTTTTCCCAATAAGGCGAAGCATATTTTCCACACTTTTTTTAGAGCAGCTGCAATAAAAACTAAGATAGCTAGGATCGTATAGGCGAATTGTCTCTGTTAAAAATACATTCTGAAGAATTTCAGATGCCTCTAATTCTGGACCAAGTGAATTAAAAGATTGGTTGGCAGATTTCACAACGCTTTCCCAAACCCCTCTCATTTCATCCTGATTTAATTCCTGTGTTGAAGAATTAAATGGAAGTTTTTGAATAAGAAGCCCACAGAAAATATCATTTTGAGAATGAATCCAGAGTTTGGTTTGGATCTGTTCTGACCTTAACATATAATTTTCAAGGAGCTCGCTGATTGAATTCCCTTCCATAGGCACGATACCTTGATAAGGCGTCTTTGCATTTTTTTGTACTAAAGTAATAATGAAGTGACCTTCTTTTATAAGGTCAATGGGCGATAGAGATTCTATAGGGCCGCTCCATTTTACTGTGCCCCGCATACCTAAATTTCCATTGCATTCAGCAATTAATAATTTTAGTGGTCCATTGGTTTGAATTTGTAATGTGAGTGAGCCATCTAGCTTAAGAGTGGAAGCTAGAAGGGCACTTGCCACCATAAGTTCTCCGAGAGCGGTATGAAGATTTTTTGGAAGTGCTTGATGTTGTGTGGCCTCTTCGATTGTATGACTTAACTTCACATAGTTACCTCGAATGTCCGTATCTTCAAAAATAAATCGATATAATTTGTCTTCTGAGTTATGCATAAAATTTAAATTTCAATAGTTTTTATTTTGGGCACAAGTGAGATGTCCCATAATTGAATAGCTGTGGCCCAAAAGTTTGTAAGTGTATTTTCTTTTCTAATAACTTCATAGTCTTGTCCAAGAAATTTAAGGCATGCAATTAAATTATCTTTTACGTTTGAAATGTTAATAGGCATAGATTGGTTTTCTTTACTTAGTTTTTTTTGATTTAAAGTAGCCACAGGGACATGGCCATAGGTGACTTTAGGTAGCGATAAAATTTTTTGTAAGTATATTTGTCTTGATGAAGAGTCAATGAGGTCGCTTCCTCTTATGATGGTATTGATATTTTGCAATGCATCATCAATCACTACAGCAAGTTGATACGCATAAATGCCATCTGATCTTTTTAAAATAAAATCTCCAAATTCTTTTAATATATTCTGTTTAATCCCGCCTTGAATTTTATCTTCAAACTCTATGAATAAATCTTCTACTTTCACTCTTAAGGCGTGATGATTTGAATCTAATATTTTATTTCTGCAAGTCCCCGGGTAAATCATTCCATCAATACCAGTTATGGCTGAGTCGGCAATTTCTTTTCTGCTACATTCGCAATAATAGGTAATTTTTTTTTCATTTAATTTCGATAAGAAAGACTGGTATATATCTAGTCGGTGGCTTTGATAAATAACTTCATCATCCCAATGGAAACCATGCTGATGAAGCGTATCCAAAATTGTTTTGTCACTTCCTTTGACAGTTCTTGGTTGGTCGAGATCTTCTATGCGCACCTTCCAAATACCATGTTGGTGTTTAGCATCAAGATAACTTGCGACTGCGGTAATTAGTGATCCAAAATGCATTGGGCCTGTTGGAGAAGGTGCGAAGCGACCAATATACATTTAAGAAGCTGTATTGATGTAGGGTGGAATATGCCAGTTATGTAAGTGCTTGCCCAAGAGGAAGAGATTACATTTGATTCGATCATTTGTGGAGCTACTTACCATGAAT
>B570J29586_1000031_pt1 | contig 11541 bp, 11 predicted proteins | sample LakMenE09Jun09ns_FD_29586 | JGI IMG/M metagenome (IMG submission 29586)
TTTGAAATGCAAGAATTTTAACCCTTTATTTCCTGAAAACCATAGTATCAAGTATGAGAATAGATGTTTCAAGTTGAAAGAAAACAATAGTTGGAATTTGATAAATCCTAAAGCATTGAAAGATAGGTTGTACAACAATTGTGGTTCAGAAGTGTTAAACGCTTTTATTGAAAACAAAAATAAGATACAATGTCAAATCAAAGACCCTGAACACTTCAGTTTATTACAGAAAAAAACTGATTTCTTTACACTACAAATTACAGGTGAAGACAAAGAAATCAAAAACTCTATGTTAGATATTGTTAAAGATAATTGATTATGGATTCTAAAAAGAATGCATATTTTCACAGAAAGTCCTCAACACTTATTTTTTTTCACCGCCGCCGCCACAACCGCCGCAATTTTTGTGTTATTTTATGTATAGGATATAAAGAAATATCATTACTGAAATGGTAAGCATGTATGAATGTCAACATTGTCGGTATTCAACGGGGCGAAAGGACACTTATGCCCGTCATCAAAATAGTAAGAAACATCTGCGTAATTTCTTTCAAACATCAGACCATGCATTAGAAAATCTTGGAAAAGAGCCAGAAAATGTCAGCCCAAATCAAGAAAATGTCAGCCCAAATCAAGAAAATGTCAGCCCAAAACCAGAAAATGTCAGCCCAAATCAAGAAAATGTCAGCCCAAATCAAGAAAATGTCAGCCGGGTAGAAAACACGTGTGTTTATGAATGTAAAAAATGCAATAAAGCTTACAAGACAAAAGAATTTTTGCTAAATCACGAAACAATCTGTTCGGGTATAGATTCGCTAACGTGTGATATATGTATGAAGACATTTGCTCATAGACAATCAAAGTTAAAGCACTGTAAAAGAAAAAGTTGCAAGCCTGTATCTATCTTTGAAGCTGAAAATGTGAAAAGTATTATCAATAACAATCAATCATACAATATTGTGAATAATATTACAAATAGTAATATCAATAATACAAACCATATTACCAATATTTATGTACATGACTATGGTAAAGAACGAATTGACTACTTGTTAGATTATGACTACTTTTTTGATATCATCCAACGTCCAAATAACAACATCTTGGTTAAGTATTTGAAATGCAAGAATTTTAACCCTTTATTTCCTGAAAACCATAGTATCAAGTATGAGAATAGATGTTTCAAGTTGAAAGAAAACAATAGTTGGAATTTGATAAATCCTAAAGCATTGAAAGATAGGTTGTACAACAATTGTGGTTCAGAAGTGTTAAACGCTTTTATTGAAAACAAAAATAAGATACAATGTCAAATCAAAGACCCTGAACACTTCAGTTTATTACAGAAAAAAACTGATTTCTTTACACTACAAATTACAGGTGAAGACAAAGAAATCAAAAACTCTATGTTAGATATTGTTAAAGATAATTGATTATGGATTCTAAAAAGAATGCATATTTTCACAGAAAGTCCTCAACACTTATTTTTTTTCACCGCCGCCGCCACAACCGCCGCAATTTTTGTGTTATTTTATGTATAGGATATAAAGAAATATCATTACTGAAATGGTAAGCATGTATGAATGTCAACATTGTCGGTATTCAACGGGGCGAAAGGACACTTATGCCCGTCATCAAAATAGTAAGAAACATCTGCGTAATTTCTTTCAAACATCAGACCATGCATTAGAAAATCTTGGAAAAGAGCCAGAAAATGTCAGCCCAAATCAAGAAAATGTCAGCCCAAATCAAGAAAATGTCAGCCCAAAACCAGAAAATGTCAGCCCAAATCAAGAAAATGTCAGCCCAAATCAAGAAAATGTCAGCCGGGTAGAAAACACGTGTGTTTATGAATGTAAAAAATGCAATAAAGCTTACAAGACAAAAGAATTTTTGCTAAATCACGAAACAATCTGTTCGGGTATAGATTCGCTAACGTGTGATATATGTATGAAGACATTTGCTCATAGACAATCAAAGTTAAAGCACTGTAAAAGAAAAAGTTGCAAGCCTGTATCTATCTTTGAAGCTGAAAATGTGAAAAGTATTATCAATAACAATCAATCATACAATATTGTGAATAATATTACAAATAGTAATATCAATAATACAAACCATATTACCAATATTTATGTACATGACTATGGTAAAGAACGAATTGACTACTTGTTAGATTATGACTACTTTTTTGATATCATCCAACGTCCAAATAACAACATCTTGGTTAAGTATTTGAAATGCAAGAATTTTAACCCTTTATTTCCTGAAAACCATAGTATCAAGTATGAGAATAGATGTTTCAAGTTGAAAGAAAACAATAAATGGAATTTGATAAATCCCAAAGCATTGAAAGATAGATTGTATAACAATTGTGGTTCAGAAGTGTTAAACGCTTTTATTGAAAACAAAAAGAAGATAGAAGGTCAAATAAAAGACCCTGAACACTTCAGCTTATTACAGAAAAAGACTGACTTTTTTACACTACAAATTACAGGTGAAGACAAAGAAATCAAAAACTCTATGTTAGATGTGGTCAAAGACACTAAGTAAGTATAAGAAATTCACACTATACAATTATATGATTTATATATCTTTTGATATTGGTATTAAGAACCTCGCATTGTGTATACTTCGTCATGAGAATGATACATTAAGTATTATTGATTGGCGTATCATCACACTTGCAGATTCTAAAAAACAAATTAAAGGCGTTGACAAAATATCTGAAGTTTTATATTATGAGCTTGACAATATTATTGGAACATTGCAAGGTATAAATGAGAACTTGATACATTCTGTGATTATCGAAAACCAGCCATCCAATCTAAATGGAATCATGAAGACCATACAGATGCTTATATACTCGTATTTTAATTTACTCAAGCATTGGGATAAAACAGTATCAGAAGTTGTGTTGATAAATGCTGTGCATAAACTACAAAACCATTCATATGTTCCTCAATCAAAACAAGAACCCCATCAGTCAAATGTCTCAAAACGTGATAAATATAAATTGAATAAAGCTGATAGTATTGAAATATGTAGGAATTACTGCAAAGATGACACATTTTTGACTACATATTTTAATGCTCATAAAAAGAAGGATGATCTTGCAGATACTTGTATTCAGACTATATCATACTTACGAAAGCAAGGATATAATATAGAATATGTTTCACTTGATGTTCGTGCCTTAATCAGTCTTGAATAGACTTTGCAAATATTCAACAGACTGTTTATCAAAAACACTAATTTTTTGGTCAATGATGGTATTTGTCAGCGTTTTCCAAAATACATCATTTAAGTATTTTTTATTAACAGCATTTATCCTCTTATGTTTTTTGTATAACCATTTATGTTTTTGTTCCAGAATTTTGCCATCAGTGGGTTTGATATCATGATCACAATACTTGCAAAGTTTATTAGAAGCAACTAATTGCTTGATAATGTTATATATTTCCATAATTTTCATATATTCTTTTTTAATCTTATCCCATACACTTGCATATAATATATAGTCATATGTTGGGCATAACAAGAAGTTGGTATGATAATCAATAAATGTTTGATTATTGTCTATAACTAATAAACTACTATGTTTCTTCATTTTTGGCAATATCTTTTTGACTGATTTCCTGTATTGACCAAAACTGTCTACAATACAGTCATCACGAGTAAAGATAGGTCTATTGAACTTAAAACCGTGTGTTTTTTCAATTAATGAAATCTCCTTATGTGCCCAATTTTTCTCAGATGCAGTGAAAACATAGAACATACAGTTGGGAAAGCATTTTTTCATGCCTACAATGAAATATCGAAAAAAAGGTCGCATTAATTTGGAATTAGGTCTATAACAGTCAAGAAGAAGCTTATCAGCTTTGCATTTGACATTATTCTTTTTCAGTGCACATTCAATATTATATATTATAGTCTGATAAGCACAATCTCCTATGATAGTTCCATCTAAGTCTAATATAAACGCTATAGGTTCATTGCTTATGCTCATCTAATAACACAATCAGAAAAAAATGCCTTACAAGAATCCTTTGAGTTCATCGACACAACTTCATAATAATAGAAAAAATGAATTGTGTCCATAGACATATCATGCATCAATATGGATACTGAAAGATATAACAGAATTGAATTGCTTGCACTTGTAAAAGCATACAACAAAACACATGATGATAAAATAAAGAATGTAGATAAACTGAAAAAAGATGAAATTATAGAAATATGTCAAAAATATGCTTTATTAAGTACAGAAAACACAGGACAAAATGTGCACATAGACCTGCGTAATATTTGCAAAAAAGACTTGATACGAGATGTGGAAATATTTTTCATGAAACAAAATAGGCATGTTCCTCAGGATGTAGCACAATTGAAAAAACAAGATTTGATAGATTATATGCAATTGAATGGTATTACTCATTATACACCTGAGTTGATTGAACATGAAGTCAAATCAATACAACATGACAACTTTCTTAAGCATATAATAACCTATAATATTATACGTTATGACAATGTTGACGTTATGAATCTAGACAATGACAATTTGCAAAACTATATTGATAAAAACAGTTTGGACACAAGCATAGACCAATTACAAGCGTATGCAACACTTCTGTGTAATTTACATACAGCATATGAAACATTTTGTAAGACTACAAGAACAGAGTATGTGAGAGACAAAATAAAAACTATACCAAAAATGTTGGACAACATAAAACATTTGTGTTAAATTTCATAGATATGCAAAAAAAAATGATTATAAATATGTTATATTTTTGACACGCAATATGACTTTTGCAAAAGAGATTCAATCCAAAATGGAACAATGCAAGAGACTTGGGTATGAGAGACTAAAAAGCATAGGTCTTGTACAAAACGGTACCATCTTTGGTGGGTTTGTTCGCGATGAGTATATAGCAGAATATTACACAGAAAAGTATAAAAACAAGTATAGTAATGAAAACAAATTGAGGTATTGGGATGCACAGCATTCACCCGAGACAAGCGCAAGATTACTTATTCCCAAAGACATGGACATCAGTTTCAAAACTTTGCAAGAAGCAAATGAATTCATTGCAGCAATCAAGCAAGTTCCCGAATTTGACTATATCAGTGTAGTGCACGACACAAATCCAAACAGCGCATATAATTGTAGTATTAAGAATTCTATTGCAAGCATCAGACACGTCAATATCAATATGTATTATGGGCGTCAACCTTTCCTGAATAGTGGATATACCATATCCATGCATATAGATGTTGTTGTCCCTATCAATAGTAATCTTGAGCCACCTTTTAGCAGCCTTGATATGTTGTGTAATGGATTTATCATGACAAAGGAAGGAGGAAAGCGATTTTCCAGACATACTGGGACTATCATAGACATGTATTCAGACTATGAGCGGGCTGTAGTTGCTCCACAAATAATACGAGACCTGTGTCATTTCAAGACATACATCTGTATGACTAGTAATACAGAAAAAGAAACTATCAACATATCAGCCTTTAATAGGGTAAAAAAGATGATGTGCAAAAAAGTGCCTTGGGAAATGCTCAACATGCCTTACAAAAACGAAGTATACAAATGTTCAGATTCAGATACAACAGAAGAATGTTGTATATGTAGTTGTGAAATAGAGAATAATGCCAAAGTTGCATACACCACAATCACGAAAGAAGACATGACAACAGTGAATACTGGCAAGCTGCATGAAGTATGTATGATGAGATACATGGAATATCAAGTAATCAATATCAGAGAATTCATAAGAGACAATCCTGGTAAGGTATTATGTTTCAAATGTCCTTCCCGTAATTCAATAACATTCACGCGATGCAAATTGGACATCCAGTTTGCATATAAAACAGAGTTGTAAACGAGCATCATAAACAAAAACTCAAAAAATAAAAATCCAATTTTTTTGGACATTATTGAAGTAAGAATATAAGGGTAATAATAATAGCATAAGTTATGGATATTAGGTATGGAACAATAAATATGAGCATTGATGTACTTGAGTTAGTAAAAAAAAATGATATGCATATACCATCAGAAGATAGCAATAGAGCAATTTTATTTGGTGATCCTGATCCAGGAGTTCTGAAAAGTATTTTTATAAATGGTGTAGAATATGATGAAACACATGATATTTTTATTAGAAATAATGATGTATATACAAAAAATATAATTGATTATGATAAACAAGTAAAACATATTCATTCTAAAATCAAATTTGAATTTGGATCTATGTTGGAAGAATTCCCAGAGCAAGTAATGTCTGTAAAATATTTAAAAGGGCACGAGAAGGTGTTAGAACTTGGAGGAAATATAGGGAGAAACAGTATGATTATTGCACATATTCTCAATCAACAGAATAATAGTAATTTTGTATCTCTTGAATGTTGTACTATTGATAGTCAAAGACTTGAGTATAATCGCAACTTGAATGGATTCAGATTTTATGTAGTAAATGCTGCATTATCCAGCAGAAGATTGATACAAAATGGATTTGAGACAATACCTTCAGATGTTGATGTTGCAGGATGTTGTAGAATCAATACTATAACATGGCAAGAACTGAAAGACAAGTATAAGATTGATTTTGATACACTTGTACTGGATTGCGAAGGAGCTTTTTATTACATTCTAATAGATACTCCTCAAATTCTTGATAATATAAAAATGATTATAATGGAAAATGATTATTTTAGAGTACCAGAACACAAATCATTTATACAAAATATGTTGAAAGAAAAAGGATTCAGAGTAGACTATCAAAAAGCATTGACAGATCATCCAACATTCAAGACTATTGAAGATTTTTATGAAGTATGGTTAAGATAAATACACAATTCTCTATATCCACCTACAAACTCATTACCATTAAATATAACAGGGACAGAAACATGGTCTTGTGGTTTATATAGCCATATACCAGTTGTTTTATCAATATTTGATATATCACAATATTCATATATTTGGTGTTTCAAATCTAATAATTCTTTAGCGGCTGTACAGAATGCACATGTATCTCTTCCAATGACAGTGAACATTATCTAATCATTATACATATAATAATCTGACAGGAAATACAACATATAAAACCATATATTATCCATGACACTTAAGTCTCTTGCCATAACAAGTTCTATCAAGTCTGAATTATTTTTTACAAAGATATTTGCCATTATACTTTGATCTTTGCCTGCAAACAAATCAGCTTGCATAAATTCTGCAAGCATTGCATAATATTCTTTTGTCCATTTCGGAATCATTTCTTTGCTACACAATATCATACCTCCGCCAATTCTGTCTTTGAATCTGAATGTTTCTGAAGGGACTTTTGCAGAAAATTCATCCGGTATGAAATTATTGATAAGCATAACATAAACTTTGTCTTTTTTTAAGGTTTGTAGCCTTTTGGATGATGGAAATGATTGCAACAACTTAATGTATTCAGGGTTTCTCACCATTCCTATATCAATCCATGCATAGAATTCAGTATTAAAATTGTTCCTTTCAAATGCTTTTTGCATGAACATTGTTTTCTCATTCCATATGATATAAAGATTTTGGTTATGATAAGCCTTTTCATGGTCTCTGTTCAGATCCTTTGTCCAGTAGTCATAGTATTGATAACAATACAAACTTTCAAGATTTTCGACATAGATTTTTGTTTTATCTTGGAATGATTTACGATAATTAGCAAGATAATTAGCTGTATTTTCTGAATCAGTAAACAATACCATATATGCATCTGTATTTTCCAAAAAATTCTTTATCCATATGTCATAATTTGCATTTGATGCTTTTTTCTTTGGAAAATCATAAAATGCTGATATAAGAGTACACGATGGATTCATATAATGTGATATAACAATAAATTCTTAAATATTTGTATATAAGAAGAATTAAAATTATTGTAAACAGATATGACAATTACTGAAAAAAATATTATTATTAAGAAGAATATTCGTGATGTTTTTGAAATATTATATGAAAATAATACCAGTATTTTTAGTGAACATATGCAACTTATAGAATGGCATAAAAGTGAATGGGAAATCAAAAAAACATTGAGACAGAGGAAGGAGAGAATTTATATTTATCTTCCAAGTATTCCAGATGAAGTTGTAAAATATTTATCAGAAAATGACAAATATTTGATGATAGAGGCTAAAAACAAATTTATTGTAGATACATCTGACTCTCAAAAAATCAAGACCAAAATCAAAATTTTGAATATGAATCCTTTCTTCAAAACACTGATAAATGATTTACACATGGTCAGTATAAAAAATACAATTGTATTACAACAGATAGAAGATAATGCAACAAATGTAAAAATAAAAATTAAGGTGGTTGTAAATATACCTAAAACAAAAAAAATCAATGAATTTATTTCAACATTAATGAATAGTTTGCTATATTCTACTGTGCAATCACTTGGCTAATGTTTCCTTATGTTCCTTCCAACGAGATGCAGCCAGGCTCATAAGCTGTTTATTATCAACATTAGTATTTGAATTTTTAATTCTTTGAATTTCTTCTTTGATGAAAATGTTATATGGACTCGGTGGTTTCTTTTCACCACCTGTAAGTTTCTTTTTTGTCTTACATTCTTTAAATGCTTCAGTTAGCAGTTTCTTAAGTTCATCAAGTGTGTAGTTATCTTTTGTGTTGTCAACTTTGCTACTAAACAATTCCATAATCTTGGTGGTCATGTGGTTTGAATATATTATTTAAGATGTTTTTATATACTTTTATATCTCTGCATCAGAGTTGCAAATAAAAAATGGCATAAAAAAAATAAATATTTGTAATAGAGTCAAGGCTAACATGTCTTATTTTTCAGCACAGAATATACCATTTGGTGTGAAAGCATCAAATTTGGCATCTGTTGCCAATTTTTCTTCAACTTTAGAAGATTCATATATTCTGATTATTGCAAATAATTGTAATGAAGCAGTACAAAATGAAAATCAATATGATACAGTTTATAATAGTTTTGACAATGCTGCATTATTTGGTGTTAATTTGATAAATCAAACTGCAACACGACAAGAAGCATACATTGGTATCAAGCGTAATGATATTGCACATAAAATAGCAAAATTCAACAGTGATTCAATTAACTTAGATGTAAATACAATTATCAATGGCAATATGCTTCCTTCTATAAATAGTAATTATGATTTAGGTTCTTTTGATAGTAAATGGAAAAATTTATACCTTTCTGAAAGTATATCTGCAAATGATGTGTATGCAAATTTTTATGGTGATGGAAATAATATTGTGAATCTGAATCTTGCACCGTATTCTACATCAGAACTTAGCGAAGGTTCTAACTTGTATTTTACAGATGACAGATTTTATAGCAATGTTGCATCTTTAACACTTGATTACATAGCGAATGGTACAAGTAATCAATTCATAGTAAATAATGAATACCCGTCTAATCTTGTTGTCAATGGTATGTTGACCGTGGATTCTATTTATATAAAAAGTTTCACAAATCTTGAAGAATATGGTAATATTAGTATATCTTATAATGTTGATGTAGAATCTACATCAGTAGTACCTGAGGGAAATAATCTGTATTTCACATATGAACGTGTAAAAAAAGTTATAGACTCATCCAACTCAATGTTAAGTACGTCTGTAATCAATGAGGGTTCAAACTTGTATTATACACCTAGTAAAGTTGGTGTTATAGTAGAAGCATCTAATCTCAATGTCTCTAATTATGTTATAGATACAGCAGCGTCTTTGAGAGTAAATACAGCAAATGCTATTAATAACTTATCATTTTTGCTTAGTAGGGACATATCAAGTACTTCCAACACTATTTCAAACAGAATTACCAATCTCAATGCTGACATGATTGCAGATGGTACATCACATCGTTTCATTATTAACAATAATTATCAAGATGATATGTTTGTTCATGGAACATTGACTGCAAACAATTTGAATATAATAGGTACTACTACAACCATCAACACAGCATCCTATACAACTGAAAATCTTCAAATAGTGTCAAGAGCAGTAGATGGTCCGGCACTCTTGATATCACAATCTGGAGATGGGGCAAACAATATATTAACAGCAGAATACAATGACACTGAGCTCATGGTTATTAAGAGTAGTGGAAATATAGGCATTGGTGTATCTGACCCAACTACCAAACTACAGGTAGATGGAACTGTATCAGCATCCTTCTTTGCAGGTGATGGTAGCACATTGACAAATGTTAATCTAAATGACAGAACAACAACATTATTAACAGAAGGAGAAAATCTGTACTACACAGCTCAGCGTGTAGGTGTCATAGTGTCATCATCTAATGTTGAAACATCCAATTACATCAATAACACATCCAATGAACTGGCTAATACAATTCAGACCACTTCCAACATCATCAGTGAACGTATAACAAGTTTGAATACTGTTTTAGGTGATTCAATATCCAACTACATCCATAATACATCCAATGAGCTTGCTAATACGCTACAGACTACATGCAACATTATCAGCAATAGAATAACAAACCTCGACGCTGACATGATTGCAGACGGTACTTCGCATCGTTTCATTATCAACAATAATTATGAAGCTGATATGTTTGTTCATGGAACACTGTCTGCAAACAATTTGAATATAATAGGTACTACAACAACCATCAACACAGCATCCTACACAACAGAGAACCTTCAGATCATGTCTGCAGCTGTAGATGGTCCTGCACTCTTGATATCACAATATGGAGATGGAACAAACAATGTATTGACTGCTGAGTATAATGACACTGAACTAATGGTTATTAAAAGCAGTGGAAATATAGGCATTGGTGTATCTGACCCAACTACCAAACTACACGTAGATGGAACTATAACTGCATCCTTTATTGCAGGTGATGGTAGCACTTTGACAAATGTTAATCTAAATGACAGAACAACAACATTATTAGCAGAAGGAGAAAATCTGTACTACACAGCTCAGCGTGTAGGGGTTATAGTATCATCATCCAATGTTGAAACATCAAATTATATCAACAATACATCAAACGAATTAGCTAATACTATTCAGACCACATCCAATATTATCAGTGAACGTATAACAAGTTTGAATACTGTTTCTGGAGATTCAACATCCAACTACATCAATAATACATCCAATGAGCTTGCCAATACAATTCAGACCACATCTAACATCATAAGTGAACGTATAACAAGTTTGAATACTGTTTCAGGAGATTCAACATCCAACTACATCAATAATACATCCAATGAACTGGCAAATACTATTCAGACCACATCTAACATCATAAGTGAACGTATAACAAGTTTGAATACAGTTTCAGGAGATTCAACATCCAACTACATCAATAATACATCCAATGAACTGGCTAATACCATACAATCTACATCTAACATCATAAGTGAACGTATAACAAGTTTGAATACTGTTTCAGGAGATTCAACATCCAATTATATCAATAACACATCCAATGAATTAGCTAATAC
>B570J29586_1000032_pt1 | contig 11404 bp, 9 predicted proteins | sample LakMenE09Jun09ns_FD_29586 | JGI IMG/M metagenome (IMG submission 29586)
AATGTTGATGTTCCATCAGATCCTATATTTAACCTTTCAGTACTATTAGTATAAATACTAAAAAATCCATTTGATATATTATTCCATAAATACAATTGGTTAATTACACTATCATATGATAGTTGACCACCAAGTGTTGCGTTACCTGATTTATATAAATTATAAGTATCAACAGCTCTTACGTTTCCATTAAAGCTACCTGATGTTCCACTAACTGCTCCACTAAATACAGCACTAGTTCCATTTAACTGACCTGTAAGAGTACCACCAGCAAGAGGTAGGTAAACACCAGATACAGAAGGAATATCACTAGTTAATGCAAGCGTACCTGAAGCATCAGGAAGAGTATATGTTCTTAATGTATTATCAGTTAAGCCGCTAGGGTTTAATGCAAAGTTTTTAAAATTAGGAACAGAAGCAGAAGATGTAAAATAAAAAACACCACTTGTCAAAGTGCTAATGCTATTGTACCCTTCACGGTTACCTTCTGAACTTACAAATTGTTTTAGTCTAAGAGCACCACCGCCAGAACCACTTCCGTTAATATTAACGTTACCACCATCTAAATCATAAACTCCTAGATTAACATTACCGGTAGCTCCTGTATAAGGGATATAAGTAGTTCCAGCTGTACCTGTTGTTAGATACGTAGCGTTGTCGTAAGACACTGTAGTTCCCGTTACCTTTACAAAGCCTGTACCGTTTAGTTGTGGCTGTTTAGTTCCAATACTAGTTGCCACTGTTGTAGCAAAGTTTGGATCATCACCTAAAGCAGCGGCTAGTTCATTAAGAGTGTCTAGTGTTGCTGGAGAAGAATCTACTAGATTACTTATTGCTGTACCAACATAAGTTTGTGTAGCGTAAGTACTATTATCGTATGATATAGTGGTGCCACTTATCTTTACAAAGCCGGTTCCTGATAAGGCAGCTTGATAACTACCAGAAGCTTGTGCTCCTATATCAGATAATAATTGAGCAGCTGTTCTAAACTTTAGTACACCAGCATCAGATACTAAGAACTTATCAGTATTAGATGCAGCGGCTGATACAGTAGTAAATACCACATTACCACTACCATCATAAGAGATGTAGTTAATTAGTTCTGATATGTTTGTATTCTTGCTCATTAATTAATTATATAATAGGTTAAGCTTATTGATTTTTAAAATGGTAAAGCTGGAAACAAAATATTTTGTGATATAATACTATCTAGTTTTTGATTAATATATATATCAACTTCTTCTAAATCTATATTTGGTAAAATCCAAGATATAATATCTTCTTCAGTTATATCTGCATAAGGTATAAAACTTGAACTTTCAGGAGTAGGAAATAACATCTTACCTTCTATAAAAGCAGAATGATCACCTTCAGATGCTATTCTTTGATAATACGCATACTGCACTACTTCTGTTAAATCACCCTCTATTGGTACTACCTCAAGTTTGTTTATTTTCCAATAAATATTTCTCATAACTATGTATAGATTATGTTTTCGTATGTGTAGTAGTTAGTTACTTCTCTTTCTGTCCAGCTATGTATAAACCATCTCCAATACCTAGCAGAAATTGCTCCTGTTGGATTGAACTCCATAATCTTCTGTGTATTACCATAAATATGATTATAAACATATATATCAGTCCAGTTTGAATTATCTGTTGAATACTGAGCAATGATAACATTTAAATTTTTAGTAGGATAACCTCTTTCAACTATCCTTCTTACTGCTTTTGCTGAACCTAAATCAAACGTTACTCCTCTACCTAAGTTAAGACTAGTAGCAACCCCTGCTGATCCTGCCATTCCATCATCATCATAATTTCTAATAGTAGCAGGAAATGAGTTATTAATTCCCCAAGGAGAACCAGAGTTGTTTGAGTAAGTTATTGAACCTGTAGCAATTTCGGTGTATTCTGAAATTACAGTACGTAAATTACCTGAAGAATCTGTACCAGTTAAACCATTAGATGTTAAGTTAAGAACTCTAACAACACCATCTGAGTTAATACGCATAGCTTCCGTACCAAATAAATAACTTGCAGTTGTATTTTGTAAGCCATTTGATACATAGAATCTTAAATCACCAGCTACGTTTCCAGTATTATAAGTTGAAGTAGCATATGAACGAATATTTGTTATACCACCACTTGAGTATGTTGAACTATCTTTTGATACAAATGATAGAACACCTAATAAATCACCACTAGATACAGTATTGCTAGTAACAGTAGTTCCTAAGTATCCTTCTGAAGTAATACGTAATCTTTCTAAACCTGCAAGTGTAAATGTTAATGGACCATAATCTGTTCCCGTATAATAACTTAAATTAAAATCTGCACCATCTTGACCTGTTGCACCAGGAACTATATTAAAACTTGCACCTGCATTATCGGCATAAGTAAATTGTGCACCACCTGCTACCGTTAATTTTCTACCACTTGCAGGATTAATAGTTCCCATACCTATAAGTCCTGTTGGTAAAATAGTCATCATAGGACTAACCGTTCCGCCATTTCTTTGAATCCTAAAAGTTAATCTGCCATCATAAGAAGCTCCTGCCATTGAGTCTAAAAAAGAATCAACATAAGGATAATTATAAACAGTAGCTAATCTTGTGTAATAATTATTTGATCCTGCTCCTACTTGAACTGTTCCACCATCTGTTCTAATATCGGTTCCTGCCGTAACACTACTAATAAAAGTAGCAGCACCATTAGAGTCTAATGTAGCCCTTATAAACCAAGCAGAACCAGTCCAAAAAGAATAATTTAAAGTAGCACTACCACTTGAACCTGTTGTATATGCTCTTGTTTTTTGACCTGATGAAGTACCACCCCAATATAATTCACCTAATAATGTGACACTATCTCCTGCATTTATACTAGAACTTGATGTAATTGTACTACTAAAGCTTGCAGTTGTACCTCCTAATCCACCTGTTAAAGTTCCTCCTGCTAATGGTAAGTAAGTTGATGAAGCACTTGCTGTAGTTAAATAAGTGCTACTATCTACAGTTCCATCTGCTTTTAAAAACTGTGAAGAGGTGCCACTTGTTCTTACAAATGAATTAGCGTAAACATTTCTAAATGTGTTACCTCCTAAAGCACCAATATCATCTAATCCGTTATTATTTGCTCCAATGCTATTAACAGCTAGACTAGTTAAAGATAAATTATAACTTCCTAAAGCAACATTAGCTGTAGCTCCAGTGTATGGGACATACGTTGAACTTGCAGAAGCTGTAGTTAAATACGTACTGTTATCATAACTAATTGTAGTTCCGCTAATCTTAACAAACCCAGTACCATTTAACTGAGGTTGTTTAGTACCTATACTTGTAGCTATTGTAGTGGCAAAGTTAGGATCGTCTCCTAGGGCAGCTGCTAACTCGTTTAGTGTGTCTAATGTAGCAGGAGCTGCATCTACTAAGTTAGCTACAGCTGTTGTAACATAAGACTCTGTAGCATATGTAGCATTATCATAACTCACTGTAGTACCAGACATTCTTACTAGTCCAGTTCCGTTAAGTTGTGGTTGTGCACCTAATGATGCATTAGTAATAGTCCAAGTTCTATCTGCTGATAAATCGTAACTAGTACCATTTATAGTAAGAGTTCTTGTTGTAGATAATCCACTATATGCTCCTACTGTGTAGGAATATGATATGATTTCTAATAAGTCATTTAGAACAGCAGCATTAGCTAATACAACAGTTGTACCATTGCTAGCTGTATATTCAGAAGCTACTAATTTAGATCCGTTATAGAATACATCTATTAATCCTGGAGTGTAACTAACTGTAAAGCTAGTCTGACCGGCAGTAGCTGTAAAATTAGTTATTTGCCTTAATGCATTAGTAGCTGTAAATGCTGATGTATATTTTATAACATCAACAATATTGTTTACACCAGTTCCTGTAGTTAACACTACAGTGGTTCCATTACTTGCTGTAAAGTCAGCTGATGTTAATCTAACACCATTTATAAACACATCTACAAGTCCCACTATATATCCACCTGTTACAGTGAAAGTAGTTTGAGCAGCCGTAGCTGTATAAGTTTGTATTGTTCTAGCAGAAGGAGTGACACCAATTGTCCATGTACGGTCAGCTGTTAAATCATATGCGTCACCATTAATAGTTAATGTTCTAGCATTTGTTACAGGAGTGTACGTTAAAGCTGTGGTTACATCAGAAGATGTAAGAGTAATAGCACCCGTGCGAGTATTGAAACTAGTAACACCACCTTGATATTGTGGTATATTAAGAACACCTGTTGTGTTGTTATAACTAGCTGCACCAGAAGTTCCGGTGGTAGTTAAACTGATTGCTGCTCTAGCTCTAGCATCAGTGTAATATAGGTTACCAGATTCAGTAACTAATGCAGTTGTATAGTCTCCAGAAGTAGGAGTTATAGCTCCTGTTCTTGTATTGAATGAGGTAACACCGCTTGCAATAGTAAATGATCTATCTGCAGATAAGTCTAGTGTTGTACCATTGATAGTAATAGTTCTAGTTTGTGGAACCTTAGTTCCTATAGAGGTTGCTACAGTGGTTGCAAAACTTGGATCGTTTCCAAGAGCTGCCGCTAATTCATTTAAAGTATCTAATGTAGCGGGAGCAGATGCTACTAAGTTGGCTATTTGAGTTCCAACATAGGTTTGAGTGGCATATGAATTAGCAGTTAAATAAGATAGTACACGTGCGTCCGTGTAATATAAATTAGTACCCTCAGCAATATTTGTTGTTGTAAGAATAACAGCACCTGTTAAAGTGTTTACACTAGTTACACCTCCTGTTACAGTGATGACGCCAGTGGCAGAATCATAAGATCCAGAACCAGTTACGCTAATAGCAGCACGAGCTCTTGCATCTGTGTAATAAAGATTAGTTCCTTCAGTTACTAGTGTAGTGGTATAATCACCGCTCACAGCAACCACTGTACCTGTTCTTCCAAATATTGATACAACACCTCCTATATAACTAGGAATGTTCAACACTCCTGTTGAACTATTATAAGTGGCAGATCCACTTGTACCAGTGGTGGTTAATGATATAGCAGCTCTTGCACGAGCATTAGTGTAATATAGATTGGTAGATCCTTCAGGTACTTGATCTGTAGTAGATATAAATCCATTATAAATTGGATTATATACAAATATATCTAGTAAGTCATTTACAATAGCACCATCTGTTAATGTAAATGTAGTACCATTAGTTGATGTTATAGCTGTTGGTGTAAGTAATACACCATTTAAAAATACGTCAATAAGTCCAGGAGTGTAACCACCTGACACTGTGAATACAGTTTGACCTGCTGTAGCTGTAATTTGTTGTAAAGCTCTAATAGCTCCAACACCAGATGTAGTTACAGATACAATACCTGTTCCATCTATAGCTAAGCCACTGCCTATCTTAACACCACCTAGAGTGACACTAGACGCTATTGGTAAAGAGTAGGGTGTAACAAACCCTCTAACCCAAGCAGTTGTAGCCAACTTGGTGGAGTTATCGTTAGCATCAGGTGTTTGACCAGTAGCAGTATTGTTAAGTGTAACTACACCATCTACTGTCAGACCAGCTTTAGCTAGTATGTCAGATAGAAACTTCATTCAGTTTGTTTATTATTTCTTGATAATTACACGATACGCATTGGCAGAAGGAGCTACAGCAAAACTTACAGTTACTGTTGCAGCATCAGTTATAACTACATCTGTCATAACTTCTTCTAATGTTGTATTATCTTTAATCATCACGATTACATCAATAGTGTTCAAGCCATGTGTTAATGCATAAGAAGTGCCAGCACCTCCAATATTTGCAGCATAACCACCAGTTCTGTTATCTAAATAAGTCTTTAACTTTAAAGGAGTTACAATTCTAGTATCATCTGTACCAGTTGTTAACTCAGCATCTGTTGCAATCTCTGCAATACCTGTACGAGTTTCTGTAGCAGTACGAGCAGATAAAGCAGAAGGAGTTACAGCTTTTACAGTGTCTGTACCAGTTTGTGTTTCTGCGTTTGTAGCAATAAACACTAATCCTAATACAGTTGTAGTAGCTTGATCTCTATTTACTTCTAATTGAATCCAGTCTGTAGCTACTGATGTAGATGCATTATTAACCTTAGCAACAATTACATCACCAATATTAAAGGCTACACCGCCAGTTGTTCCTGCTACTGATACATACCAATAGTCACCAGCTTTGGTGCCAGCCACGGGGCTAGAACCTACTGGAAACGAACCACTAGATGCATCCCAAGCTCCTTCTAAATTACCAAGACTACCTACGTTAGCATCAATGTATGTTTTGATTGCTGTAGATGTAGCTAATGTAGAAGTACTAGAGTTAGCCATATCTGTAATGATCGTCACCTCAGCAGGGTTAGCAGTAGCTCCAGATACATTACCAATTACTCTTAGATTAGCAATCTGTTGTAACTTTTCAAAAGTTACAGCATTAGCATTGATCTTTAGAGTGGTAACTGCAGAATCTGCTAGTTTACCTGTGCTTACACCAAGATCTTTAATTCTTAGTGTGTCAGCATTAATCTCAATTGTAACGCTATCTACGTTTACATCAAGAGTAACTACGTCACCATTAGCTGATGTAGAGGCTGTAAGACCGGCTCCACCAAGAACATCTTGGATGTCACCAGACATATCCACCCAGGCAGTACTATCCCAGAAGTAAATACGCTTATCTGTAGTGTCAAAATACACCTGACCAGTTACGGGAGATGCTGGAGCACTACTTAGATTGTGGATGGCCACATTCAAAATCTGATTTTTGGTGAGGTCCAGATTTGTTAAAAACTTTTTAGACATGATATTTATATTTTATAATTAGTTCAAAAATGCTTTCCCACTAAATGGTGCAGAAAATTTAACTGTTAATGAATTAGAATTTGTATATTCTACCTCTCCTATAACTTCTGCATTACTAGAATCCACTATAGAAACGGCTGGGTATTTATTTAAATTATGTGTAATGCTCCACGTGGAACTAGANACTGTTTGATTATGAATATGAGAGAACTTATAAGTCTCTTGTATAGAAAGTGTATCTCTNTACGTAAGNATAATAGTTCTATTTTCATTATCAGCAGTTACAGTGATGTCAACTACTGTTTTATTAAAAGCCTCAGCTATTTGAGAAAGTTGAGTGTCAGATAAACTTACCTGATCCCATTGATTACCATCCCATGCATATACTAGTTTTAATGTAGTGTCATATACAATAATACCACTGTCATTAGAATTATACCCAGATGCTAAAGCATTTCTTTCTGCAGTGGTTACAGGTTGTAACTTAGCATTAAGAATCTGATTCTTATTAAAATCGTAGTCTACATATATTTTCTGTACTGCCATTATGATAAATATGCTCTACCGGCTACGGGTTGATTAAAGTAAATCTTAAGTCTGTTATTATCAATATACTCTATTGCTCCTTGTATATCTGCACCAGTTAAATCTTCTATACGCACATTAGGATTTAAGTTCATTCCATGAACTACATCCCACATGGTGGAAGCTGTTTGTTGTGTAAAAACAAAAGAACTATTTTGATTAATAGTAATGGCAGGATTTAAGTTAATTCTAGTTATACATCCACCAGAGTTAATCTCTATAATATTTTGACCTGCTTGTTGTGTACTCATGTAGTCTAAACCTAAAGCAGGACCTTTTCCATCTTCAGACATAAAGTAACCTGTGCCTCCTTTAGAATATAATACATCATCATACTTTACACCTAACCAGGTTTTAAGTTGAATTGTAGTTTCAGATAGAGCTCCATCATCTTCATTAGCTTCCCATTCAACTAACTCTTTTCTCATAGAGATAAGTTGGTTGTCTTGGTCTGGCTTACAAGAGTCAATACCGTAACGCATCTGCTTATACAGACGGTGCATTACATCAGCAAACTGCTTATTATATTTAACTCTGTTCTGTAGATACGTTCTCATTTTGAGTTTTAATCTGATTAATTAACTGCTGTTCGTACAAAGATATACAATTTGCACAAACTCTGATTCCATTGGATGCTATTCTATCTTGGCATCCGCAAGAGATTTGGGTTCCACAATTTGAACACTGTCTCATTATATTTGGTTTTTAGTGAGCTTTAACAGTTTGTTCCACAAAGTCCGTTGGTAATTTTATCCAATCTTTTCTTTGCGTATAACAACAGTTCCATACCTGCTTCAGGACTATGGCAGTATTCCACCTTAGCCTTTGCTGCATCTATAAAACTTTTTATCAATCTTAATTCTATAAGTTTTTCTTTTATGTCTGCATCTGGTTCACAAGCACCCATCTCTAGTTCACACATAAGATTGTAATATCTATTTACAGTTTGTGTTACACGAAGATGGTTATATTCCACTTGAACTATGCTGTTTGGAGACATAGAATAATTAATAACATAGATACCATCTGGAAGTGGTTGTACTGCTTCACTGCATCCTGTCTTTTGTAAACCTAAAGTACAGGCTGTTAGTGTGGTGTTAAATCCAGGTAACATCTCAATATTTACAGGAAGATTAAATCCTGGAGAAGTAATACTTAGAAAACCGCAGTCTTTTCCAATTCCGTCAGCATATATGCTGGTATCAAAGATACGTAAAACCTTAATATTGTTAGTATCAGGCAGCTCTAAACTTAGCTGATGTTTGCTTGCCATTAGTGTAAACTTTTATAGTTTATATAAATTTGAAGACAAAGGTCCTCAATAATAATATACCAAATTTTTGGGAATTATCCAAAAACAAAAAGGGAGGGACACGAGTCCTCTCCCTTAGTGTTAGATATTTTTAATATCCTTATACAGTCTCTAAAGAAACAGCATTACCAGCAGCACTTGCACTAGATACAATGAAGTTAGTAATTGAAGTGGTTGCAGTACCAGTTGGTACGTGAACTACGATCAAATACTGATCATTATCAAAAGTACTAGAAGGGTTGTTGAAACGAGGTACATTATGTAAGATCAATACTTGATCATACAAAGCAGACTTAGTTACAGTGTTCAAAGCTGGATCAGCTTCAATCTCACGCATACGTAAGCTATCTACACGAGAGCTATCAGGATATGCATTTTGCAAGTAACGACCATCTAAGATCAACTCACGAAGTACAGTCTCACCCAAACCAGAAGCTTGCTTAGGAGCTTGAAGTTCTGCAGATGCAAACAAGTTTGTAGCACAAGGATCACCAGACTCTTCTACGAAAGAAGTGTAGATAAACAATGGCTCTAAGTCATATTTATCAGTAGGAGTGAAAGTACAAGCACCAAACTTAGTCTCAACATAAGCAGCAGTGATCTCAATGTGAGAATCTAAAGCAGCAATGTCGTTAGCTACAGTGATTACAGTGTAAGTGTCAGTTGCAATTTGAGAATAGATCTTAGCATTACCATTTGTAGAAGCTACAGCAGCTTTACTAAGAACAATGTTTGCATTACCAGAACTAGCTGAATCAGCAGCACCAATAGAAACTACATAAGAAGCACCAGCCAAAGAAGCATGAACTACTTTTTCTCCAACTTGGAAAAGAGCAGCATCAGCATTTGCTACAGCAATAGTTGCAGAAGCAGCAGTAGGATCAATAGCTACAGAAGCTGTAGTCATATTCCATACTTTAGCCACTACAAACTCTTTCAACAAAAGAGACTCGTTAATCTGATCTTTCCACTTAAGTAAGACAACATTTTGGTCTACTGTGTTAGTAGTACCAGCTACAGTGTCACAACCACTGAATCCATCCAAAGTGTCATAAAGATTACGGCTTACAAAACGTAAAGCAGGTGAACCTTTAACATCTAGACGTAGACGGTAAGTGTTATCACTGTAAATTGTAGCTGCAGAAGGATCTACAGATACGATTTGGTTCTGAGCAGCATCAGATGTCACTTTGATAAGACGGCTGATGTACTTAGGGTTAATCACTTTAGACTTAACTGACTCTTTGTAACCACCGTGTACGGGGCCAATTTTGTCAGCAGCAAAGTAACTACCTTGAGCCAAAATAAAAGGGGCAGCTTGTGCAGAAACTACTTGGTAAGATTTGGCATCAAAGAAACCAATCTGTCCAGCAGTTAAAGCATCAGTTCCACCAGAGCTAGCAAGTGTTGTGCTAGCAGGCAAGAATGACTTGCGGAATGCATTAGGAAAATACATAGGGCTTTAATTTAAAGGGTTATAAATAAATAAATAAAAAACAAATTTAACTTAAAAACATTAACTTATACTTGGTTGAAGCAATCAAACTCTTCACCTCATCTAGTTGGTTTACTACTTCAGAGAAAGGCATGATCTTTTGTAACTCACTAACTTCTGTATATAATTCTTTTATGTGAGATATTGCTTCCTGTACAGATCCACATTTATATGGACTCACTGCCGGGAAGTCTAGAAGCTTCTCACGAGCTCCTTGGTATTGTTCAGCTACAGCATCTACTAAATCTGGCATTTCATCGTAAAACTCATTAAGAGCCTTATGTGCTGAAAAAGATCCAGGTCCAGTTATCTTAAGATGTAACTGATGCATACTTGTTGTAAGAGCTTGAGCATGTGCCAACATTGCTGCTGTTTCCATACAAGGTCCCATTGGACCAGGTCTTTGTAGTTTCTGCATCATTAACTATTTCTTTGTGCGTTTTGTACTTCTCTCTGATACTGGTTCATTGACTCTATATCTCCTGCTAAAATAGCAGCTGCGTCATCAACTATAATTTCACAAATATCATCTTTTAACTCACACTCTACATTTACTGTAAACGTTTGTCCAGTTGATATATTGCTACATCCAATAAACTGAATTTCTCTAGGCTTTCTATAATATACTAACTTAGCGTCAAGTACCGTAAATTTACCATTTGTATAGATTCTAATCTTATCTCCTAAGATTGTGCAGAATGTTTCTGCCCATTCAAAAGAAGGTTGTTTAAAACTATCTGCTAATAGTATATCTACGTTAGCTTCTTCAGCTTGGTATATTGTAGTTAAAGCTCTTTTAGGACAACAATCATTCTGTATATTAGCTGCAACTCTTACAAAGTGTAAATAGTTAGCTGGAATTAATTCACTCTCAAAGAACTTTAATCTTTCATAACCAGTCAGATCTATTTCATTAAGTAAGATCTGTAGATCATCAACAACTGTTACACTTTGTTCTGAAGACTCTTTTAGAGCATTCAATCCGTGTAATCTTCTACGTGTCCATTCAAGCTGAGCCTTATTAAAAGCTTCTTGTATCATCCAACACTCTATGTTGTCATAATCAAAGGAGCTAAGCTTATTAAGCCTTTGCTTGATTTTTATTTGTAGCAAGTTGTTATTCATATACTATTTTACTGATTCCAGTATTTTTCTACTTTCTTAGTCAAGTTTACCAAAATCTC
>B570J29586_1000033_pt1 | contig 11195 bp, 20 predicted proteins | sample LakMenE09Jun09ns_FD_29586 | JGI IMG/M metagenome (IMG submission 29586)
TATGCTGCACAAGCACCACGTCTAGCTTCAGATTGTTTACAAACATCTACCACTGTATCATATATACGAGCATAGTGTACAGGTCCATCTGCTGTGCCTCCTGTAGAGATGACAGTACCACGGGCCCTAATGTTACCTAAGTATACACTAGTACCTCCACCATACTTAGACATCATACCTATTTCACGTCCTGCGTTAAGAATACTGTCTAGATTATCATCTACATTACTTCCATAACAACTAATAGGTAAACCTTTTTGCTTACCAAAGTTAATCCATACGGGAGTNGATAGACTNTAAAAGCCACGACTAATGTAGTCTTCAAACTTCTGTGCAAAACCACTAATGCTTAGATACTTTTCTGCAGTTCTAGCAATGTCTTTAATTCTNTGTTCTGGACTTTCTGTTATNTAACCTCTTGAGAGGAACTTACGGCTGTCCTCATTTAGCCAATAGTAATTAGAATAGGTCATCTTCTGTAATAGCTTTAGATTTTTTGTTATAGTCAATTTGTTTCTTGTAAAAGAAGTCCCCTTCTTTTGTAGCTGTAATCTCTACGTTAAACCAATGAGTTTGTTCTAATAGACTAGCATCTATAGGAAACATAGGCTGCATGCCAATCTTTACTAGAGAGTTGTTAAATCTGTTCATGACAAAAGCTTTGATGTTTTCTTTAGGAAGAAAGTCAAGCTCTCCTTTTTCAAAGATCCAATCTAGAATATCACACTCAGCAGCCAACGCTTTTTTACAAGCAGAGTATATCATATCTTCAAACTCTTGGTCAAACCACTCTGGATTTTCTTCTCTGATGATATTAATCAGTTCAGCACCAAAGTTACCATGGATATCCTCTTCTTTAGAGGTGGCTTCTACAACATTAGATATTCCTTTGAATAAATTCTTGTCTTTGTTAAAAGACATCATGATCAAGAACTGGCTGAACAAGCTAACGTGCTCAATGAATAGAGAGAATAAAAGTACACTCTTAGCATACATCTTATTGTCCTTACTACGAGATCCGTCTAGATACTTTTTCAAATATTCTATTCTTCCTTTGATAGCCGGGATATCTACCACTGTTCTAAACTCATCTTCTAATCCTAAGATTCTTAGTAATCTAGCGTATGCATCTTTGTGTCTCACTTCTGATTCAGCAAAGGTCATACCTACATCACCTATCTCGGTAATAGGCATTCTCTTATACAAGTCAGCCCAGAAGGTTTTTACATTCACCTCTATCTGAGCAATGGCTAGCATTGTTCTTTTAATAACTTCTCTTTCNTCATCGGTCANCTTTAACTCTAAAGTCATCAATGTCAGTAGTAAANTTATACTCTGTATCAATCCAGTAGGAGTGACGGATAGCATCTTTATATGCTAATAGCTGTGGATACTCATAGGGCAGGATGTTTGCTCTAGCCTCAAAGATGTTTCTTCTCATTTTTTAATTAGTGTTTTCTNTATTATTATTTAGTAGTCTTTCACATTTTTCTTTCCAGCCATTACCCATTACATCAATCATAGGTACAGCACAACCTTCTGTTCTTTTACATTGTGTAAACTCTTGATCATTATCATCCAGGTGCCACACAAAGTTGGTCCCTTTTAAATAAGTGGCTTTCCATTCCATACAAGTAAATCTTACTCTATGTCTAGGTATACCTAATCTATCTACTACTTCCCATAGATCATCTAGGGTGGCATTCATAGGATACTTATGCTTATGGTTCTCATCCCACCTTGTGGTAACTACCCATACTTCTACGCCTCGTTTTAAAAGTTCAGCTGCATAATTCTGAACATCTTCAAACTCTAACGTACCGTCAAAATCAAAGCTTACTTTCATATTTTATTTGTTTTCTTTTAAATAATGATCAACTACTTGCATAGAGTCAAACTCTTCTCCTGCTGGGTTTTCCCACATAAACATTCCTTCAATATCTGTTCCTGTATAATATTTTTTTAAAACCCATCTTAATAATTTAACCATATTACCTCTTTCTTCAGTAGGTTCTATTCTAGTAAGCCAATCATTGAATCTTTCATATACATTATGAATATCATCAACTTCTTCATCTTTCCAATAAAACTTACCATTAGATATTTTCATAATTGGTTTGACATCATCATCTGTTTTAAAGTAGATGCTGTTTTTTTCAGGAAATAAGTCTATTGTTTTTTCTTCTGTTTCCATACGTTATTTGTTTTATAGTTTGCCAAATCTTTATTTTTTTAACACATTTGGCAATATATAAATAGATTGTATTATCTTTTTAACCAGTTAATAATATTATACCATAGAGTAAAGCTTGTAGCAGCTATAACAAGCCATACAAATATTACATCCCATTTCCATTTACTCTGTTTCATGACCAATATAAGTTTTAAGTTGATCAGCTGCTTTTGGATTAACCGACTCTAGATAATTTATACCTAATTCATATCTACCATTTTGCACTTGAGATTGAAAGTTTACTTCATACAAGCTATCTTTTAATACGCTGACGCTGTCTAACTGTTTTTCTAATACATCTACTTGTTTTACTTGTTCTCTTAAGTCGAACATAGTATAGAATAATAAAGCAATTGTTCCAAAGCTTAATGCTGCTGTTATATATTTTTTCATTTTAAACATTTTTAAGTCCACAATATAAATCTAAGAAAGCCATTTCTCTTTCGGCTAACTTTTTANNCCAACGTTTTTTCTTACGGATNTACGCTACGCCCCAGTCTATCCATTCTTTACGTTGNTCATCTGTCATTGTCCATTGACAATACCANTCATCTTTTCTACCAANAATATCATCATAGCTAACCTTATGGCCGGCTATGATGAACATTTGGTTTATAAGGTCTTCTGCTAAACTAGTCTTTTGTTTCATAGTATAGTTCTCTAACTTTACTTCCTAATTCACTGTTATTGGGGGTCATAATAATAGTGGATTCAGGTACAATAATATGGTTACGTTCTTTAGTGCTGTTATAACATCTAACACATAATTGTCCTAAGCCTTCTATATATCCGTTTCTCATATCTATATGAGTGGATACTTCATATGCAGTTTCAACACCGCAGGATACACAATGTTCTTTCATAATTAATTAATTTAATAGTTAATCCATCCATTTACCGTGAGTTTTTAGGTGCCAAAACCTGTGTTTTAACACTTGAATAATTAGTTGCCACAAAGTATCAGCTTCATAGCTCCCTTCTTTTACAAGTAGTTTCATAATAAAATTATTAAAGTTCTAGAATATTACCAAAAGAAGTTAATCCTCGGTCAAATCTACCATCATCAACACATGCCCCATTTGAAAATAAAGTACGGCTGCCATAATGTTTAGAAGTTCCTTGATTTATTATTCCTTTACAGTTGTGAATATGACCAAAACACATAAGCTGTGGGTTGACTATGTTCATTCTTTTAGCTAATGAGTTATCACCACACATTTCTAAGTTGTTTTCTCTATTTAAAGATAGATCCCGGATACCTTTTGGAGGTCCATGTACTACAACTATATCTGTATCTATAGGTATAGTATCCCATACTTCATGAGTTTTGTTTCTAGCTTTCATAAAAGACCAATCACCAAAAGTAGGTGTAACGGGTGAACCCCATATCTTTAGTCCTTTTATTTGAATAGATTCATTCTCTAAATATGCAATACCACGCATAATCATATCTTCTTTCTTAATAGCTTTTCTAGCTATGGCTGTATCATGATTACCTGCTACAAGTATTTTATACTTTACTGGGATCATTTCATACCAGTTTAAGAAATTAGTTACTTCAACTACAGAATCTTGTAAGTAACTACTATTAGAACAGTCACCACTATGGATGATCATATCTATACCTTCAAAGTGTGAAGGCCAAAAGTCGTTGTGAAACCCGTGAGTATCACTAATGTGTAATATTTTCATAATATATTTTCCTTTTCTAATATGATCTTTACTGATAAACTAAGAGCTTTAATATCAGATATATTAGCAATTTTATAATCAAACTTCCAATTATCTAGTCCTATTTCACTAGGATGATCATTGATTGGTTTAACACCTGGTCTATCTACACGGATTACTAATCCTCCTTTATCTTTGATAGCTTGAGCTTCATTAGGAAAACGTGTATCTGTAATAATCCAGTTAGGCATAGGGCCATCTTTATAACCACCTATTGGACCATCTGCCCATTGTACTTGTTTAGGAGTATATCCGGCCATAAGTGCATTTACCCATGCATTAGTATGTAGTCCATCTCTTATTGCATCAGTACCTAATCTTTGTAAGAACTCTCTTACAGTTATTAAATGATTAAACTGCATGTCTGCAAATACTGGTATACTATTTAAAGGATTAAATGTAACTGTACCCCATTCAGGACCTAGAAGAGTTGTTTTAAACTCTTGGTCTTCAAAGTTTTCTACAGGTATTCCTGTAAGTAGAGATGCAACTTCTTTAAGTTTACCTGCCCACTTCTTAATTTCCCAACCAGATCTTTCTTCTAACCACCATATGTGATGTGGTGTTTTCTTTAACACTCCTTTTAGAGGAACATTAGTATCAGCTTGTAAATACTGAATGATAGTACCGACAGTATCTTTCCCGCTGCCGGCATAGCCGTTGATTCCTATAATCATATTCTTGGTTTTTAATCGTTAAAGTAAAAGTCAGGATGTCTTTCCTCTTCTAAAGCTTTAACTAAGTTATTGTGCCCTTCTAAAGCTTCGTCATAAGTACAGTATCTACGCTGATATTCATTATGTTCTCCACCAAAAATCATAGACTCAAACAATACTGGGTCAGATGGTTTTATATCTGTACCAAAGTTTAAGCCGTGATCAAAGTGTAAAAACACTGTAGATATTCTTTGATCACTTATAGTAGTATCACCAATATGTTTGATTGGTTCTTTAAATGCACCAATCTTAGGATATTCTCCATTAGGTAGTGCTGTAACTGTTTTATCTTCGTTTAATGTATACCAAGTCATGATATTTTTAATTATAGGGGGAGATAGTTAGTCTCCCCCTGGGTTTCTAAAGAAAGTTTACACCAAAGTCAGTAACTAGTTCTTCTTGTTCTTCTTCCATAACAATAGAATCTAGATCCACAGGATTTATTATATTACCTGTCGTTGATACAAGATTACCAAACTCGTTTACAAAGAAGTCATGTACTCTTTGGTGATTAGATAGATATCTAGTAGGGTGAGAATCTTTTAATGCTAAGGTGATATGATTGTACATATCCCAAGCACTGTTTGCATTGTCACTATAGAAATGACTAGGCTTGTCTATCTCACGTTTTACAATACCTACCTGGGTAAGTGTTAAGATTTCATCTTCAGCAAACAATCTACCTAGGATGGTGCCCTTTTCTCTTGGACTAAGACTCACATCTTTAAGCATCTGCTTGTCATGAATTAGTTTATCATAATACTTAGAAGCATCTGATATCTGTTCTTGCATAAAAGTGGTTACATCAGTTAGTGCTGATCCACTGTGTCTTCTTCTATAGTTACCTAGATCTCCTGACACTACGCCATTTGAGCAGATAAATACATGTGCACCAATGGCACACTTAAATGCCATGGTTTTATTATAACTGTTTGACCAGACAAACATAAGACCCATATCTGGATCGTTGCCTGATTCTAAATGATACATACCTTGTGCTATGTCACCTGTTTGTGTAGCTTTATATAATTCTTTCTTGATGGCAAAACCAGCTGCTGCCAACTGGGTTCTAGCTTCATCTATCACTGCTCCGTGTGATATAATTGTATAAGACTTCCCGTAATTGGGAAGGGCAGAACTTCTTAAATAATATTCTGTTTCAAAGACTGTTTTTACTGGCATATTTGTAATGTTAAAATAGTGATAATTGTGTAGATGATAAACTTCTTTCTTTTTCTATCTGATTGATCTCTTTATAGATTTGTTCTAAGTAGTAACTTTTGTTAATACTATAAGAATCAAATGGAACCGTTTCGTTTATTTCGTTTATGGTGGTTTGTAACCATGGTCCAGACTCAACTTGTATAAGTCTACCGTCTGGATGACACTTAACTAGTTTCCCACCTTTGTTTGAAACATAGTATCTGACAATCTTTTGTTGTCTAATGGTGATAAGCTCACCGTTTTTCATTTCTTTATTCTCAAAGTACCAACCTCCTTTAGACTTGATACCTGCACAATAATCAAAGATGTTTTGATTACCTGCTAGAAAGTCTTCAGGCTTTACACCTTTTGTAAAGTAAGCATGGATAGCTTTAGGAATAACAAGAAAGCTTTTGTTTTTGTGGAACACTGCCACTTTCTTTTTGTCTAGATCTTCCCATTCAAATGCACCCTTGCATTTTACTTTCCCGGACTTAGAAACTGCTATGTAATTGTTTACATCTCTGATGATCATCTTAGAATACTCATCATGTTCTAACTCCAACTGGGTAATTTTACACCAGCGGTCACAAATCTCATGATACTTATCTATACAATAGGTAGGCATCAATGTTTCAAAACCGTCAGTATTTTGCATAAGAGGTACAGCTTCAGGTATTTCCTCACATATCATCTCATAGAGCATAGATAATAGTAGCTGACCATTGATTGTAATCTGCATAGTCATCTTAGGATCGTACAGGAAGCTATTCTCGTCCCCTGTAAGGCCGTAAGTACTATTTAGAATGATCTTATAAACATAGTTCTTAGGATCGCTTTTAGGGATCTTCTTACGTTCTTCAAAGAACCATTCGTACAGATCACAAAACTCTTCTTTAGGTAGATGACTAGGATGGAACCCATTTCTAATAGCTAGATTAGGATAGAATGAAGTTACATCTGAGGTCATAATAGTGTACCCCTGCTTGGCTTCATAAACTCCTGCTGTTCTGGCACCGTGAATACCGCCCAATCCGTAGTCAGTTTTCATACCTTTGTAATCTAGAGTGTACTTAAACCCGTTCTTAGTAGATATAATCACTTGTGTACGAAGATAGTCGTGCATCTTCTTAAACTCTTCAGTCTGAAACTTTACATAGGGCAGCATACACTGTCCTAAATAGATCTCACTATGATGAGTTCTTAGAGTTTTGATATGGGATTTCTCCCAACCAAGCTTCTGAGATAGAAAATGCAAGAATAGCTCTTTAGATATTCTTGGCTCTGATGCAGAATAAAGATCTATCCCATAGTCATTGGTTAATGTTTGTCTTAATACTATTTGTTCCTTAGAATGTTCTAAGATCTTTTTAGTACTAAGTACATCGTTAACACAATACTCTGTTATCATCTTAAGCTGTTCGTCCGTTTCTACCGGGGCCGTATGATGATGAGGCATCTCTTCTACATTCTGCCAGTCCATACTATACTGTATCCACTTTAGACTACTCATCTTAGCACGATTGTCCCAGTGGTTCATCTTGAATAGATCTATCTGCCTGATTTTAATTTTAGCAGGAGCGTATTCTAGAAAACTGTTTTGATCCTTAAGATTAATTGTCTTTTGTGCAAAAGCATAGATATCATTTATAACTGCTTCAGTACTAAGAGTTAGTAGCTGTCGTTGTTTATCTAATATATGCTGACTTATCTGACCGTCAAAAGCTAAACCATTGTAGCTAATATGCCACTGATTTTTATTCTTACACTCATTCAGAAAGTCTATAAATTGTGGTAGGTCATTACGATCTTTGTATATGACAAAGGTCTTTCTGATTGTTTCATCTTTATAATGTTGAAACACAGCTATGAAACAATTTACCAGCGTCTCATAATCCATAACCCAGTGGGCCGGCTTTTTCTCTTCCATTGTATTTGGTTCAGTTAAGCTGTTCCCCCTTTTATGCCGCCAAAAAAAGGCAGAAGATCTGCCTTAATTGGTTTAATAGGACAAAATTAATACTATACAGTTATAATACTCGACTGTTTTGGTGTTTCTAATTTCTTATCTACATACTCTTTATAGTCAAAACTGTCTGCGTTAACAGCAAACATATTAATGAAGTCTTTAATCTCATCAAGGTTCTCAACATAGTACTCATAGAAAGTTGCAAGCGTCTTTCTCTCTTCTTTGTAATCTTTACCGTTTGGTCTTTTACCAATCTTTAAGTGTAAAACATCACCATCATCAGATAGTTTAGGCATCATATGAAAAGATTCTTTCTTTTCTTTACCGATAACTGCTAACACTTTACTTGAAACGTCAAAAATGCACTCATTGTACGGGCATTCAGGTGTAATTGGTATCAGCTTAAAAGTCTTATCATTACCCCAGCTACTGGTAACCAACATCATTGAATTTTTCATGTTTTTTTTTATTATTTATACAAATTTAAGTACCTTTTTTTAATAATTCCAACTCTTCTGTGGGAATTTTTAAGTTTTCTCTATTCATATCACAAGCATCACACAATTCACCTGTCTTTTCTAGTACGTTTACATCTATATCTAGAAGTTTTGCATAGATACTAAAATACTTTTCAGGAAACAAAAATGTTTCTATGTACTTATACTCACTTGATCTGTCACCGTAATAGTTTTTAATGGCTCTCTTTAATACATTAGATAACTTAGAGTATTTACCTAATATAAAATTGAACCAATCTGCTTTATATATTTGAAAATCAAACACATATAACTTATATCCTTGTATAGGTATAACTTCTATGAATAAAGGATTACTTAAAAGCATGTGCTGCTCAAAAGCCTTGAAGCCTTCAGACTTATCGTCTATAAAACTACAAACTAGCTTCATATCCTCTGGCCTTATCACTCCTTCTATAGAGAGATAAGTACCAGAGGGTGTAAAATTGCTAGTACGCTTTATACCCAAAGCAGGAAACAGAAATGATCTAGATTTCTGGAAATATTTTGTGTATAAGCTGTCTATCATTTTAATATTTGATTACAAAACTACGCTACCTGTAGCAAAACTATGAGGTAAATCGTATCTTTTATTTACATAATGCCAGTTAGCTGCTTCTAAGACTTCTTCCATTCTGTTAAACCACCTTTTTAAGGTGCTTTCAGTTACTAAGAAAGGGTATGTTTGAAAAGCTCTATCTATAACTACAAAGTGGAACTTCATTTCATATCCATTAATTTCTATAAGTTCTTTATAAGTCTTAGCTACTAATGTACAATACATTACAGCTTGTAACCAATAAGAGTAAAACTCTATAGTTTCTGGAAAGTCTTTTAGATCCTTACTTGTAGTTTTTATATCATTGATAAAGATAGTTTTCTTATCGTGATTAATTACAACATTATCTATAATACCTTTAATACCAAATGGTGCTTTAGAATGTTCTACACTTAAAGGAATCTCATTATACACTTCTACATTGTCAAATTCAGTTATGTTACAACCAATAAGACTACATAAGTCTTTATCTGTTTTAACTAATTCTACAGCATTCTTACAGAACTCATAAGAGTCTTGATCTATAAGAGTTTTATTACCTTTAGTTTTTAAGAATGACCAATAACTGGTAGACTCTGGAGAAATAATTTTATCTAAACGTTGTTGATCTGTCTTAAGACTCTGATGGTAGTTCATGTCTACCATTACATCAAGGATAGCTTGATCAAAATGGTTTAACTCTGAACGTGTATCACCGTTTTGAGCTAGCTCTTGATAGTGAGCAAACACTCTGTCTATAACTATCTTAACTGAATCACCCGGTAGTTTAGATGGGCTGATGATAAAATTATCATTAAACTTTTCTTCTTCTAAAAGAAGAGCATGTACAATCTTACCTTGTACTAAGTGACTATCTGTACGTTCTTCTTTAATTCCCAGTATATACATTTGGTAAAATACTGCTGGATTCCACATGAGCTTGTTAAGGCTACTATAACTAAAATAAAACTTTTTTAAGTAAAAGTCTTTCTCTAATGTTTCTGCAGATTCCTGCATGATTTGTTCTAACTCCATGTTGTTTTAATTTATTCTTTGTTCTAACTCTTGTTTCATGAGATCAAGTCTCCATTTTTCAATTCTTGGACCCATTTCTCTAATAATAGCTCCTAAGTGTTCCGTTTCCATTTCTGCTACAGACATGTATTTTACAGGTTCTGTACCATCTTTACCATAACTACCCCAAATAGGAACCACTCTACACTTTTCAAAACCGTCTGTTAAATAAACAGTACCAGAAAGATCTAATAAATCAAGATCTACACCACCATAACGTTGATAGTCTGTACCTCCATCTAACATACTTTTATTATCACAAGTACACATTACATAATCATGTCTATGTCTTGATATAAGTACATCACCACACTTTTTACAAGTGGCAGTACTAAATACAATTTGTTCTAATCCGTTCATAATAGTTAGATTTTATCTACTAGGCCATAGTCCTAGTTCTATTAGTTTAGCACTCATCTTTTGTTGTGATCTTGTATCTACAGTGAGAGCTTCTTCATATTCAAGAAGAGCTACTAACTCTTTAATAAGATCATTACAGTTGGTAAGTTCAGATTTTACTTGAGCTAGTTCAGCTCTACAGTCTTCTGCTCTGAAAGTATCTTTATGTATATCTTCCATGTTATTTAAAGTTTTTTAATTGTTCAGAAATTTCTTCTGGTAAATAGGCTAGCATGTTTTTCTTTGGTAAAAACTCTAGAAGTTCATAGATAGCAGTTTCATCTTGCATGGCAAGGTCTTCTTTTATCTGTTGTATAACAGCTTCAATTATAGGGTCTTCCATTTTACTTTTGTTTTTCTAATTGTGTCTTTGTATTATGACAGGTCTCACACAGCACTTGTAGGTTATCTTGTTCACAAAATAGTCTATCTACAAACCCTGCAAGATCTGCAGAACAGTTAAGACTACCTGCTCCAACTATATGGTCTACATTAATCTCTTTATCTGGAAACCATTTTTTACAAGTATTACATTGGTATTCAAACTTTTGTCTTCTGTTAACACCTTTATAAGGTCTGCGAGCTTTTAGTTTGCACTCTGTAATAGGTTTCCACCATCTTGATTTTTGACGTAATGCACTTCTAATGAAAGTCCAAAATGCGGACTCACTCATAGTACCTGCATTCCTAGTTTTAGGAGCTGCAGTACGTCTAATTGTTTTCTTCTTGGTCATTTATAATTTTTTTATTAAGTATAGGTATTAACCTTACATATACTTCTTTAGGACCGTAATCCTTAATTGAATCAGATGGATCT
>B570J29586_1000034_pt1 | contig 11150 bp, 12 predicted proteins | sample LakMenE09Jun09ns_FD_29586 | JGI IMG/M metagenome (IMG submission 29586)
CCCCCGGCCCAGCCAGCGCCCCCTGCTGCGCGTGCCGGCGCGCCAAAACGTGAAAACCCGTCGGCGCGTAATATATCGTCTTTTGTCGTAACACCTTCAAAAGACTCCGAGCTTCACTTGCGCATGCCACCTGTACGCCACGTTATTTGTGCGTGCGTGGTACGAGGCGTGCGCGCCGCGCTGTGCCTCGCGATCAAGCTGTTGCGATGAACAAAAAATCAAGCAGCTCCGACGCACTCGCGTCCGAGGACCCAACCCGCACGGGCTCGCGACCGCGCAGCAAGACGGGCTCTGGGGCGCCCGTCCCTGCTGGCGAGTCAGGCAGCTCGACGGTGCGACTGGTAGTCAACGCGAGTGGCGACGTTGTTGGCGTCACCGATAAGGCGACCGGCAAGAGCCTCGCGTACACGATATCGATGTCATGGGATGATGCCGAAGACGCGCCTGCGCTATTTGAGGCTCTTGCGTCCAAGGTATCCACCTCGCTGCACGGCAACTGCGCGCGCAGCTGCCCTAGCTGCTCCGGCCGCGGCTGTCTGTCGGGGATGCCTCTCGCAGCTTTGTCCGCGTGGAAACGCAACGCAGGGGGGTGTTTGGTGTTTGTGCCGCTGTTTAACTGCCGAAATGATGCAAGCATGCGGTTTCCTACGGGGTGCGCATACGTGTTACCGGCCGACATTAGGCCAAAACATTCATTCTTCCCATTCAACATGGAGTATTGCACGGGCATGACGCTCGTGGAACTCGAAAACAAGCTTGATGACCGCGGTCTGGTGCTCACCACCGACTACTTCACCACAAAGGATGCTCTGCAGCGTCGTGACATGTTTATCGCGACGGCGTACGGCGACACAGATCCGGACGCGTTGCCCGGCGTGGTACTGCACGACACGCTGAAAGCCCTCGAGCCATTTACTAGCTCAAAGTACCCACGAGACCCGCTGTTGCGGACGTTTCGACCCGACTGGACACCTGAGGGAGTGCGACTTGGCAACGAAGACTACTGTTTCATTGGCTCGTCTACATGGGGCGACGTGAGCGCATCTACGCGCGAGGTGGCTGGGCACGCCAACGGGCAGGTGCACTTTTACCTGGTTGTCAAGTACTCGCTGCCACCGGAGGTGGTCGACCAGGTAAGGGGGCTGCTGGGGGGCTGCTGGGGGGCTGCGCCCCCCACACCCTCGCCCGCTGGGGGCGCAGCTCCCCACCACTAGTTGACTGACGCGTCCTCTTTTCTCGGCTTGGCCCCACCAGCTGGTGCACGTGGTGTACACCAACCCCCGAAATGACAACTGGAAAGAGTTTTCTGAGAGGAAAGTGTTCGAGCGCACGCACGCGCTCGCTGAGCGAATACGAACACACTTCATCGACCTGGCGCTTCGCGAGATGGGCCTGCAGCGCAAGAAAAGCGCACCGGAAGCTGTACACACCAACTGGAATTGTCTCGACTCTTCGCCTATTCAGGTGCGCGCTTCAAGCGCGGACACCGCGGCATCCACGGGCGTCTGTTTTTACAGCGGGTGCACGCCCACGCACCTGGCGCGTCGCGGCGTTGTGGTACCGCGTGGCCCGGACGCCGATTCGGGGTGCCTATGGTTTCACGGCGAGGCCAGTGGTTTCGTGGGCGGGCGGTCGTGGAAGCAACCCAGCAGCGTGAGCGCATTCCCGTGCACTCTGGGAAAGGAACAGAAATGGACGAAACGCGAGCTGCAGCTCTTGGCAGACGCGGGCTGGGATTCAAGCAACGGCTTTGTGAAAGTGGATTCACTTGTGCGGCTCAAAATCTGATTCAATGTGTAAAAGACGTGCGCGCTTGCGCTTTGCAAAGAAGCGCGATGAGCGTTCTTCAGCATTTCAACGAAAGTCACGCCACTGGTCGAAGCGTCGATGCCGTCGCCGAAGCTCGACGCGATGCCATTCGACAGGCAGATTGGAACCGCTTGACGTATTTCCCGGCACTCGAGTGCAACGCAGGGCCTATGTCCCAAGGAATGAAAGCTGGATATTTTGTATCCCATCAAGGGTATCCCATAGAAGAACATCGGTTTGATCACGTTTATGTGCACGGTGATTTGCATGGCGACATCGAACTGTTCTTTGAGTTCCTAAAAATGTGCAATATTGCAACTTTCAACCGAGAAAACTATAAAAAACCCGAAATTGAGTGGATGATGGAAGAAACGCAACCCCGCACGAACATCGCCGTTATATTTGTCGGTGACGTTATTGACAGGTTTCGCCCCAGTGACCCTGGCGTAGAGACAAGTGTAGGCGAATTGGAGTTTGAGGAAAAGTACCTAGAGAGAGCAATCAACGACTTATCGGAACAAGCACAGAGGAACGGCTCGATCGTCATCAAGCTTTTTGGGAATCATGAGTTCCTCAACCGGTTAGAACCTTTAAACGAGCCGTTCAGCGAAATCGGCCCTAAACGCTACATGAGTAGTTTTCTTCGCCATTCATATCAGACTATGTATCCTCTTGATCCCAACCCCGTTTACTCACGCGTCAAAGAGTTTCAACCCGGAAACATAATGAACTACGAAGTTGGCGAATGCAACGCATCCGTCATTTTTCAGCTCAATCAGCACGTATTTGTCCACGGTGGCATCAGCCTGGAAGCGCTCGAATACGCAGACCGCCACGGGCGGCATCTCTACGAGCTTGCAAATACAGTTTCGCGGGCGATTTGGAACGGCACCGCCACCGCTGATGAAACTTATCACTTCTACCACTTGGTCAACCGGAACGACAGCGAAAACTCTTTGCTATGGGACCGCACTTTCAGTGAGGTGAATGGACCCCCGAGTCATCGTGACATGTCGGAATATATCTCAGCGGTGATAAGTCGGCTGAACGAACACAACACGCGCTTTCATGTCCCAACCGTATTAGGAATAGTTGTAGCACACACATGGCCTGGTATGAATGAGGGCAGTGTATCAGAATACTCAGCCGAACACCACTTGGTGTGCCGGAAGAATGGAACTGGTGGTGCTGGATACGTCATATTCAGTGATACGAACGCGTCGCGATCGTTTTTTCGTAAAGGCGGCGACCCCTATCAAAGAGAGCGCCGGCCGAAATATCGCGTAAGGCCTCTCCATATAACGGAAGGTGGAAACACTGAGATTATGTTTTACGACGAGAAAGACCAAGTCTCAACGCAATCTGTGCCGGTGTAGACAAAGTCAGCGCCATGGCGTGACGTGGCGCGCCGACCCGCCATAACCCACACCCCCTCCTCCGCGACGTTCTTCGATTGCACCGCGTTTCGATTGCGCCGCGCTTCGATTGAACCACGAAACGGTCGGCCCTGTTTCGGTCTTTCCGCGTGCCAATTTTTAAGTTACATTCAGATATGGAAATCGAAGGCGGTGCCGTTCGGCCTGTTCAACCCGATGGCGCGCAAGTGCCGACCGGCCCGCCATGGTCGACTGTGACCAGCCACCAGGTAAGTGGGGGCAATTCCCACATAGGGGCGCGCGCAGCCCCCCTTACAGCCCCCTACTAGACTGACGCGTCCCGTTCCCCACCAGGCCGCAAATTCAAACTCTCTGGTTGGCAACAAGTTCGAGTGGTCTTTTCCCCTGGACATCGCAACCATCGACACATTCTTTCACTTGAACGGCAAAATAGTCAGCAACGTGTTCTCTCTGCCTGACAACAATCGTGCACGCTTGGTCGTGTTCCCTCGTGCCGGACCGAGGCAACAGCACCTCGCGGTTTTTCTGGCACTGGAAGCTGTGCCTGTGGATAGCATTCGAAACCGGGACGCGCTTCGGAAAGTCAAGAAGAACATCGCGTCGGAGTCAATAATGGTGTCGCTTCACATGCACGTCATCAACGAGAGCGACCAAAGACGTGCACGCGGCGAAGTGGCTGGGCGCACTTGGGGCGATCTGAAAACCGTCAGCGGCATATGCGGGTCGGAGCGCCTTGTCACCCACCAGCAGATGCGTCGCGAGCCCAATCGTTTCGCTCCAAAGGGAGTCATGACGCTCCGCGTGACGGTGCTCATGAACAAGGGCTACGCCGAGGCAGCGCGTCCCGGTGGTGCTCCTGGGGCCGCCACCAAAAAATACGAGTCATTCAGCGCGCGTGCGCACGCAATCCTTCGCTTTAGCGCCGACGGCGGCGACATGGTGTTCCTGCCGGGTGCTGGATGTCCGAGCGGCGCAGTCGGCGCTCACAAGCTGGTCATCGGAGCTTCGAGCGCCTTCTTTGCCGACTTGTTTCGCGAGGCGGAGCAAAGCGGCGCGACCGCAAAGATGCGCGTCGCGTGTCCGACTGGCGTCACGGAGACCGCCATCCAGCATTTTGTCAAGTTTGCGTATCTCGGGGGTGAGATCGACACCGCCGTGGTAAATAACGGCGACCTGATGCAGCAGCTTTTTACCATGGCCGACGTGTTTCGTTTCGACGCGCTTTGCGACGCTTGCGTACCTTATGCTAAAGCAGCTGTGACCGAGGCCACGTGCTGCGACATGGCGATAAGCGCGCGCAAGTCGGGTTGCAAACGCATGGAGGACATAGCGCTTCGATTCCTGTGCGACCACTCGGATGCCGTTATGGGAAACCCCGGTGCCTTAGACAAGTTCAACGACGTGCCTGAGATGGCTCTCGAGGTGATGAAGCAACTTGCTTTGCGAAAGACCGAGACCGAAATCTCCAAAAAGCGGCCTCGCGAGGCCGATGCCGTTGTGAACCGACACAACCACCTTTTTGATGAGGAGGAGTACGACGATGATGAGGATGCCGACGGAGAAGGGGGCGACGATGATGGTGACGAGGACGAAGGAGAGGATGACGATGACGATGAGGACGACGACGGCGTCGGCGACAACTGAGGCAAAAAAACGCCCTGTGTATTTGAGTTTGCTCTTGTAAAAACAGTAAAGACGTCTCAAAAATGAGCATCATTCAGCCATACTTTGGAACTATTCAACGAGAGTCTCCTCAGGACCCTCAGTCACGCTTAGTATTACGGCATCCACGAAGAAACACAAGACAAGAAAGAAGAATTGAGAAAAATAATAGACAAAGTCGGTGTTTTATTTGCTCGAAAGAACTTAAAGAAAGCACAGCAAGGCCTGGTCCGGGCGAGAGCCTTGTTCTTTGTGATTTACACAAAAGTATCTTGGATAGGTTGATGAATGCATTAAATGATAAAATGTTTAAACAGCCGAATCCTTCACCTGATTTTCTCGAAGGAGTCGACGAAGCTGATATTAACACCCTTGCCAGAGAATATATGGTATACATTAACAAACGCAAAATCCAACAGGGTAACCAAAATGGAAGAGGAACGTGGAGAAAAATATTATTAGAACAAAGTAACACCTTTGCTGAGTTCGAGGTACTAATCAATACGGAAATTCAAGACTGGAATGATAAACACAGAAACGCTGCAGGCGGCGCGGCCGGTCCCGACCAGCCGAGTTTACAGTCAGCGCCGCGGGCGCCCGTCCCTGGTGGCCTTGGTATGGGCAAGGGGCCTGAATCTCTGCATTTCATTCGGGAACAACACCGGCGCCACTTTCATCCTGACGGAACTCGCCGCGGTGCGGAGAGCTCAGAACCACCTTCTTTGGGCACTTCCAGCGATTCGGAGGCTACTGGCTCGGAAGGTCAGTTCCAGCATGATCCATTACCTCCAGTATATCCGTATTCCAGTTCTTCCGATTCAGAATCTCTCCGCAGTGCGGAGAGCTCAGAATTTTCTTTGGGCACTTCCAGCGATTCGGAGGCAACTGGCTCGGAAGGTCAGTTCCGGCATGATCCATTACCTCCAGTATATCCGTCTTCCAGTCCTTGGTTTCCCGATTACGAAACTTATCGAAACAACACATACCCGCGACCGCCGCCGCTTCCGTCTTTTCCAGCCACCCGATACCCGAGCCGGTCGCCTTCTCCTTCCCCTCGTCGCAGCCGTAACTCTCCACCGCATTCCCCCACGTATGGCGCGCCGGCGGATGCGTTCTCGACCCTGCGCCTCTGAAAATGTACATACCTTCAATAAAAAAGTCTTCTATAAAAACCTCCGCCGGCTGTCGCCTCCACCCGATGCGTCGCCGCGTGCGCGCAGCGCGCATCATTACCGCATGGAGCACCGCCGTGGGCGGTGCCGTGGGCGTTCCACTCGCGCTTACCGCGGGCAAACCGGCACTCGCGGTGGCGTTCTACGCGTGTTCACACGCGTGTCTGTCTCGAGTGTCTCGCGTTCATCCGGACGCGCTCGCCGCGCTTTCATGGGCTGCATGCGCGGCGGGCTTGTGCGCATCAAAGAGCACCTTCTCCACGTGCGCGCTGCAGGTAACGCCGGCACTGGCGGCGCACGCGCACGCACGTGCCGTGTCCGCGTTCCGTGTAGAACTGCTCACCGTCGTCAAAGCCGGACGAGAGGCTGCCGTTGAGTGCGCTCGAACGTTCGCCCAACGCATACGGGCTGGGAACGCAAACGCAAAAAACGCGCTAGACGACGTGGCGAATGAAAGTTTTTTTCTACTGGACGAGCACGTCGGCAAAGCCAAACACTCGGAGACCGATTACAGGAGCGCTTTCAGGGCGCGGAGAACCGCCGCTGGCGTGCTCTTGGTCGGCGTGATTACCGCGCTGCTTTTTGCAGCCACCGGCGCGCCTATATCCCACGCGTTGGGGGTGGCCTTGGTGTCTGCTTCCGCGGCAGCAGCCGCGACGGCCGAAATTCCGGCGCGGAACGGCGAAGAAGGGTCGTCGGTCGATGAAGAGGTGGGTGAGCGCGCCGCGGCAGCCGTACGAGCGGGGTCCAAACGAGAGTCTTACGTGGTGTACTCACTGGTGGCGGTGGCTTGCGTGGGTGCATCCCTGGACTCCAGTCCGTTAGAAAGTCTCGCCGTCACGACGGTGCACTTTGTGGGGGCGTATGCGTTCTCATCTGGGGGCAAGATAGCAGACGCCGCACCGGCGTTCCTGGGTGTGATGGTTTTCGTATTCATCGCCAGCTAAACTTGCTTGTAAAAAGCGAGCGTATGTTTCCTCTGCACGCGAGACCTCCTCTTTTTGGGCCCACCACACAAGAGGCTGTGACATCCGGTGCTGCATCACCTCCTGTGTGCCCAGCCGAGACGGTTGTGTTTGTGGTCAACCCCATGGCGCCCTCTAAACAAACGACAACTGGCACCTTCGTCTCATCGAGCACACCCGGCACGTTTGCGGATGCTGTGACCGCCTTGAAAGCGTTGGTCCACAACCTGCCACAACCGGCACCGTGGAGAACCATGGCGGATTCGGACGGTTGGCATAAGCCGCGAACTGCAGATCAGGCACGCGCCAAGATGACACACAACATGTCAAAGTTCAGCACTAATTACGGATACATCGTGGCCGCCAGTGCACTCGCGAGCCTCTGCCTCGCGCCGCTCGTGGCGCTCGCAGTCGCAACCGCCGCAGCCGCGTCTGCCTGGTTGGTTTACGACACGCGTCATGTGGGCGTCACTATACTGAAAAGCGCGACGCGCGTGCAGCGCCAAGGCGTAGCGGCTGCGCTGAGTGGCGCTGCCGTGCTGCTCAGTGGGGCGGCTAGCGTAGCATGCACCGGGGCGCTGTTTGGGACCGTTGCGTGCGCGCTGCACGGTGTTTGCTACGAACCACCAGTGGACTTTGGAGGGTGAACCGACTCAACTCAATTTAACGTGTTCAATCTCTCCTCCAGTGTCATTTTTCTCCATTCAGGGCGGGTTGGTCCGTCCTCCATCACTTTGCGTAGGCGTGCATTTTCAGCCTCAAGTTCGGCCAGCTCCTTTGAACGTGCGGCTCTCTCTTCGGCGCGATCGTCCACTTGCGGCGGCGGCATACTGTTTATTTATGCGAAAGGCGTCGCATAAACAAAAAACAACATGATGCGGCAGCAGGGGGTCGTATATGATTACAGCGACCCGCCGCGCGACGACCACTTCGTGATGAGTCTCCAGCAATTCGATAGCATCCGCGACCGCCTGGTGGGTCTGCCGATTCGGGTTGAGCATGCCAATACGACTGTCGGTCGCGTTGTTTCGGCCAGCTTGGTTGGGGACCGAGAGGTTGTCGAATGGGAGCTGGAAGACAACGCCGCCGGCTGGGCCGCGGCTAAACTTACGGACCTGAACGCCATTCGAGAACTGTCGCTCAAGCACGCCGTGTTTGCGGACGGGCGGCTGGACCCCATCGAAGTCAGTCTCTGCGAACGCGGGGCGCGCCCCGGTACGATTATCGTCAAGGCGTCTGAGGCAGCGGCCGAAGATAACGCGCAGTATAAGGCACCGGACGGCGCACTCAACAAAGAACAAAGCGCAGCACCGGTCGCCATGGCCTCTCTCGCCGACACCGTAGCCGTCGTGCCCCCGGCCGGCACCCCCGTCCCCGCCCAGCAGGCGATGCAGCAGCAGCAGCAGGCCGCCGTCGAGACGGCGCCGGTCACCACCAACGCGGTCGCAATGGACGCGGCGCCCGTCTCTACCGGAGAGGGCGCCGACCAGGCGGCTGCTGGCATCAAGCGCAAGCGCCTCGACGACCCGATGGAGTTTTTGAAGAACATCAGCGGCAAAATCACGGACGCTGAGGCGCTCCAGTCCATCGCCGAGCTCATCGGCGAGGCTGTGGAGGACAAGATTGCTAACCAGCACGAAGTGGAGCAGCTGCGTCAAGCCAAGGCTCTCCTTGAGAAGGCGCAGGACGCCTCGAAGGAGTCGGCTAAGACCATCGTCAGCGATGTCGTTTCCGTGCTGTCTGACCTGTACAGCCGCTTCGCGCCCAACGTGAAGCTCACGGAGGAGCAAAAGGCGGAGTTTTCCAACGTCATGGAGCAGAACCCCAACGCGCTCAACTACGTGCGCCCGCTGGTCGTGGCAGCCTCCGCGATGGCGGCGGTGCAGGCGACAACGACCACCGTGCAGGGTTACAGCAACGCTGCGCTCGACCAGGCCATCGCCAAGATCGGCGCGCTGCACAACCAGCTGGGCACTGCGAAGCGCATGAACGCGCCTGTGGCGGCGGTTAACGCGGCACCGGTGCCGCAGTGGACCCACGCCGCGCCGCAGCCCGTCATGGCTGCTGCGCCCATGGTGGAAGTTGCGGCGTCCGGCAACGGCCTGTCGCGCATTCAGCTGCCTTCTATCCTGATGAACCTGCCGTGCTATGACGGCGGCGTGGGCGTCGGGCGCATCAAGAACGACATGTTCAACCGCAAGCTTGTGTCAAGCCCTGTGCCGCTCCCCGGGCCCGCTGCTGGCAGCATGTGATAATCGCAACCAAACCGCTTGTTTTACAAATCAATCTTAAAAAGCGCCGGCTCGTTTGCCCCGTCTCCTTCATCAAGAGAAAGCCCCGCCGTCGACAGCGCTTCGGCATCGTCCATGATAAACTCGCGGCGTTTCATACCCAGGTCGAGGAAGAAATCTATTCCTACGTTGAAAACGTGATACCAACGTGAAAGTGGCCACCCCACGGCGCGCACGTCTTCTGCCTTTAGCCCGCCGGCTTTCAACGCGGCAGCGTCCATATGCATGAACGCAGCGAGTTCTTGTGTTATCTGTTCGCCCAATGGACTCGCCAACAAGCGGCCGATCGTGTAGAACGGGTTCATAGCTTGCATGACGTGCAACCCGAATGGTTCCCCTTTGTCACCGCGTACGCCAACGAGAAGCACGGCAAGCGGCTGGTTTTCCAGATGCTCGGGCCGTGCGCCCGCGACGATGAGATCACTCACGTACGTCATGCGCTCTAGCTCGACATAGTTTCGTAAGATATCGTGTGTTATTCTGTCGGCTGGTGGCGGTCCATCCGATGGAGGCGGCAAGTGGTCCACCAGCACAGACGCTGCGGTGGCCTTACGAGGCATCCTGCGCTTTTGCCATTCACCGCACGTTTCGGTTTGTACAACAACTAGTGCGCTGGGGTGACGTGGCGCGCCGCGACTTTTCATTCGCACGCCCCCACCCTACCTCTCCGATTTCTGCGCGGCCCGCACTTCGATTGCATTTCGCACTTCGATTGCGTGCCTCGATTGGTATAAATCGGACAACCCCCAAAAACACTCATGGACTCGCCTATTACGGACGCGCATGCAATGCACGACCTCGACAAACATGGTCGTTACAAAGGCCTTTTGGGGCTGCTGCCGCACCTTTCCGTTCCTCAGTGGGGGGCAAGCCCTCCATACCCCCCCAGCAGCGGGCGGGGGGTTGGGGGGCGCAGCCCCCCAAGTGACTCTTTGGAAGATACACCAGAAAATCCTCGCCGCACGTTCATCGCTTGCCTACCGGAAGTCCACAGTCCAGTGCCGGAAAACGTGGCGCCCGGGGCTTCACGCGAAGAACGCATCGCACTGTCGAAAAAAATATGCGATATGTGGGAAAAAATTCCAGAAGAGTGCTCGATCGGCGTCTTTCAGCGGCCCGACAAGACGTATTTTGCCATCTACGTGCCAAACAAAAAGGAACCGCGGTTGAAGAAGGGCGCCAAAAAAGAAAAGCCCGCTGGAAAGCCCGTTAAGAAAACGCGGAAATCTGGTCAGTCTCAGCAACAGCTCATGCGCGAAATGAATTCGCAGTTGGCAAGTGCCATCGCGGCGACGGCGCCGGGCTGCGCGGCGCCGAAGGACGCGGTCGTCGAGCCTCCCCCACTTGCCGATCCTGCACCCACGCCGGTCGGTTTGGGACGTGGCAAAGGCTTGATGTACGCCAACATCGACTTGCTCGGCATGTCGCGTCGCGTGTATGGCGACACCATTCCGCTCGTCGAGAACCCGACCCCATCTGGCGTCGTTTCGATTCCAGACGGGTGCGCCTGCCCGTGCGGGTGCAAAAACACAGAGAGCCCTGCCAAATCGGCGCGCCTCGATTTGACGTCAAAGAGGCGGGCGTGTAACAGCTGCACGGTGCATCAAGGGCGCCGAGAGAAGGCGTGCTGGGAAAACCAAGCCGAAGACGTGAAGCGCCGCATCATGGCGGAAGAACTCGTGTGATGCAAGAGTCTACATAACGGCTTGTAAAAAGAAACGTAAATGTCTGACGACAGCGGCGCGTCTTCTGACGACGAGCATGACGGTTTCGTGAACCCGCCAGCATCGGGTCTTTTCATACGAGCCCCAGAGAGGTGGCTGCACCGTGGTCGCGACGCGCGGGGCGGGGCGG
>B570J29586_1000035_pt1 | contig 11011 bp, 9 predicted proteins | sample LakMenE09Jun09ns_FD_29586 | JGI IMG/M metagenome (IMG submission 29586)
TTAATACATTACCTGGTGGAGGAACAATAACTTTAGAACAATCTAAATTATCTTATCCACAACAATGGGCAACATTAGAAACTGAAGTCGGATTTTCAACAATTCAAAATTTAATTTATAGTGATAGTGGTTCGTACATAACTGATTTCTTTATTGATAATAATATTGGATTCAATACCCAAAATATTACATTATGTGCTCCTTTAGTTAAGATGTATGCCACACAAAAATTATATTCTCCAAGTATAACAAGTGATGGGTTTAAACAAACAATTCAAAGTTATTTACAACAAACTGCAAATTTTCAAAACGATTTATTGAATACATTACTAACACAAGTAAGAGATAAATTACCTAATCAAGACCAATTACCTGAAAAAACAATTAAGAGTGTTATTGATGGACAACAAAGTAAAGTTGAGAATTATGAAGTCTTTAAAGCATTAAATGATAAGTGGATTGCGGGTTCTGATTATAAAAGTAAAACATTATTTGAGGACTTTATGTTTTTAGATAGAGCATCAAGAAATATTGGGGATACTATTATTATTGATATTTTTGCTCTTAGAGACGCTTTTGGTGATGTAGAAAATAACAAAGCGTTGAATTTACGTATGAGTGTTTTTACTTTTTTAAGTAGTATGTTGATTAACAATAAGTTTAATGTTATGCCATTACCTTCTTATGTTAACTTTTATAATATTCAAGAAGTTGATGGTACAACAATATCACAAAACAAAGAAGGTTCGTTAAAGTTTGCGGATAATATGTGGGGAACATTTTTAGATGTTGACTATAGAAAATCAACACCAAAAATGGTTTGTTTTTATACTGGCCTTCCATCACAATATTTGGATTTACCTGAGGGTAATTCTAGATATAGAGATGATGCGTTTGAGATGAGACGAGCTTCAGATAATCCGTTAATGGAAGATTGGCAAAATAAAAGCGATTATGCGTTGTCAAATAGGTGTGTTGGATTTAATGTTGATTTGGGTATTAGAAATCAAAATATATTTTATTCATTTAACGTTTCAATGGATAGTGGTAAAGCAACTTCAGAGTCGATATTGGCTGAATTAGATATGAGCAACCAAGCTAATGGAAGAAATAGTACAACTCAAAATGTTGGCATTTATAATTACTACAAACAAAGAAGTTATACTTGTCAAGTTGTTTCAATGGGAAATGCGTTAATTCAACCAACAATGTATTTTAATTTAAGACACGTTCCATTGTTTAATGGACCTTATTTAATTACAGAAGTTAAACATACGGTACAACCTGGTATATTCCAAACTAGTTTTTCGGGTATCAGACAAGGAATTTATGATTTGCCTGCGATTGATAATTATTTACAAAGTGTTAATCAAAATTTATTAACACAAATTGAGTCATTATTAAAAGTTAAAAAAGACAGTACGGTTAGTGAAAGGATTACTGAAATTAATAAAGCTGCTCAAATACAACAAACAGGAAATAATGTTGCTGCTGCAACAAATAGTTGTATTAATGGTTTGGTTCCTGCTTATATCAGTTATGGTGATTTTGTAACAACATTAGGTACATCATTAAATCCAACACAATTAGTGGATGCGATTAAAGCAAAGACATCAAACCCTAGATTACAACTTTTAATCTATATGATTTGTTATGTTAAAACATTCAAAGGGAAAACATTTAATGGTTATAATAATAATTACGCCATAATAGAATTAACTAAAGATTATTATAGTAGAAGTGATTATTTTGTTCCTGGAAAAAGTGCCTGTGTTGACGTTCAAAAATTAAACGGTAAAGTTTCTAAACCTATTGCAATTTTTGAATCAATTGATAAGTTTCTTGATTTTATGATTTCATCATTAACAACTGATATTGATAGAATTTATGGTGATACTGGATTAGGTATTACTAAATATTATGCTTGTTATTGGTCTAACCCTAGTGTTACGGAAGAGTATTTTGATTCAAAAGAAGTGAGTGAGTTTACACAATTAAGTAAAACATTCCAAGATGCATTTAAGAGTGCTGCGGATGCTAAATTAGATGCTTCTGCCACACAAGACCTAAGACTTTCAACTAAAAACACACTCACTCTTAATATAAATGTAAATGCTGGCGTAACTCCAGTTCCAAATAACTTGAATACTACACCATCATCAACACCTGTTTGTCCTATTCCAACAATAATTTCATTCTCACCATTAACGGGTACTAAACAAACAATATTAAGTATTGTTGGAACTGACTTAGAACTTACGACCGGAATAACTATTAATAATGTTACAACGACTGAGTTTACAATTAATGCTAGTACAAATTTAAATGTTATTGTGCCTTATAATAATAATGGGTTAACAAATCTTCAACAAAATCCAATAGTTATTAGAAGTATTAATGGTAATGTAATAAGTTCAAATCTTTTTACTTATAATCCATTGCAAACCGAACCACAACCACCAACATCAGTACCAGGTGTTCCTTTAAATGCCAACACACAACCACAACAAACAGGCCCATTAGTTATGAATGGGTCAATCACATATAATTCTAATGGTAGTACTAATTCGTTATTGGTTACAATTAACCCGGACGCGGGTCTTTGGGATATATTATCAGGTCAAACTGAATGGACTTGGAGAGCAATTAAAAAAGCGGAGGGACCAAACAATACAACATTTGATTTTGTCGTGGCTGAAGGAGAATTCTCAAATGACTTGGCATCTTATGTTAGTTCTAATAAACAATCATTTAGTGTTAATCGTACTGATATTTTAAATATTATAAAACAAACTATGAACGATGATGTTGAATTTAATCAGATATCGTCAGTTGAGTCAAAAATATCTTTATTGGCTTTATCGCCAAACTCATTTGCTGACCCCAACAATATAATACCTCCAGCGTTCCAATCATTTACATTCAACATTAACATAATTTAACACATAACCGATATATTTATATTAAAAAGATTTTTATGAGCTTAAAATCAACATTAGACAATTACTTAGGAAAATCAGTTAGATATTCTGAAGAAGATAACGGAGACGGAACTAAACAAGTATGTGATTTAGATACTGGTGACTGTTATACTGTAAGAGAAAGAGACGGCTTAATTGAAAGAGCTGGTCATATGACTACTGCTAATAGACAAGTTAGAGTAGAAACATCAAGAGGTGTTAAACAATTATTAAACGGATAATAATGGCAATAGATAAAAAAATATTAAACGAAATTGAAAGATACAGAAGTATCAATCGATATATTACAGAGCAAGCTGCTCCTGAACCTACAGAGTTAGATGCTTTAATGGCACCTGCTCCTGGTGAAATTGCTCCCCCGCCTGCTCCTGGTGGAGAAGTTGCGGCACCTGAAATGGCAGAACCTGCGGTTATCGATGTGGCTAATGACCCTGATGTTGAAAAGGTTGACGAAAAAGGTGAGACTGAAGAAAAAACTGAAACTGAAGAAAGTGGAAGTGAAGAACTTGATGTAACTGATTTGGTTGATTCTCAAAAAAATATTGAAAAAAAACAAGACGATTACTTTGAAAATTTATTTGGTCAAATAAATAAATTGGAATCAAGATTAGGTGAGATGGATGCGATTATGAATAAACTTAACGACCTTGAAACCAAGATTGAAAAGTATAGAGAAAAAACCCCTCAAGAAAAATTGGAGTTAAGAACCTATGATTCATATCCATTTAATCAAAAACTTTCAGATTTCTTTGATGATAAGAAAGAAGATATGGAAAAGACGGGAAAAAATGATTATGTTTTAACTCCTGACCAAGTAACGGATATTAATGTGAATGATATTAAAGGTTCATTCCAACCGTCAAGTAATCCTGATAATAATATGAGATAATCTCGTATTGTATTGGTATTAAATAATTTAAAAGGTCTTGTAATAAAGACCTTTTTTTATTTGACAAAGTGATAAACTTGGCGTATATTTATATTACACAATTTAAAAATTATACATATGATGAGTTCATTAGACGCCGTATTGGCACAGTACGAAAAATCACAACAAGGTGGGGGCGGAGCCCAAGGTAAAATGTCNCAAGACGAAAGAATGAAAAAGTATTTCGCTTGTATCCTTTCTGACAAAGAGAAATCAGGACAACGTAGAATACGTATTCTACCAACACCAGATGGTTCTTCACCATTNAAAGAAGCATGGTACCACGAAATTCAAGTTGGTGGACAATGGAACAAATTCTTTGACCCAGGAAAAAATGACAACGAACGTTCACCTTTGAATGAGGTTTACGAAGAGTTGATGTCTACGGGTAAAGAATCTGACAAAGAATTAGCAAAACAATACAAGTCTCGTAAGTTTTACATCGTTAAAGTTATCGACCGTGATAACGAAGCTGATGGTGTTAAATTTTGGAGATTTAAACACAACTACAAGAATGATGGTATCTTAGATAAAATCATTCCGATTTGGAGAAACAAAGGTGATATCACTGACCCTGAAAAAGGACGTGACCTTATTATCGAATTAAGTAAATCTAAAACACCAGCAGGTAAAGAATACACAAGTATTTCTACAATCATGTATGATGACCCAACTCCTGTTCATGAAGACAAAGTTCAAGCTAACGCTTGGATTAATGACGAGATGACTTGGTTGGATGTATATTCTAAAAAACCTGTTGATTATCTTGAAGCAATCGCTCGTGGTGAAACACCAAAATGGGATTCAGATAAGGGTGGATATGTTTATGAAAATTCATCTCAAGAAACAACTACTATCGGTGGTAAAAAATCGGCAGAAAAAGTTGAAGAAGTTGACCCACAAGCTGACGCTGAGGTTGATACAGAATTACCTTTCTAATAAACAAAACACATCATGTATGGTATCTTGTATGGTACCATACATGATTTAATTTATATCACACATGGCAATTAAAAAGAACGATTTCAGTTCAGTTAAAAAGAAGTTTTCCACTTCTGCAAAATATAAACCACAAAGATTTTTTGACTTAGGTTCTGATTTCTTGGATGCTGTTGGATTACCTGGTCCGGCTATTGGACATTTGAATATGTTCTTGGGTCACTCTGATACGGGAAAAACAACTGCTTTGGTTAAAACTGCGGTGGATGCTCAGAAAAAAGGTATATTACCTGTGTTTATTATTACGGAACAGAAATGGTCTTTTGAACACGCAAAACTTATGGGTTTTGATTGTGAAGAGGTTGTTGATGAAACAACGGGTGAAGTTGATTGGGATGGATTTTATATCTTCAACAACAACTTTAACTACATCGAACAAATTACAGATTATATCAATTCATTATTGGATGCACAAGAAAAAGGTGAATTAGATTATAGTTTATTATTCTTATGGGATTCTGTTGGTTCAGTTCCTTGTAAGATGACGTTCGAAGGTAAAGGTGGAAAGCAACACAACGCATCAACACTTGCCGACAAAATTGGTATGGGTATTAACCAACGTATTTCAGGTTCACGTAAAGCGGATTCAAAATTTGAGAACACATTGGTTATCGTTAATCAACCTTGGGTTGAATTACCTGATAATCCTTTTGGTCAACCAAAAATTAAAGCAAAAGGTGGTGAAGCAATTTGGTTAAACTCATCTTTGGTATTCTTATTTGGAAATCAAAAGGGAGCGGGAACAACAAAGATTACTGCTACCAAAGACAAACGAAGTGTTAAGTTCGCTTCAAGAACAAAGGTATCTGTTATGAAAAACCACATCAATGGTTTGGGTTATGAAGATGGAAAGATTATTGTAACACCTCACGGATTTTTGGCGGGTAAGGATAGTACTGAAGAAAAAGAATCTATTGAATCATACAAAAAAGAATATGCTGACTATTGGAAAGATATTCTTGGAGTTAGTTCTTTAGATTTTGACTTGAAAGAAGAAAAAGAAGATTAGTTTTATTGTTACACCTTTTAAATCACGATTGTGATTAATACACTATTAGTAGACGGAGATAATTTATTTAAAATAGGATTCCACGGAGTTAAAGAATTATTTAGCGACGGGGACCACGTGGGTGGTGTTTATCATTTTATAAACACCATTCGCAAATTCCTTGAGGAACATAACCACGATAAGGTAATTGTGTTTTGGGATGGTGATTCTAATTCATCAGTAAGGAAAGCTTTATATCCCCAATATAAAGCCAATAGAAGACAAGATATGAATGAGTATAAGTACGAATCATATCTAAATCAAAAATCACGAGTTAAGGAATATCTTGAAGAAGTTTTTGTAAGACAGGTTGAGTTAATTAATAACGAAGCCGATGACCTTATTGCTTATTATTGTCAGATGGCAAAGGACGAGAATATTATCGTTTTTTCCTCAGATAAAGACCTCACACAACTTATCTCNGANAGAGTGACCATCTACTCCCCAAANGCAAAACAATACTTTAGACAGGGGGATATGATTACCCTTAANAAAGTTCAATTCCCTCACTATAATGTTTTATTATGTAAAATCTTAACGGGGGATAAATCGGACAATATTAATGGAATCGAGGGGTTAGGAGAAAAAACTTTAATTAAGTTTTTCCCTGAAATAACAAAACAACCTCTTAATGTAGAGGAAATTATGGGTTCAGCTCAGGTATTATCAGAGACCAACAAATCAAAAACTTTGTCAAATATTTTGACTGGTAAGACAAAAAGTGGTATATTTGGAGAACAATACTACAAAACAAACTTAAAGATTGTGGATTTATCCAATCCATTAATCACAGATGAAGGGAAAGAATTGGTATCACAAATCTTAACCGACACAATTGACCCCACAGATAGGGGATATCGTAATTTGATGAGAATGATGATGGACGATGGTCTATTCAAATATCTTCCAAAGAACGATGAGGCTTGGGTTGAATTCCTTAAGCCGTTTATGAAACTAACAAGAAAAGAAAAAAGAAACACAAACCAAAAGTAAAATTATGAAAGAGCAAGAAAGTACCAAGATGGAATTTCTATTGACGTTGAATGGCAACATTGTTGTTCAAAGATTTTTTAACGTAAGGGGATATAACCCTAATTCGAAGAACTCGAGTGAGTTGTATTCGTATGTTAAATCATTACAAGATGAGTTGGAGTATTATTTAAAAATGAAGACGGTAATCTATATGTTGGACTACCAAGATTCAATTGTGAATGACCCCGCAGTTATGGACACATCGTTCACAGATGGACCTGAAGATTTTAACATTTTCATCAAGTTGGGAGAACAGACAATTTGTCATAGAGTTTTTAACGGAAAATTATTTCCACCAAAAGTTCGTTATACAGTTGACGTACGACCAATTATCAAAGACGTTTTAAAGTCTTTAACTGACATTTTTTCAGACAAAAAATTAAGTTTTAATTTTTAGACTTTAAGGTAAGTAAGTAAATATTTAATAAAACAAGGGGAGAGAAAACGCAATATGAATAAGAATTTTGATTACTTAGGGAACACATTTCANCTACAACTTTTAAACCAAATTATTGTAGACAAAGAGTTCTCTACCACAATTATGGACGTAATTGAGAGCTCATATTTTGATAACAAATACTTTAAAATCATCTTACAGATGGTTAAGGAGTACCACAAAAAATATGAATCTACTCCCAACTTTGAAACTCTTGAGCAGATTGTTAAATCTGAAATAACTCAAGAACTTGTTGCCAAGATTGTCTTGGACACATTAAAGCAAATCAAAGATGCTCCCGATGAGGGAACATTATTTGTTCAAGAAAAAGCCTTGAAATTCTGTAAACAACAGGAACTTCAAAAGGCGATGGACAGAGCTCAAAAAATTATTAATGAAGGGGATTTTGAATCTTATGATAAAGTTGAAGGACTCGTTCGTGAGGCATTACAAGTCGGAGAAAGAGACACGGGAATTACCGATATTTTCTCTAACTTGGATACAGTTTTGGATGAGGATTATAGACATCCAATTCCAATGGGAATACCAGGAATTGATAAATTGTTAAAAGGTGGTTTGGCAAAAGGTGAGATTGGTGTTATCCTTGCTCCAACTGGAGTTGGTAAGACAACAATCTTAACTAAGATTGCCAACACCGCATTTAACTTGGGTTATAACGTTCTTCAAATTTTCTTTGAGGACAACCCGAAGATTGTTCAAAGAAAACATTTTACCCTTTGGACTGGAATTGCTCCCGATAACTTGGTTCAACATAAAGAAGAAGTTATGGAAAAAATTGGGCAAATCAAAGAGACAATGAAAAATGAATTGGTGTTAAAGAAATTACCATCGGATTCAATGACAATGTCTCAAATTAAAAACCAAGTAAGAAAAATGATTGCCGACGGAAACAAATTGGATTTGATTCTATTGGATTATATTGATTGCGTGGTTCCAGAATCATCATCAAAAGATGAATGGAAAGCTGAGGGTTCAGTTATGAGAGGGTTTGAAGCAATGTGTCACGAGTTATCNTTGGTNGGATGGACAGCAACACAAGGTAATAGGTCATCAATTTCATCAGAAGTTGTAACAACTGACCAAATGGGTGGGTCAATTAAAAAGGCTCAAGTAGGACACGTAATCATTTCCGTGGCAAAAACATTACAACAAAAGGAAATGAATCTAGCAACCATCGCAATTACCAAATCACGTATTGGTAAAGACGGGGTTGTGTTTGAAAACTGTAAATTTGATAACGAATTGTTAGAAATTGATACAGATAGTTCAGTTACCTTCTTAGGATTCGAAGGTCAACAAGAAGAAAGAAAACGTGACAGAGTAAAGGAATTACTCGAAAAAAGGAAATTAAGAGAACAACAACAATAAAATAAAAAAAAATAATAATTTAAATTAAAACTATGGACGCATCTCAAAAGATATTGTCTGACTTGACAGTCTACATGAAGTACGCAAAATTTCTTCCTGATTATAACAGGAGAGAAACGTGGGAAGAATTAGTAACACGTAATATGAACATGCACATCAAAAAGTACCCTGAATTAGGTGGGGAAATTGTTGAAGCATACAAATACGTTTACAATAAAAAAGTATTACCTTCGATGAGGTCAATGCAGTTCGGTGGTAAACCAATTGAAATAAGTCCAAACAGAATTTATAATTGTGCTTATTTACCAATCGACCACTTGGATGCTTTTTCTGAAGCAATGTTCTTATTATTAGGTGGTACTGGTGTGGGTTATTCAGTACAAAAACATCACGTAGAACAATTACCTGAAATTAGAAAACCAAACGCAAATAGAAAAAGAAGATTCTTAATTGGTGATTCAATCGAAGGATGGGCAGATGCGATTAAAGTATTATTTAAGTCATACTTTGGTGACCAATTATCAACTCCTGAATTTGATTTCTCTGATATTAGAGCAAAAGGTGCTCAACTTGTAACATCAGGTGGTAAGGCACCAGGTCCTCAACCATTGAAAGATTGTCTTCACAAACTAAAAAGTATGTTGGAAGCAAAAGAAGATGGTGAAAAATTATCTCCAATTGAAGTTCACGATATGGTTTGTCATATTGCTGACGCAGTACTTGCAGGTGGAATTAGAAGAGCNGCACTTATTTCGTTATTCTCTGCTGATGACCAAGAAATGATTTCTTGTAANGCAGGTTCTTGGTGGGAACAAAATCCACAACGTGGTAGAGCTAATAACTCAGCAGCGTTGTTAAGACACAAAATTACAAAAGAATTCTTTATGGATTTATGGAAACGTGTTGAAGCATCAGGAGCAGGTGAACCTGGTATCTATTTCACAAACGATAAAGATTGGGGAACTAACCCTTGTTGTGAAATCGCACTTCGTCCAAACCAATTCTGTAACTTATGTGAGGTAAATGTTTCTGATATTGAATCACAAGAAGATTTAAATGGTCGTGTTAAAGCGGCGGCGTTCATCGGAACATTACAGGCGGGTTATACTAATTTCCATTATCTTCGTGATATTTGGAAAAGAACAACTGAAAAAGATGCCTTAATTGGTGTATCTATGACAGGTATTGGTTCAGGTGTTGTATTAGGTTATAATATGAAAGAAGCTGCTAAGATTGTTAAAGAAGAAAATGTAAGAATTGCTACCTTAATTGGAATTAACAAATCAGCAAGAACAACAACGGTTAAACCTGCGGGAACGACATCGTTAACATTAGGAACATCATCAGGTATTCATGCTTGGCATAATGATTATTACGTTCGTCGTATTCGTGTTGGAAAGAATGAAGCAATTTACAAATACTTATCTGAAAATCACCCTGAGTTAGTTGANGATGAATATTTCCGTCCACANGATACAGCGGTAATNTCAGTTCCACAAAAAGCACCTGAAGGTTCTATNTTAAGAACTGAAAGTCCATTCCAATTATTAGAACGTGTTAAAAAAATTACACAAGAATGGGTTAGACCTGGACACAGAACTGGTTCAAATACACATAACGTATCTGCAACAATTAGTTTAAAACCTGAAGATTGGGAATTAGCTGGTGAGTGGATGTGGAACAACAGAGAATTTTACAATGGACTATCTGTATTACCTTACGATAATGGTTCGTATACTCAAGCACCATTTACCGATTGTACCAAAGAAGAATTTGAAAAAATGTTTGAAAAATTACATTCAATCGACTTAAAAAATGTTGTTGAGATGAGCGATGAAACAGATTTAAGTGGTGAGATAGCGTGTGGAGCACTTGGATGTGAAATCAAATAATTCATAATATGGATTTAAATAATAACAAAAGGGAGAAGTCGAATAAACTTCTCCCTTCTGATTTTTACTACGATAAGTTTGGTAATATGGTTTTTACAGAAGAATACCATATAAGAAGGGGTGTTTGTTGTGGTTCAGGTTGTAGACATTGTCCTTTTGACCCTACACATACAAAAGGTAATAGAAATATTCACACTTCAATAAAAAAATAATCTAAGTATATTTATGTTATATGGCAAACGGTACAACATATGGTCTTAATTTTCCATTCAGAGATTCTGAAAGGGGTGATTACTTAGAATTAAC
>B570J29586_1000040_pt1 | contig 10730 bp, 29 predicted proteins | sample LakMenE09Jun09ns_FD_29586 | JGI IMG/M metagenome (IMG submission 29586)
TATTAGTTACAATATTCATTCCTTCGTTCCTTAAATCAGCTATTCGTGCTGCTAATCTAAAGCAACCAAATTTGTTTAAGGCATCAATTGGGGTTAGCTTTTTACCTTTATTTAGGTAGTCTGCGATTTGTTTGTTTTGGCTCATAGTTATTAGTTTTAATTGTTTTTTCTAATTCTTTGATTCTAATTTCAAGTTTTTCTATTTCATTGTGATTTGATTTGCTTATTGATTTAACAATACACTTTTCAATCATATCAGTTAATTCATAGATTGTAATTTGAGTAATGGTTACTGCTTGCATAAGTTAAATTTAAAATGGTAATGAATCTTCTGCTTCCTGTTTGTTTTGGGCAAACTCTTTCTTGCCTTCCCAAACATACTCCTTCCCATTTCCGCAATATTCCTTTTTGGCTTTTTCTGCCCTTTCAGTTGCGGTTTGTCCGTTATAAACTGTGTAATCGTTGCCGAATTTGTCCACTTCTTTTCTTTTTTCAGCTACAATAGTTGCATAATCGTTTCCGTTTTTATGCGTTGTCCACTTAATGTCCGTTTTTTTAATGTTGAGTACAATCATTGTTTGTATTTTTTAAATGTAAATAAATGTTGATTTGTTTGTTTTATGATTCCCTAAATATCCCATAAATGTATAATAATTAATTCCAGCTACAATAGATGCTTCTTTTGCTGAATTGTAAAATATACCATTTGCAAGATTTAATACTATTTTACTTTTTGCTTTAATTTTATTAATTGTACATAAATTAGATATTTTATTTAATCCTGTGCTAAAAGCGTGTATTGAGTTTTCGCTATGGGTAGCCCATTCAAGGTTTTCTAATCTATTATCAGTTTTGATTCCGTTTATATGATTAACGCATTTTTTATTTAATGGGTTACTTAAAAATGTCATTGCAACTAAACGATGGACTAATACATTCTTTTTTATGTTATTATCATATAAAATAACTGAATTATATCCTCTATTTTTATTATTTCGTTCAGCTAAAAATTTATTGTATTTATGACTAAATACTTTGCCATCTTTAGTGATTGAATAATTTGGGTAATCTTTTAATACAATCATTGTTTTTAATTTAAGTGTTTATTAATTTTTTCTTCTTCAATTTGATTTTCGGATTCATTTCTTAATTCCCATTCATCTTCATCAATAACTTCCCAATCGCAATGCTCGTGGCAATCAGGACATAGGTCGTAGGATATTTCGCTTTCATATCCGCAGCAGGTATTAATTAGCATATTCTTCATAGTTTTCGCTAAAATCACTCATAGGCATAAATGGTTTTGGCTGGGTTAATAATGGGGTTAACATTTCAGGATAGTGTTTGGCTTTGTATTCCTTTAGTTTTGCTTTTGCTTTTGTAATCTCGGTTAAATATTCATTTTTCCAAAATCTATGGCAAGATTCAAACTTCCACTCATAGTAAGCAACATTATCTCTTAATTTTTCAAGTTTAGCATCTATCATATAGTTGATTTTTTAGCAGTAAATAATTCAGTTACATCCTTTGATAGCGGTGCGTTTAGATTGTAAAGTTGCTTTAATTCATCCACACTTTCGCAAAATTCAATCGCTATTTTAATGTCAGCCTCCTCTTTATGTTTTTTAATGTAAGGTGGAACATCTTTTACAAAATCCATTTCTTCTGCTGGTGTAGCTTCAAATCCTGCTGCTTTCATTAACCATCCTAAAAGTAATCTATAAGCCTTTCCTTCTGCTCTTGTTTGTGCCATAGATAAAATAGCATACTCATCAAAAGAACGCTTTGACCTTTCTTTATTTGAGCATAAAGCGTGTCCAACCGATACAGGCAATCCTGTTACAATGTTTCTTACTTCGCAAACTGCCAAGTATTTAATTTCAGTTTCAGTTGATACATTTTCAACCTTTGTAATAATTGGGATAAGACCGATGGCTGCTCCAGCATAACCCCAACCTTCAACATTTACAAATTGTTTTCCTTGAATGTTTGAACTTAATCCCTTTTCTTTAATCAGTAAGGCAAGTTCGTTGGATAGGTTCAAAAGTGAATCTTTGTTAATAAGTTGATAACTTGGATTCGTTTGTAATTCGTTCATAGACTTGTGTTTTGGTTTAATAATAATTAAAATTAATACTTTTTTGTGGATAAACAAAATTTATATTATTTTTTTTATTTCGTTTAATTCATCCCTTAAATCAGTGTCATAATGTAGGCTTAAGGTATTTTGTATTGTTTGTAAGGAGTGCATAACAGTTGTATGGTCTCTCCCAACAATATCTCCTATTGTTTTAAGTTTTAAGCTGGTTGAATTCCTTATTAAATACATTGAAATAAATCTAGCTTTAACAAAATGCCTTTTTCTGCTTTTGCCTTTAATGTCATTAATTGATATTTGGTAATATTCCGATACTTTTTGAATTATCTTCTCTGCGTAATTCAGCATCTCCTTCGTTGTTCGTATGTTGTCCTTTTGACTTGGCATTGTCCAATAATTCATTTAATTCAATTTTAAGTTTGGTAATTTGTTTCCTTAACATCTCGTTTTCTAATTCCAAGATGTATATTTCCTTCATCATATTGCCTTTGGTGTTGTCTATGTAACTCATTGTACTCGGTTTACAGGTAAAATAAAATTTTCAGTTATGTCATAGAGTTCAACAACCAACCAATAATAAGACTTTAGGATTCTCTTTTGAATGTCGTTTAACTCCGCTAATCTTATCAGGTAATTGTTTTCGTGGGTAAATAACCTTACATTATCATAACTCCCAGCTGCTCTCCATTCTGCTAATAAACCCTCCTGTCTTGCTTGTTCGGATTGTGCTTTCTTTAGTAACTCAAGTAGGCAGCTAGCCCTTTGGTGTAGTTTTAATTGTTTGCCTTGATTTTCTAACATAGTTTATAGTTTTTCGTAGTATTTTTGAACAATAATTGATACTAATTTACTTGGTGCTAAATACATTTTCTTTGCTTCGGCATCCACTTTCTTTTTAATTGATTCAGGTAATCTAATGCAGACCACCTCTTTTTTTTCTACTTTCATTATTGGGGTTTAAATGTTTTGCATAATTGCGGTAACGATAAAAGCAAAGATTAAAATAACGATTGCTTGAAATTTGCGGTTTTGTTGTTCGGACATAGTTTATAATTTAATGATTGATAAAATGATTTGATTGTTTGCTAAATCAATGGTTCGGAATTTTACAAGGAAAAACTTTGAGCCATCAATTTCGTAGTCAAGGAATAAATTATCTCCAGCTTGTGCAATGAATTGTGCATTGTAGGGATAAAAATTGTTTTCATAGATTAATACTGTTTTCATATTGTTTTGTTTTGGTTTTATATTTTACTTCCTTTATTTACTTTAACTACCTTAAATAGTTTGTAACTATTATTGCCATCTTTAACTGTAAAGACAGGTTGAAATCCCTTATTAATATATGACAATGATTTATTATAAAATGTCATATTAATATGCCCACACCTTCTATAAGTATTAATAGTTTGAATTAATGTTTCTTGTGTGCAAGGCACGTTTCTAAATGTAAACATATACTTGGTTTTGATTTTAAAATATGTGCGTTGGTCAGCCGCACCCCTGATGGGGGTTAGTTATTTACTAATCTATTTAATGTATTATATGCAGTTATAAATTTTTGTGTACTTTTTGAACTCTTACCAATTATGCAACTATAAGAATGGTCAAAACTTAAAATATTTTCATCATTCCATACTTTAAACCAATAATAATTATATCCCTTTCTACCTTCAATACCTACTAATGTATAATAATCGTGTCTTTGTACTTCGTGCCATACATTTAATTGGCTTAATTTTTCAATTGTTTCTTTTGCGTTAAAATTAAAATTTGTCATAACTAATGGTTTTTTGTTTGTTTGATAAATCAAAGATACATAAAGATTACAATACTAACCAAAAATTATTTAAATTATTTTAGTTAATTTTATGTTAAAATGCTAATGCTTTGTAAATCAAAGAGTTATGGTTTATCGCTCATAAATGAGCCGATTGTCGCTCAAATACGGCTCAAAGTTGCCTTATTGGGTAACTTTTGTGATTGATAAGTTCGCTATTAGTAAACTTTTGCCTGAATTTTTCCGAAAAACCTATGCAGATTTGACAAATTCGGTAATGAAACGCTGCCAATATCCGAATTAGTGTTAGATATTTATCTAATTATGTAACAAAGTGATAGGTAATTCGGTTATATGTTGTAACATATATAAAATCAAATTTGTTACAAATGGGTGCAAATGAATATAAATGGGCGCAAAGTAGTAGCAATACTACCCTAATAGCAAAAGATGTAAACTATGCAAGTTTTGATAGTGTTCACTAATTTCGGTTGTTCAAGTTTCGTGAACTGATAAAATAAGTGAACAGGGGTTTGTTCCAATTTGGAACATTCCGATTTTTTCGGATAGTTGAATTATAATAATCTGCTTTACTCAATTGAATGAGTAATTTTACTCAATGCACTTCATAATGTGCATTTAATGACGCATTTTGCAACCATTAGTGTCATTTATGGCACTTTATGGTGGATGTTAGGCACAAAAAAGGAGGCATCGTAGAAACGAACCTCCGAACCATTAGTATAGTCTATGAGCAACAAATATACATAAAAAACCCCTAGCTTTTTACACTAGGGGACCAAACTATGAATCACAAACCAAACAACCTAAATTGAACCATCCTGTAACGGCTCATCGTTACTATCATCCACTCTACGATAACCTTCTTTCCAAAGGACTTTTGTCAAAGTTATTGATTTCTTAATAATTGATAGTTCGCTATCAGCTGGGTTAAGTATATGTAAAATCTCGTGTATCATTATTTCTAGGTGCTTCTTGCCCTTCAATCTTGGGTCAAGATAAATAATGCCATCACTTTCAGCAATGCCGTGTGCCTGTTCCCTGCCAAGTTTCTTGTATATGATTTTAATTCTCACGATTTTAATATTGCTTCATCAGGTCTATCAACTTCGGTTACCTTGATTCTTTGCCCACCTCGTATTTTAGCTAACATTCTTGTAACGGAATCAACTTCGCTTAACATCTCCTGATACTTTTTAACTAACCAGCTTTCTTGCTCGTTTAAAGTTAGTTTGTTCCAATTTTTAGGCATACGCATTGTTAAAATACTTTATTATTAATAATTCTTTTATTGTTAACTCTATATTCTCCGCTTGTATCTTTCTCTAATACGGCAAAGCCTTGATTGTATTGGTCAACGTGTTTACAATATTCTACGTTAGGGTGCATTAAATGACCCGTAGTGTATGTAGTAAATATTTCCCCATCAAACTGATTCTTTGTCGTAAATTCGCTTGTACGATGGCAATGCGATGCAATGGCTGATTGCTTAACCCTATCAAATAAAGTTTTAGCTGGGCTTACCCCTGAACCCCTCTTAAATGTAGTATCTCCGTGAATTATCGGTAAATGCCCAAACTTAATATGGTCTATATCTTTAATTGCTTTGATTCCGAACGCATTAAGCCTAAAAATATCTTCAATCTCAAACAAATCTATTCCTAACAATTCAGGTGCTTTTGTCCTCATATATCTTTGGTATCTTGCTTCGTGGTTTGCATCAAGATTGTAGTAAATAACTATATCAGGAAATACTTTTCTTATGTAACCTAGCATCTCAAGGACCGCCTCATATTCCTCATCAAACTTTCTTACTCTTGGGTCTTTTTGGAAGTCGCTTAATTGATAAAAGTCAACAAAATCTCCATTAATAAATAAAGTATCAATCTTTTCCTTAATCAAGTATTCAAAACAAATATCTATTGCTTTTGGGTCGTGGAATGGAACTTGTAAATCACTAATAAAGCCCATTTTCTTAATTCCAATTGGTAGTGTAAATACTACCTTTTCCTCTACCCAAGTTGGCGGTTGCACAAAGTTTTGACAAGTCCTTTTAAATTCATCGTGGAACTCTTTATTGCTTGATTTTACATTTCCTAACTTACCCCTGTAATATCTTATTAGGCTTCGGATTTGTTCTTTATCGTCAAAGTGATTTGAGTTTTCCTTGTATATTAAACTTGCAAGGGTATGCGATGGCATCCACGCTGGATACTTTGATAAGTAGTCATTAATGATTTGACCACTCATTGTTTGTTTGCTTCCAGCCATATTGTTAGTTTGTTTATGCCATTGAATCACGCACCAAATCAGCCTCCGATTCCCTTCTTGTAACCAACCCATCTAATCCTTTTCCTTCCCAAAGTCTTTTACTCTTTTCAATTTGCTCTGCAATACCTTCATAATCCTGTTTAGCAATCAAATCAACTATTGCCCTCATTTCTGCCCTTGAATCACCTTCTAGTCTATTACCCCTATTATAAACTACTGAAACCAATGCACCTTTAGTGTCATCGTTTAGTAAATCCATATTAGGATAAATCTTTTTAGTCATTGCGTAGTATCTAGGTAATGAACTCTTAACGAAAACTTCGTATGCCGTATTGTATGGAATCCTAACATTTAATATTTCGCCTTTAAGCATTGCCTTTGCTTGTGGTCCTTTTATTCCGATTGTTGGTCGTAAAGCATTAATAAAATTTAAATTTATTACACCTGACCAATCCAGCATAAATTGTTTTTCCGAGTTATAACCCAAATCATAACCCATTCCGATAGTTACACCGCTTTCGCCACCTGCCCAAATAGGTGCTTGTAGTTTCTTTTCGTAGTATGCTCTGCCTCCAATCTCGTGGTGGATAATCATTTCTAGGCTTTTTTTACTAATCATTATCTTTCTTTTTAAATATTTTCTCTGCCGTTGTTAAACCTAAACAACCAAAAGCCAAACTAGCAACTGCGTAAACCAAAGCCTCGCTGGGTGCTTTACTTAACTCACTAAATGAATTGTGATACATTGTAATACATAACGCTACAACGCACATCAAACCACATAAACGCTTCATAGATAACCTTCCGTTATCTTCGGTAAAAAATTGCTTCATCTTAATTAGTTGTATCGGTTTTAGTCTTACCCCAAAAATTCTTTTTTTCTTTAATTAGAACTGTATCGTGAATGTAGATTGTATCAACTTTAAATTGACTGATTTCACTCTTTAGTTCACTAATTTCGCTTTTCATTTGGGTAATGGTTGCAACTGCATTTGTAACTAATTGTTTTTCCTTTTTAGTTGCCTTTTGTAGAACTATTGCAGATTTTGCATTAGTTGCATTTACTTGCTTCATTAATTCCTCAAATTCAATATCCTTGTCAATCTTTTGAGCAGATACCCCACAACCGAATAAGAATAAAATAAATAAATATTTCATTAGTTAATTTTTTGAATTTTACCTAATTGCTCCAAAGTAGAAAGTTTAGTACTTGCGGCTGCTAAACTTGAATCACATCTACGCAAAGCATTTGTAACCACATCCAGCCTAGTTTCTAATTTCTCAATCTTTACATCTTGATTTTTAGCCTGACCTTGAAAGGTAGAACGCACATCAACATATAAATAGCCAATGGCTACTAAAACAACAAACAAAGTACCCACAACAGGATTTGAAGCAAATTCCTTAAATTTAATTGGTATCATATTATAACTTTTTATAAATTCCTATTGAATATTGGTTAGTTGTAGCACCTATCGTAAATAAGCCATTTTTAGGCATCTTAAAAGCTAACCCAAAGCCGAACCCTACTTTCTTGTCAAACTCCCTATAATCGCCTAAAACACCCCAATAAACCGCAAATTTAGGTGGCATTATCTTCGTAGTTTCTATTCTTATGGTTTTCTCTACGAAATGCCCTCCATATCCCCTTCCTAATATCTTGTTTTGGCTGATGGTGTCGCTCACATAAACATATTGTACGGAATCCAGCTTTAAAGTGTCATAATACGCATATACACGGTTATAATCGGATATTTTGATTGTATCGTGAACCTCATCTATTTTAACGATAGTATCTAAAACTACAAAAGGGATGCTTTCACCCCTCTTATATTTTACTATGTTTTTAACCTCTACAATAGTATCGTACTTCGTTATTACTATCGGCTTTGTTTCTTTTTTTGGCTCAAGAACCAACACTAAAACCGCAATTATTAATATGGCAGTAATAATGTCCTTCATCGGTCTTGTTTGTTTTGCATTGCAATAGCTAACTTATTTATTTGGTCGCTAATATGGTCCAGCTTCTTGCTCAATGTATCATCTTGCTTTTCTACCATACTCACACGAATTTCTAGTTCTTTTAGTTTAAGACTTATCTTAACGTAGATTCCGATTAAACCAGCAATAATAATGATGGCTTGACCAATAATAAATAAAGTTGTGTTCATTACAATTCCTCTTCTATTTCTTTAATAAATTCAATACCGCTGGTCCACTCCTCAAGGAATGTAAATATTTCAAGTCCATCAGGATTGACTACATTAATCGGTGTAAAGTCAAACTCCTTTTCCCCTAGTTCTTTAACTTGAGCAGTTAGCTTTTTGATACTTTCTTTAGTAAACTTGTAACCACCTTTTTCATCCAATAATAAAATGTCTTTATCATCGGTTGATGCGTTATCAAGGCGGAGTTCTTCAACTTGGGCTTGATAGCTTTCGTGGTGGGATTTGACTTTTTCATAAATCTTTACGAGTTTTTTTTGTGTTTTACTTTCAGCGTTTCCGATTACTGCGTTAATAGATGCTACTAACACATTTAGTTTGTTGTATTGCATTGTTGATTTTTTACAAATATAGTTAATTGTTATAGGTTATTTAGTTATAATTAAACATAATATATAAAACAATGCAGGGAATATTGTAAATAAAAGGATTACATCTAAATTATTTACACCTTCAGGATTTGCTTTAAATAGCCATTTTTTCATAATATTGGTTTGTTATAGGTTTTCTATCTCTTGTTTTACTTCATCCCAATAATTAATTTGATTTAAATAATTTAATCCATAAGGTAAATATGTTAAAGCACTCATTATTTTATCTACTGTCATTAATGCACATTGTTTTGATTTGTTTTGTTTTAATTCTAAATAAGCATTGTAAAAATATTCTCCATATAATTCTTTTGCCTTTTCTTTTGGTGTCATAATATTGGTTTTGCCAAAATTAGTACTATTCGGTTACTTCTACAACAGGTGGTACATAATCCCCAATGATTGTAAGGTTAAGTTGGTCGCTAGATGCAGCCCAATTCCAACAATACTCATCATCATTACCCCAACCTAAATAAGCATCACCACTCATTGTTAAGTTGCCTTGTGCTACATTAGCTAAATCACTATCTAATAACGAGTAGTAGAACGATGCAGATGAACCTAGCACCCCACCGATTACATACATATTAAAGATTGTTGCAGTTACTGATTTTCCGTTTATCCAACTTTGGATAGGAGAAATTTGTTTCATATTTTATATTTTAGAATTGACTTAAAAAAACATCTTTGCTTGTCATCATTAATGCGGTTTGAACACCTGATGCGGTGGTGTGGTCGGTTATGTATTGTGAAGTACATAATCTTGTATTATCCCCTGTTGGTATAGTTACATCAACTGTATATAAGCCTGTAACACCTGCACCATCTCTTAATGCTGCACCTGATATTAATTCATTACTTGCAGTTCCATTCCAAGTACTTGCCATATTATTTATTTTCTAGTTCTTTAATTCTTTGTTCTAATGCGTAGATAAATTTTAACCCTTTAGCATTATCTCTTTTGCCTAAACAACACATAGAAATTGCTGACCTTTCTACATTTAATTGCCTTCCTGCTTCTGCAAAACTTCTATATATTACACCATTATCTAAACACAAAACTTTTTTACAATTAGGTTGATTTCTGCTTTTTTCTACATTTTCTTGCAATAACTTGGTTGCCCTCATCTTTTCAATTTGCTCTTTATGTTTTGGAATACCCCTTTGCCAAGCTGCTAATCTCTCACATTGAATAGGTGTTCTTTTTTTACCTCTCATTGAATTTGCCCTTTTCTCAATAATTTCAGGGGTATTTAACATTGCAGTACCTCTAATTTTAGCGGATTCACTCATTTTTAATTTAGTTTCAGGAGTAGCTTTCCAACCATTAATTCCATCCCCCCCATTTGTTTGATTACATAGTGTACCTGTTCCCAAATCTATCCTTCCGTATAATGATATAAATTCCTTTTCTTTTTCTTTAGCAAAATCTATGGTTACATTTTCAAATAGAATATCAACTGAATATCCATATTTATTAACTATATTATTCCACCATTGACTTCTTCTTTTTTTTGTTTCATAGGCTCGTTTAGGTATATCATCAAGACCTATACCAACATAAAATGGTTCGTTTTTGTCAAGTCTAATATGTCTATAAATATGGGGCATTAATTATTTATTTTTGCTTTCAACTCTCTTATTTCCTTTTGCAAATTAGCAATTAAAATTGTATGCACATCTAAATATTTTACCGCAGTTACATCCTTATCCGTAAGTTCAGGCATTAATGAATGTATTTGCTCTGCTGAATAACCATATCTAATATCTTTACTTTCATCACTTTTCCTTGTGTATTTTATTACATCAATGTCTAATGCAAGTAATGGGTTAGTGGCTATAATGTCTTTACCCTTAATTGAAGAACTTTCAAAAAATGATGTTGCTGTAACTGAACCATAAAATGTACCTGCTCCATTTCCTAATACTTGAAACGCATTTGAACCAAGATAATTTGTAACAAG
>B570J29586_1000044_pt1 | contig 10640 bp, 13 predicted proteins | sample LakMenE09Jun09ns_FD_29586 | JGI IMG/M metagenome (IMG submission 29586)
CTAGATTATGGCCCGAGTCTAGAAAGAAACATCCAAAACAATTTATTAAAATTAATGGAAAAAGCTTATTAAAACATGCAATAGATAGAGTCACAGGGGTAAATTTTGATACTATTACAATCTGCTCGAACTCTAATTTTTTGATAAAATTAAAGAAGAAACAAAAAATATAAATTGTAAAATTTATGTTGAGCCTGATAAAAAAAATACAGCAGCAGCAATTCTAGCGGCAATAAATGATGATGACTTATTATTTTACCAACCCATAATAATTATTTCATCTGATCATATCATTGAAAATTAGTATTTCAGAAGCAGATAAAAAAACTATCCAAATATTTGGATATGCATAAAATTTTTATTTTTGGCGTCAAACCTGATTATGCAGAAACAGTATGGTTATTTACATTCAAAAAAGATCAATAAAAATTTTAATAAAGTTATAAAATTTGTAGAAAAGCCTAATTTAAAGCAAAAAAACTTATTAAAAATAATAATTATCTTTGGAATTCAGGAATGTTTCTTTCAAACAAATCGGCATTACTAAATGAATTTTCTATTTTACAAACTAAATTAGCATTACAAGTTTGCGATTCCTATGTAAACGCAAAGAGTACGAATAACATTTTAGCATTAGATAGTAAGTATTATTCAAAAATTAAATCTATTTCGTTTGATCATGCAATTTTAGAAAAATCAAAAAATATTTTTTCTGTTAAACTTTTAAGCGATTGGAAAGATGTTGGCAGTTGGTTACAAAAATGGGAAATTGAAAAAAAAGATAAAGATAAAAATTATATCAAAGGAAATATATTAAAAAGTAATGTTAAAAATTCATACATTTCTTCTAATCGAACAATTGTAGCTAGCAATTTAAAAAACATACTTGCAGTCGACAATAACGATGTTCTTTATCTTTCAGATCTTAGAAATAATGATCTTAAAAGTCTTTATCCTTTAATTAGCAAAAAGTTTCCTAAGATTACTGATAAACATACAACCACTCAAAGACCTTGGGGTCAATTTACAAACATATTTGTTGGGAAAAATTTTCAAGTTAAAGAATTAGTAGTTAAATCTGGTGGAATTCTTAGCCTTCAAAAACACAAATATAGATCTGAAAACTGGGTTGTGGTTGAAGGTAAAGCTAATGTTACGTTGAATAAAAAAAATATTATTTTACAGAAATCAGATTCTATTTTTATACCCCAAGGAGCAGTTCATCGAATTCAAAATAGAGAAAAAAGTATTTTAAAGATTATTGAAGTCCAAACTGGTAGTTACCTAGGAGAAGACGATATTATTCGTATAAAAGATATTTACGGAAGAGCTTAAGCTAAAGTTAATTTTATTGGAGCATGATCAGAAGGTCTTTCTAGAGCTCTTGTATATTTATCAATAGTTACATCTTTAATTAAATGACTGATATTTTTTGATAATAAAAAATGATCAATTCTTAATCCTTTATTTTTTTCAAAAGAACCATATTGGTAATCCCAGAATGTATAATTATTAGGTTGTTTATTAACTAGCCTAAATGCGTCNTCATANCCTTCATTTAGTATATTTCTAAAAAATTTTCTTATTTCAGTTCTATAGAGAGCATCATTTTCCCAATCTTCAGGATTATAAACNTCTTCTTCATTTGGTATAATATTAAAATCACCACCAATTATAATNTTTTTTTTTAACTTATTTTGATTGATTAAAAATTCTTCAAGAGATTTTAACCATNTTAATTTGTATTGATATTTGTCAGTATCAACAGGATTTCCATTTGGAACATAGACAGAGATAATTCTTATTAATTCATTTTTGTAATTTATATCAACAGAAATAGTTCGCGATTGTTCTTGTTTATCATTAATGACATTAAAATTAACATTACTAATTTTGTCATTATAAATAATCGCAACACCATTATATGATTTTTGGCCATGAACTTCACTATCATAACCAATAGCTTTTAATTCTGAGTATGGAAAATTTTTATTTTCAGTTTTTATTTCTTGAAGTAGTAAAAATCTCGGTTTGTTTATTTTAAGATACTCAATAATATGATTTAATCTTACTCTTACAGAATTTACATTCCAGCTACTTATGATCATTAAACTGAGAAAGAGCTGCCACATCCACATGAAGATGTAGCTTTAGGATTTNTAATTTTAAAAGTATTTTCAATTAATTTTTCAGAAAAATCNAGNATCGATCCTTCTACAAANACAAAGGATGACTTATCTATTAAAACATTTTCATAAATTATATCGTCTTCATTTATTTTATTATCTGTTGAGAAATGATATTTGTAACCAGAACAACCACCACCTTTAACTTCAATTCTAAAAAACTTATTAATACTTTCTTTTTCTAAAAGATTTTCTATCTTTTTTTTAGCTTTGTCTGTAATGGTAAAATTATTAGTCATTCAATTTTATGTTTATTATTAATATATGTCTGGGGTTGATAATTACAATAAGTTATTAAGTAAATTTTCTTCTAATAACTCAAATTATTTAGGAAGACAATTTGGAGATAAAAAAAACTTGTATAGATCATTTTATCAAAGAGATAGAGATAGAATTATACACTCAACTTCATTTAGAAGATTGAAGTATAAAACGCAAGTTTTTGTTTATGATGAAGGAGATCATTANAGAACAAGACTTACNCATACNTTAGAAGTTTCACAAATATCAAGATCAATTTCTAGATATTTAAAATTAAATGAAGATTTNTCTGAAGCTATAAGTTTAGCTCATGATTTGGGTCATCCGCCGTTTGGNCATGCAGGAGAGAAAATTTTAGATTTTTGCNTTAGAGATTATGGNGGNTTCAATCATAATATTCATTCAATACGTTTGGTTACAGAATTAGAAAAAGCCTATCAAAATTTTGACGGATTAAATTTNTCNATAAATACAATAGATGGNATTGTTAAACATAATGGTCCTAATTACTTAATGATGGAAAATTTTAATTTATTACCAAATTTGAGAAAAATTNAAAAAATAAATTTTTACAAACAGTCTTCTTTAGAATCTCAAATTAGCGCTTTATCTGATGATATTGCTTATAATAATCATGACATTGATGATGGCATTAGGGCAGGGTTGTTTTCGATTAATGATATTAAAGATTTGCCTATCATAGGAGAAATTATAAAAAAAAAGAATAAACAATTTAAAAATACAAAATTATTAAGAAATGAAATTATAAGATCAATAATTAATTTTATGGTTACAGATTTAATTTTACACACACAAAATAATTTAAAAAAATTAAAAATTAAAACAATTGAAGACGTTTACAAAACAAGTGATTTCATAGTTAGTTTTTCACCCAAACTGATTAATGCAAATAATCAAATTCGCGAATTTTTAAGATTAAATATGTATGAAAATAAATCAGTTAAAGGAATGACAAGTAAAGCAGAAAAAATAATAAAAACTTTGTATATATATCTAATTAATAATAATAAAAAATTTATACCTAAAGATCTTAAAAAAAAATGGGGATTAGAAAGATCAGTCTCAGATTTTATTGCTGGTATGACGGATAAGTTTGCAATTGATATACAATAAAATAAAATGAATATTTTTACCGATTATAAAATAAAACTAAACGCTTTTTTTAAAAATTTGGAAAATAACAAAATTATTAAATTACCTAAAAAATTTGATAATTTTTCTGTAGAAATTCCGAAAATAAAAGCTCACGGTGATTTTAGCACAAATGCACCAATGATTTTTGCAAAAGAAAATAATCTAAATCCTATTATTCTCGCAAATATTATAAAAAAAGAATTAGAAGGTAAATTTAGTGAGATTGTAAAAATTGAAGTAGCTAAACCNGGTTTTTTAAATTTTTTTTTTAATAATCATTTTTGGTATAATTTTTTAAAATCGACAGATGCTAATTTTGGAAAGGATCAAAGTTCAGATTCTAAAAAAATTTTAATTGAATATGTGTCAGCAAATCCAACTGGTCCTTTACATGTAGGACATTGCCGAGGTGCTGTTTTTGGTGATATTTTAGCTAATCTTTTAAGTTTTGTCGGAAATAAAGTTGTTAAAGAATATTATATTAATGATTATGGAAATCAAATTAATCAATTTGTTAAATCTGTTTATTTTAGAATACTAGAAATAAAAAATAATAGTTTATTTCCAAATGATCAAGATCTTTATCCCGGTGAATATGTAGTTGATATAGCTAAAAGTATTTTAAAAAAAAATAAATTTTCTAATTTTGATAATTACGATTTAATTTTTAATGATCTTAAAAATTTATGCATAGAAGAGGCGATGAATTTAATAAAGAATGATTTAAGAAAACTTGGAATTGTTCATGACAATTTTGTTTCAGAAAATTATATTGTTAATCAAAATTTAGTTGAAAAAGCCTTAAATATTTTAAAAGAAAAAAATTATGTCTATGAAGGAGTTTTAGAAAAACCTAAAGGAAATGAAATTGATGACTGGGAACCTAGAAAGCAAATTTTATTTCAGTCTACGAAATTTGGAGATGACACGGATAGGGCATTAAAAAAATCAGATGGTACTTGGACTTACTTTGCGAATGATGTCGCTTATCATCTTAATAAAATAGAAAGAAAGTTTGATTTACTTATAAACGTGCTGGGAGCCGATCATGCTGGCTATTTAAAGAGACAGTCTTCATGCGTTTCGGCTTTATCAGAAAACAAACAGCAAATTATTTCTAAAGTTTGCCAGTTAGTAAAATTATTTAAATCTGGAAATCAGTTAAAGATGTCCAAAAGAGCAGGGGATTTTATAACTGCAAGCGATCTTATAAGTGAAGTTGGTAAAGATTCCGTTAGATTTATGATGATATACAGAAGTAATGACTCTCAGTTAGATTTCGATTTTGATTTAGTTACTGATCATTCTAAAGAAAATCCAGTGTTTTATGTTCAATATGCTCACGCTAGAATTTGTTCTTTATTTAGAAAAAATAAATATGAAATTAATAATGAAAAAACATTGAATTTAGACTTTCTTAATCAGGAAATCGAAATTGATATTATTAAAAAAATAGCTGAATGGCCAAAATGTTTAGAGTTATCTGCGTATCATTTAGAGCCACACAGAGTGCCATTTTACTTATATGAATTAGCAAGTTTATTTCACACTTATTGGAACTCTGGAAATGAGAATGATAATTTAAAAATTTTAAATGAAAACCAACCTGAGCTTCAGACTTCAAGATTATTNTTAATTAAAAAAATACAATTAGTTTTAAAAAGNGGTTTAGATATTTTAAATGTAACTGCNCCGGTTGAGATGTGATTGATTTAATGAAAAAAAATTTNATAAATTTAATATCTTTTTTTCTTGTTCTTTCTTTTTTAGTTTTTTGTTTGGTTTATTATAATTCAAATACATTTNTTAAAAATACAGATAAAAAAAGAGAAAGTTATTTGATTTATTTAAATTCATATNNTGATAAATTAGATAAAATTAGTTCATCNTCTGATTTTAAAAAAAGAATAGATAACGAAGAGTTTTTTAAAAAAATTTATAAACAAAAACAATATTGGGAGTTGATAAAATAAAAATTTTGAAAACACACGCGATTATATTTGGGATTAATGGTTTTAAATTAAATTTAGAAGAAATTAATTTTTTTAAAGATTATAAACCATGGGGAATAATATTATTTTCTAGAAATATTAATAGTTTAGACCAAGTTAGAAATTTAACTTTCAGTATAAGAGAACTTTTTAAAGATAAAAATTTTCCAATATTAATTGATCAAGAAGGAGGAAAAGTTAATCGTTTTAGAAAAATTATTAATCTTGACAAATATCATGCTAAGTATTTTGGAGATACTTATAAAAATAATAAAGAATTTTATTCTAAATTTAGTAAATTTCTTAAAATTAATATATCTATTTTAAAATATTGTGGCATTAATATAAATACAGTTCCAGTTCTTGATTTATTTAATGATGACAAGAAAAGTGTTATTGGAAATAGAGCTTTTTCAAAAAAATATAATATTGTTATAAAATTATCTAAATATTTAATAAATTTTTATAGAAATTCAGGACTTGAAACTGTTACAAAACATATCCCAGGACATGGCTGCACTAACATAGATTCTCATTACCATTTGCCTATAGTAAGTTTTTCTTTGGATTATTTAAAAAAAAATGATTTTAGAACATTCAGAGGAGTTAATAGTAGTTTAGCAATGACAGCACATATTCTGTATGAAAAACTAGACCCAGATAAATGTGCTACTCAATCAAAAAAAATAATTACTAATATAATTAGAAAATATATAAATTTTAAAGGAATATTGATGTCNGATGATGTTTGCATGAAAGCTTTATCTGGTGGAGTTGTTAAAAATGCTAAACTAAGCCTAGATGCAGGNTGCAACTTATTATTACATTGCAGTGGGAATATTGATGAAATGAAGAAACTGTCTCTAGTAGTGCCAAAAATCGATAATTTTACCTACAAAATTACTCAAAAAATTAAGGCTAATTTTAATAAATTTAATTAAAGAATCAGTTAAATAAATTAAATGGACAGTATAGTTGAATTAAAACCTCTATCAGTTGAGAAGGTGGAGCAGGTTGAAGATAAATTTAATCTAAACATAGATAATTACGAAGGGCCATTAGAGCTGCTTTTAGATTTAGCTAAATCTCAAAAAGTTGATCTTATGAAGATTTCTATTGTTCAGTTNGCTGATGAGTATCTAAAGTTTATAAATAATATTAAAAAAAATTTGGAATTAGCAGCTGATTTTNTAGTCATGGCAACATGGCTTGCTTATTTAAAATCTAGATTATTATTACCTGATGATTTTGAGGATGATTTTTCAGCTATTCAAATGGCTGAAAAACTTAAACTGCAATTAAGAAAATTAGAAGCAATTAGATTTCTTTCTGACAAACTTGTTTCGCAGAAACAATTAGGGAGAGATATTTTTACAAAAGGAATTCGTGAAGGTATTAAAAAAATTTCCACTTCTAAATATGCCGTTTCTCTTTATGAACTTATCAAATCTTATGCAGAAATTAAAAGAAAACAAAATTTTTCTATTATGAATATTTCAAAGCTGCCAGTTTATACAATGGAAGAAGCTATAAAAAAAATTACAAGTTTACTAAAGGATTTAACAGATTGGAGAGATATTAAAGATGTAGTTCCAGGATCATTTTCAGGTTCGAAAAATTTAAAAAAATCAGGATTAGCAGGAACATTTGCTGGAAGCTTAGAATTGGTAAGAGAAGGAAAATTATCAATTATGCAAAAAAAAATTTTTGATAAAATATTAATTAAAGCTAGTAATTATGTTGAATAAAAATAAAGACGCAAAAAGATTGGTTGAAGCTATTTTATTTGCTGCTGATGAACCTTTAGACATAGAAACAATTAAATCTAAAATTGAACTAAATGTTGATGTCTTAAAAATATTAAAGAATTACAATCTGAATTTATCGAAAGAGGTATAAATCTTTATGAAATTTCAAACAAATGGTCCTTTAGAACTGCTGAGAACTTGTCTAAAAAAATTGCAAGTGAAGTTGTTCAGCAAAGAAAGTTATCAAAAGCCACAATAGAAACTTTAGCAATCATCGCATATCATCAACCTGTTACACGTTCTGAAATTGAAGAGATTAGAGGAGTTTCTTTTAGTACCGGTACCTTAGAAATATTATTTGAACTTGGATGGGTAAAACCCCAGGGCCGAAAAGAAATACCAGGAAAACCCTTGTTATATGTTACAACCGATACTTTTCTGAGTCATTTTAATCTTAAATCTTTATCGGATTTACCAAATTCAGAAGAGTTAGCATCTGCCGGTTTAATTGATAGTCGTTTGGATAGATCAATTTTTGGTACCAACAAGTTTGCTAAAGATGATTTAGATAAGCAATCTAAAGAAGACATTTTTTCCAATATAGACGACATGCTTTCAGAAACTTTAAATCAAAAAGATAATTAATTATTTGTAAATAATATTATTTAATATATAAATTTAGTTATGGGTTTAAGTTTTTGGCATATAATCATCGTTGTAATAGTAGTTGTCCTTCTGTTTGGTAGAGGAAAGATATCTGACTTAATGGGGGACGTTGCTAAAGGAATTAAAAGTTTTAAAAAAGGCATGTCTGACGATCAGTCCTCAGACAATAAAGACCCTAAAGATAAAGATAAAGATCAAAATTCTAAGTCAAATCACTAAAATAATTTATGCCACAAATTGGGTGGTCAGAAATTTTAGTTATCCTTCTAGTCGCAATTATTGTTATTGGACCAAAAGATCTTCCAATTGTTCTTAGAAAATTCATTCAAATAAAAAATGGAATAAAAAATTATGTTAATTCTTTTCAAAAAGGAATTGACGATATTGTTCAGGAGCAAGAAAAGGATATAAAAAAAATAATAGATGTTAATCCTGAAGAAGAAAATAAAGAGAAATCAAAAAAACTTTAATTTTTATTTTTATGAGTGACAATAATACTAATGAGCAAAATCAATCAAGTGTAACTGAGCATCTCTTAGAATTAAGGTCTCGAATAATAAAAAGTCTTATTTTTTTTGCACTAGCTTTTATAATTTCTTACATGAATGCAGATAAAATATATGATTTTTTATTACAACCTTATGTTAGGGCTTTAGGAGAAGGACAGATAGGTACTAAAAGATTAATTTTTACAGCATTACAGGAAACTTTTATTACATATTTGAAATTATCTTTTTTTTCTGCTCTATTTTTTTCTTTTCCTGTTTTTTTAATTCAAATTTGGAAGTTTATAGCTCCTGGATTGTATCAAAATGAAAAAAGAGCGATTTTACCTTTTATTATTGCAACACCTGTTCTTTTTATAACTGGGGCTTTATTGGCGTATTATTTTATAATGCCTTTGGCTATAAAGTTTTTTTTATCATTTGAAACTTTAAGTACACAGACCAGTATGCCAATACAATTAGAAGCAAGAGTAAGTGAATATCTTTCGTTAATAATGGTTTTTATGATTGCTTTTGGACTTAGTTTTGAATTGCCAGTGTTATTAATTCTATTAGCGACTATTGGTTTTGTTGATTCAAAATATTTATCTGAAAGAAGAAGATATGTTATTGTTATTATATTTATTGTTGCAGCAGTTATTACGCCTCCAGATCCAATTAGTCAGATAGGATTAGCTATTCCATTAATGATTTTGTATGAAATTTCTATTTTAATTATTAAATATTTAGAAAAAGGTAAAAATGATAAATCTTAAAAATTTAAGAGAAAACCCATCTCTTTTTAAAAAAAAATATAAAGAAAGATTTATAAAAAATTCAGATCAATTGGTAGATGAAATTATTTCTTTAGATTCTTCCATAAGGCAAATTTTAGAAAAACAGCAAAAATTGCAAGAAGAGAGAAATAAGATATCTAAAGAATTGTCTATTTCTAAAGATAAAAAAAGTGATCAATTCTTATCTTTATCTAAAAATGTTTTAAATATTAAAAATGATATTGAAATTTATGAGAAAAATCTTTCCGAACATAAATATAAAATAAATAATATTCTTCATAATTTACCAAATATACATTTGGATGATGTTCCGGTTGGCCAAGATAGCAATAGCAATAAAGAAATAAAAAGATTCGGTAATGTTAAAAATTTTAATTTTAGAATTAAGTCTCATGATGAGATTGGTTTAGAGAGAGACTTGATTGACTTTGATACCGCAACTAAGATCTCTGGCGCTAGATATGTAATAACGAAAGGTAATATTGCTAAATTAGAAAGAGCTTTAATAAATTTTATGATTGATACGCACGTAAAAGAATTTGAATATTTAGAAATGAATGTTCCAATAATTGTTAATGAAGAATCAATGTTTGGAACTGGTCAGTTGCCAAAATTTTCGAAAGAGCAATTTTCTTTAAACACTGGCTCATGGTTAATACCAACAGCTGAAGTTTCTCTTACAAATATTGTTAGAGATAAAATACTAAATTATGAGGATTTGCCGCTTAGATATGTTGCGGCCACACCCTGCTTTAGAGCTGAAGCTGGAGCTGCAGGAAAAGACACAAAGGGCATGATGAGACAACATCAATTTTATAAAGTTGAATTAGTAAGCATTGTAAAACCCGAAGATAAAAATGATGAACTTGAAAGACTGACTAATTGCGCAGAAACTATACTTAAAAAATTAGAGATACCCTACAGAGTTATATTACTTTCATCTGGTGATATGGGTTTTAGTGCAGAAAAAACTTATGATCTTGAGGCATGGATACCATCTCAAAATAATTATAGAGAAATATCTAGCTGTTCCTCTTGTGGTCAATTTCAGGCAAATAGGATGATGGCGCGTTTTAAAGATTTAGAAAAAAAAATTGACTATGTTGCTACATTAAATGGTTCTGGGCTCGCTATAGGAAGAACATTAATTGCTATAATAGAAAATAATCAAAATGAAGATGGTTCAATTAATATTCCTACAGTTTTGCATAATTATATGGGCGGATTAAAAACGATTTAATTTATATATAAATTAAAAAGCTAAAAAAATTATTGTATTTAATCAGCATCTAGTATAATCAACCAAATTATGTCAGCATCAGGTTTCGCCCAATTTATACCTCTAATACTA
>B570J29586_1000045_pt1 | contig 10590 bp, 8 predicted proteins | sample LakMenE09Jun09ns_FD_29586 | JGI IMG/M metagenome (IMG submission 29586)
AATGGCACAATAAAGAATCCACTTAATGCTCCAATCAACAAAAATATAAGAGCTGCGATATGCCAATCATGGATCACAACCATAGTCATCACAAAGCCACCCATAAGAATGCCGGCTGGCAGAACCCTCACTGAATCCTTAAGACTGATATAGCGAGCTGCTATGACTGATCCAATGGCAATTCCAAAAGCAACCATAGCTGTTAAGCGCGTCGCCTCTTCTAAATTAAAGTGTAATGCATAGCCTGCCCATGCAATGACAATTAATCTTAATGAAGCCCCAGCGCCCCAGAAGAGCGTGGTCACTGCAAGAGATAATTGACCTTCGGGATCTTTCCATAACACTTTAAATGCATGCCAGAAATCTTTTATCATAAATAGAGGATTTTTTTTTGTCAGTTTGTGATCGATAGGCAGTAATGGAATGTAACGATTAAAAACAGCAGCGAGTAAATAAAGCCCTGTAATTATAATGATGGCAACTAGAGGGTCAAATTGAGCGAGTGCACCCCCAATAATGGAGCCTAAAATAATTGCAAAGACTGTTGAACCTTCCATCCATCCATTAGCCATTACAAGCTCTTTAGGCGGTAGAAGCTCAGTCAAAATCCCATATTTTGCTGGCGAGTATGCCGCAGCACCTACACCAACAATCGCATATGCATAGAGAGGCTGCATACCTAACAACATAGATAAACTTCCAATAAATTTAATAGCATTGGAATAAAACATGACACGACCTTTGGGATAAGCATCTGCGATACCGCCTACAAAAGGCGCCAAAATAATGTAAGAGATCACAAAAAATTGAAGCAGGAGAGGCTGATGCCATTGAGGAGAATTAAGCTGCGCGAGTAATGCAATAGCTGCAAATAAAAGTGCATTATCAGCAAGCGCTGATAAAAACTGTGCAATCAATAAAGGAACAAAACCTTTTGAAACTTTTAAGTTAAAGCGTTTCAGCAGCATAATCAGCTAAGCGAGAACGTTCGCCACGAACAAGCGTAATGTGACCATTATGATCCCAACCTTTAAAGCGATCGACTACATAAGTTAAGCCTGAGCTGCCTTCAGTTAAATAAGGCGTATCAATTTGTGCAATATTGCCTAGACATACAACTTTAGTGCCTGGACCTGCACGCGTAATAAGCGTTTTCATTTGCTTGGGCGTTAGATTTTGTGCTTCATCAATAATGAGGTATTTATGAAGGAATGTTCGGCCACGCATAAAATTTAGTGATTTTACTTTGATGCGTGAACGAATAAGATCTTGTGTCGCAGCTCTTCCCCATTCCCCCGCTTCTTCATCTGTTTTATTAAGCACATCTAAGTTATCTTCTAATGCGCCCATCCATGGCGTCATCTTTTCTTCTTCGGTTCCCGGTAAGAAACCGATGTCTTCGCCTACAGGAACNGTGACACGTGTCATAATAATTTCATTGTAGATTTTTTTATCAAGCGTTTGAGCTAATCCTGCAGCAAGCGTGAGCAGCGTCTTCCCTGTACCTGCCTGACCTAGGAGCGTTACAAAATCAATATCAGGATCCATGAGAAGATTTAATGCAAAATTTTGTTCTCGATTTCTAGCGTTAATACCCCAGATATTATGTTTGCCATTAATAAAATCTTTAATGACTTCGAGCGTTGCTGTTTTACCNGAAATTTTTCTAACTATAGCGTGGAAGGGTTTATCGAATTCGTAAAAAATAAATTCATTCACAGAGAAATTAAGACACATAGGTCCAGTCAGTCGATAAAACATTTTTCCATTTTCCTGCCATGATTCCATATCTTTGCTGTGCTTCTCCCAAAAATCTTCAGGGAGTTCTGTGATGCCGGTATAGAGCATCTCGGTATCTTCAAGCACCTTGTCATTAAAATAATCTTCAGCAGCAATGCCAAGAGCTCTCGCTTTGATGCGNATATTAATATCTTTACTAACAAGAATGACTTGGCGGTCAGGGTGTTCGTTTTTGAGGNAGGCAACGACGCCTAAAATTTGATTGTCGGCTTTACTGCCAGCGAGCATTGGCAAATCATGTGGGAGTGCAGTGGTTTGTAAGAAAAGTTTTCCTGTAACGTGAGTGTTACCTTTAATCCCAAGCGAGCGACCTTTTTCTAGGCTTTCTTCATTGGTACCTATAATCTCTTCTAAATTGCGACTAGTTTGTCTTGCATTACGAGCAACTTCACTGACACCTTTTTTATTATTGTCCAACTCTTCCAATGTCACCATAGGAAGGTAAATATCATGTTCTTCAAATCGGAAAATGCTTGAGGGGTCGTGCATTAATACATTGGTATCTAATACAAAAAGTTTGGTCGTACTATTTTTTTTGGCCATAGTTAAATAGAGTTGTGTTGTTTAATAAATTGCAAAACTTCTTTGACATGACCTTCGACTTTGACACCTCGCCAAGCCTGAATCAATTTACCATCTGGATCAATTACAAATGTGCTTCGTTCGATGCCTCTTACCTGTTTACCATACATATTTTTCATTTTTATGACACCGAATAACTCGCACGCTTTTTCTTCTTCATCACTTAAAAGTTCGAAGGGGAATGTAAATTTTTCTTTAAAGTTTTCGTGAGACTTTAAGGTGTCTCGAGAAATGCCAAATATCTCTGTATCAAGCGCCTGAAATTTTTTGTAAGCATCTCTAAAGTCAACGCCTTGCGTGGTGCAGCCTGGAGTGGCATCTTTGGGGTAAAAATAAATAACGAGATAACGACCTTTGTAATCCGATAGATTAAATTGAAGATCACTGGTGCCAAGAAGTTTAAATGANGGTACTTTTTTATTGATTTCCACGTNTCTATATTAAGCGATTTTTAATAAAAAAGTGACGGGATTTTAGAAAAATATTTAAAACGTTTNAGGAACTTTCGTGAGAATAAAATTATAGTTTTTAAAGCTTAAATAAGACTATCAAATAATTGAATNTCCACCCATGTATCTTTTTCTAAATGCGCGGTATCTTCATGAAGGAGGATAAAGCAATTAGCTTCACNCATGGATCTTAAGATTCCGGATCCTTGGTCTTTTAAAGGACTCACTTTGAATATACCTTGATTATCTTGCTCATAAATGCCCCTTTGAAACTCCGTTCGACCGGGAATTTTTTTAATAGGCCCTAGAAGCTTTGCTTTAATAAGCGGTATTTTAGGGATGGGTGTTTGGCCTGATAAAGTCAGAANAGNCTCTCTTACAAATTGGTAAAAAGTGACCATAGTCGACACAGGATTCCCTGGAAGTCCAAAATAATGACACTTACCAATTTTCCCAAAAGCCAGAGGCCTTCCAGGCTTCATTGAAATTTTCCAAAATAAAATTTCACCTATTTTTTTTAAAATGTCTTTCATGTAATCTGCTTCGCCCACAGAAACACCTCCAGTGGTAATGACGATATCAGCGATATTGCTCGCTTTTTTCAATGTATCCTCAATGACTTTTTTATCATCAGGGATAATGCCAAGATCGAATATTTCTACATCAAGACGTTTTAATAGGCCAATCAGGCTGTAGCGATTACTGTCATATACATGGCCAGGCAATAAGGGGTTACCAAGCGAAATGATTTCGTCACCCGTTGAAAAAAAAGCCACTTTAATTTTNCTNTAAACTNTAATNGAGTCGATACCTAATGAGGCAAATAGACCTAAATCACAGGGCGCTATGCGTCGACCATTTTGATGAACTATTTGCCCACTTTTAATATCTTCACCCATGTGTCGAATGTTTTGGTTTATTTGAGGTTTTGTTTTAAATGTAATAACACCTTCATTGAGTTCAACATGCTCTTGAGGAATTACAGCATTTAATCCAGAAGGAATTATTGCGCCCGTCATAATACGCACAGCTTCTTCTGCATTGCCTTCTAAGAGGTTCCCTGCAAAAAGTTTACCCGTGACCTTGAGCTTGAAAGGGCCATTATCGGAGAGTAAATCTAGATTTATCGCATAACCATCCATTGCTGAATTGTCGTGATTAGGCACATTCATTGTGGCGATAATAGGTTCCGCAAGAATGCGATTAAGAGCATCTTTAATATGGATTGTTTCTTTTTGATCGATGGGATTTAAAAAATTAGCAATCCAAGCTTTGGCCTTTTCAACAGACATCGCATTAGGATCATAATCATCCGCCATACTAGAGTCTGAAATTAAATCACTTAAATGTATATTATTTTTCATGAATATGCTTTTTTCAATTCTTCTTGAGTGTTTACATTTAAAAATTGTGACTCATCATTAAATGGCACAATTGAAAAAGGTAACTGACGAATCCAGTCTTCAATTTTTCGTCCCCCTTGATTGAAAAAAATCTGAAGATTATTTAAGGTTGATGAGTGACATAAAAGACAAGTTGACTGCAAACCGCCACTCGTTTCAGGTACTGCAACTAAAGTTTTTTCGGATTCGACTGCTTTCATTAATATTGCAATGAGATTGCTTGGCAGGGAGGGCGTATCGCAAGGTACAAATTGTACCCAATCCGTTTTGATTGCTTGAAGGCTGGTTAAGATACCTAAAAGTGGACCCTCCTGGACATCTGATATGTCATCAATAAGTGGCAAATGAAATATTTCATAATCCTTTTGATTTCGATGTGTGTTGATGACGGTATATTTTGCCTGAACCTTCATGCGGTCAATGACATGAGCTATCAAGGGCTTATCTTCAAATAAAATAATCGCTTTATTTTGAACTTGCATCCGCTTTGATTGGCCACCCGCTAAAATGACTACAGTGGCTGACTTACTCATTTGAATTTAACCTCCGGTATGCGACATAAATCGCACAACAGCAGGTTTTGTTGCATCAAGATTAAAGTCGTGTGCTTCTGGTTTGATCGCCATGCTCTCTATAATAGCTTTTTGAATTGGCCAGTCTTCATTTGGGTGCTGACGTAAAAGAGGCATGAGCTCAATTTTTTCTTCCTGCCCTAAGCATAAAAATAATTCACCCTTAGATGAAACCCTAACGCGATTACACGTGTCGCAAAAATTATGACTGTGCGGAGAAATAAAACCAATCTTAGAAGATTGATTTGCAATTTGCCAATATTTAGCAGGACCGCCAGAAGAAAAAGTGGTGGGGATTAAATTAAAATGAACCTGTAATTTTTTTAAGACTTCATTATTACTGATAAAAGTATCTTTTCTTTTATGGTCAATGTCACCCAAAGGCATTTCTTCAATAAAAGAAATATCCATCTTTTTATGTAATGCAAAGTTAACCAAATCGATTGCTTCGTGATCATTGATTCCTTTCATTAAAACGGTATTAAGTTTGAGATTCGAAAAGCCTTCTTTGATGGCTTCATCAATACCGAGCAGTACTTTATTTAAGTTACCCGTGCGTGTGATTTTTTTGAAAAGAACAGGATCAAGACTATCAAGGCTAATATTAATACGTTTAACTTGAGACATTTTAAGCATATGCGCATGCTGCGCTAGCTGACTACCATTCGTTGTAATGACAATTTCTTTTAGAGGTTTAATAGTTGATATTTCATGAAAAAGCCACGAAATATTTTTTCTAACTAAAGGCTCACCACCCGTAATCCTTACTTTTGTGACACCAAGAGAAGCAAAAATTTTTATAATTCTTGCAGATTCTTCAAGAGAAAGAACTTCGTCACGAGGTAAAAATTGCATATCTTCGCTCATACAATAAACACAACGAAAATCGCATCGATCGGTAATTGATAATCGAAGATAATTAATCTTTCGATGAAATTGATCTGTTAATCCCATAAAGGGAGGGCTCTGCATTGTCAATTTAATTAAGCTAATTGAACTTCGACCAAACAATCATGGGAAGTTGGTGAGTTTCCCATATCACCAAAAGCATTGGAGCTCACTGAATTGACGACGCCATTATTTAGTTGTCTCCAATAGCCCAACGTTGTCACTACAATTCCTTTATTAACATCGGTTGTTATTTTTGATACAGCTTCAAAAAAACCTCGATCGTTAAATACTTTAGCTCGATCGCCATTTTTAATGCCTCTTTCTTCTGCGTCCAATGGATGAATCATCACAAACTGCTCTCCTTGGGCCTTAAGTTTATTTTCGATATTGGCGTAACTTGAATTAATGAAACCATGACTTTTTGGTGCCAAAATATTTAATGGATATTTTTTTGCTAAAGCTGGATTTGCGGATGCTGTTTCTTTGGACGGCACATAATCAGGCAACTCAGGAATATCATCTCCTGGCTGAAAAGCCTCGTACATTTGCCTGAATGGCCCAGCAACAAAATTCTTAGCCCCGACTATCCTAAATTCACATTTGCCAGATGGTGTCGGAAACTTTCCTTCTTTGTGAGGCGCTCGATTATCTTTTGTGCCCACATTGATTCTCGCATAACCATGTTTTTTTAAATAATCTAAATCAATATCTTTACAGGCTGGAGAATTCCAGTCGATATAATGTTGAAGACATTCAGTATCTGACCATTTAAAACATTCTTCTTCAAAACCAAATCTTTTAGCAAGACGTCTGAAAATTTCATAATTTGGCACGGCTTCACCTGGGGATTCTATACATTTTGTATTGTAGGTGAGGTATAAATGACCCCAAGATAAAATGATATCTTCTTGTTCTGCCCCCATGGATGCTGGAAGCAGAATATCAGCATAGGCTGCGGTATCAGAAATAAAGTGTTCTGCGGAAACTAAAAATAGATCTTCGCGCTTCAAGCCCTCTAAGATTTTTTCGCTTTCCGTTGATTGAGTGACGGGATTTGTATTCCAGCACATCATTGATTTGATAGGCACTTTTAGTTTTTGTTCGCCCGTTAAAACACGTCCCAGCTGAAGGTTATTAACAACTTGCGTGCCTTCTGGAATTAAGTCAGGCCTACAAATGACATCAAATCTATAAGGTTGCTCCCATACTGGGAACTGAAGGATGCCTCCACCTACATGGCGCCAAGCTCCAGTAAGCGCTGGAAGAGATGCAACGGCTCTAATTGCTTGACCGCCTCCCCAGCTTTTTTCAAGGGCTACACCAATTCTGATAGCTGATGGTTGGGTCGTTGCATATTCTCGGGCTAATTTTCGAATATCATTCGCTGAGACGCCCGTGATTTCTTCTGCCCACTCAGGACTTCTCTTTTTTGCCAGTTCTGCTAATTCTGGAAAGCCTACTGTATATTTGTCTACATAGTCTTGATCCACCAATCCTTCTTCAATAATCACATGCATCATTGCCATCGCTAAAGCACCGTCAGTGCCAGGCTTAGGGCAAATATGCCAGTCTGCTTCTTTAGCCGTTCTTGAAGCATAAGCATCAATGACAACAACCTTTGAGCCTTTTTTTTGCGCTTCTTTAACAATATGCCAATGGTGAATATTGGTGCTCACCGAATTACAAGCCCAAATAATAATAAATTTCGAATGAATAAAGCTCTCTGGATCTACCCCTGCAGTGGGGCCAAGGGTTAGCAGCCAAGCCGTGGCCGAGCCTTCTCCGCAGAATGTTCTTTCAGTAACGGTTGCTCCTAATCGAGCAAAGAAAGAATCTCCCCCGTTCATGCCATGCACCAAGCCTTGATTGCCCAAGTAGCTGTTTGGCATAATGGCTTCTGAACCAAATTCTTTAATAATGGATTGCCATTTATNAACTATGGTATCGAGCGCTTCGTCCCAGGAAATTCTTTGAAATTGTTTTGTACCTTTTGGACCGATTCGCTTCATAGGGTATAGAAGGCGGTCTGGATGGTAGTGGCGCTTTTCAAAATCTTGAAGTTTCACACACAGACCACCACGCGTCATTGGATGATCCGCATTGCCTTTAACGCCTATGAGTTTATTGTCTTCTACCTCATAAACCATTGAGCAAGTGTCAGGACAGTCATGAGGGCAGCCCCCATGAAAATATTTGCTTTCTGTTTGTGTTCCCATCTTTAAATACCCCTTCAATAATGAAATTACTTAAGTGAATATCATCTTGGTAATTTATAATACTATTTTATTTTGCTCTTGAGCCAACTGCTCAAGAAAAATTTGGAGATATCGTTGGAAGACCTTGTCTTAAATCCAAATGATCTTAAGATCATAAATCAGCATATTTTTGAGCACCAATCTATGCCTGGCGCCTTATTGCCGCTTTTGCACGCCATCCAGGATGACTTAGGTTTTGTGCCAGAAATCGCCTATCCTTTAATCTCTAAAGGGCTTAGTTTGTCAGTGGCAGAAGTCCATGGTGTTGTGACTTTTTACCATCATTTTAGATCTCATAAACCTGGCCGTCATATTCTTCAAGTGTGTCGCGCAGAATCCTGCCAGGCTTTGGGAAGTGAAGCGCTTGAAAATCATATTAAAAATAAACTCGGTGTCGAGTTTCATGAAACAACCCCTGATGGCGCCATTACTTTAGAGCCCATTTATTGTTTAGGCAATTGTGCATGCTCTCCTGCGGTGATGATCGATGAAGAAGTCTATGGCCGAGTAGACAGTAAAAAAATAGATCAACTTATTTCAGATTTANAACGTGCATCATGAGCATTAAAATTTTTGTATCGAAAGATTCCACCGCATTATCACTTGGCGCAGATCAAGTTGCAGAAGCTATATCAAAAGAAGCGCAAGCCAGAAAACTAGATATTCAAATCGTACGAAATAGTTCGCGCGGATTGTTTTGGTTAGAAACATTGGTTGAAGTCGAAACAGTTCAAGGTCGTATAGGATTTGGTCCCATTAATCCAAATGACGCGAAGTCATTATTTGATGCAGATTTTATTAATGGCGGTAAGCATCCTCTTGCCTTAGGCCTTGTATCAGAAATCGATTGGTTAAAAAAACAAGAGCGCCTAACTTTTGCGCGCATGGGCATTACTGAGCCCACCAGTATTGATCAATATATTGAGCATGAGGGGTTCCAAGGTTTAAAGNATGCACTAAATTTAAATCCACAAGCGATTGTTCAGACAGTGACAGATTCTGGTTTACGAGGCCGAGGCGGCGCTGCTTTTCCTACAGGGATTAAATGGAAAACAGTTTTAGACACTAAAGCGACACAAAAATATATTGTATGTAATGCGGATGAAGGCGACTCAGGTACCTATTCAGATCGCATGATTATGGAAGGCGATCCTTTCGTGCTCATTGAAGGGATGATCATAGCCGGCCTTGCAGTCGGAGCTTCACAAGGCTATATCTATTTACGTTCTGAATACCCTCATGCGCTAAAAACTTTAAATCAAGCTATTGATATAGCCAAGGGCGCAGGCTACTTAGGCGACGATATTTTAAAATCTGGCAAAGCCTTTCATTTAGAAGTAAGGCGTGCGGCAGGTGCATATATATGTGGTGAAGAAACTTCACTTTTAGAAAGTTTAGAAGGCAAGAGAGGGTTGGTTAGATTTAAGCCGCCACTCCCTGCGATTGAAGGTTTATTTGGTAAACCGACCGTTGTGAATAATGTGATTTCGTTAGCTACTATCCCTATTATTTTGGCTAAAGGTGCTAAGTATTATCAAGACTTTGGTATGGGTAAATCCAGAGGCACACTTCCGATTCAGCTTGCCGGCAATTTAAAAAAGACGGGATTGATTGAAAAAGCATTCGGTATTACTTTAAGAGAGCTCCTTTACGATTTTGGTGGTGGCTCTTTGTCAGGCAAGCCAATTAAGGCCGTGCAAGTAGGGGGACCTTTGGGTGCTTATTTGCCTGAGTCTCAATTTGATACTCCGCTTGACTATGAAAAATTTTCTGAGATCTGGGCAGTATTAGGACATGGCGGCATTGTAGCGTTTGATGAGACAGTCAATATGGCAAAGATGGCGCGCTATGCATTTGATTTTTGTGCTATCGAATCATGCGGAAAATGTACACCTTGTCGGATCGGATCCACGCGCGGTGTCGAAGTGATCGATCACATCATCAATGGCCAAGAAGTTAAAAAACATGTCGCATTAATCAGAGATCTCTCAGATACCATGTTAAATGGTTCTTTATGTGCACTGGGCGGTATGACACCTTATCCAGTATTGAGTGCTTTAAATCATTTCCCTAAAGATTTTGGGGTTGATGCAAAAGAGCTCAAGGCATAGACTGATAGGGTAATTTGGTGATTTATTTAGAGATAAAATATGGATGATGTAAAAGATTTTGGAACACCCAAAAGAATTTCAGATAAGACTGTTAATTTAACAATTGACGGCGTGTCTGTGTCAGTGCCTGAGGGCACATCCGTCATGCATGCAGCATCTTTATCCGGTGTTACCGTTCCTAAATTATGTGCTACAGATAGTCTAGAGCCCTTTGGTTCATGCCGTCTTTGCTTAGTTGAAATTGAAGGTCGTCGAGGTTATCCAGCTTCATGCACAACACCTGTTGCTGAAGGTATTAAAGTGCACACACAAACACCTAAGCTCGCTGATATTAGGCGCGGTGTGATGGAGCTCTATATTTCAGACCATCCTTTGGATTGTCTAACTTGCGCTACGAACGGTGATTGCGAATTACAAGACATGGCAGGCGCTGTTGGTCTTCGAGATGTGCGTTATGGCTACGAAGGTGAAAATCATTTAAAGAGCGTTAAAGACACTTCAAATCCTTATTTTACGTTTGACCCTTC
>B570J29586_1000054_pt1 | contig 9631 bp, 7 predicted proteins | sample LakMenE09Jun09ns_FD_29586 | JGI IMG/M metagenome (IMG submission 29586)
TAAAAAGCTAAAAAAATTATTGTATTTAATCAGCTTCTGGTATAATCAAACAAATTATGTCAGCATCTGGTTTCGCGCAATTTATACCTCTAATACTAATATTCGTTATTTTTTATTTCTTATTAATTAGACCTCAACAAAAAAGAGTTGCTGAGCATAAGCTAATGATTTCAAAGCTGACTAGAGGCGACACAGTTGTTACAGCAGGTGGGATTGTAGGAAAAATTTCAAGAATTATTGATGAAGAAAAAGCAGAGTTAGAAATTGCNGATAATATTAATGTTAAAATTATAAGATCNACTATCTCACAAGTTTTATCTAAATCCGAAACTAACTAATTTAGTAGTGTTAAATTTCTCCAGATTAAAAATTGGATTTATNATTTCNTCTATTTTAATTTTTTTTTATATTTTTTTAGGAAATTTTAACTTTGCAAATAAAACTAATTTATTTTTAGATAAAAAAGTAAATTTAGGTTTAGATCTTCAAGGTGGTTCATATTTGCTGTTAGAAATTGATATGAACCCTCTAATTAATAAAAAATTAGAAGAAAAAGCGTCAGATTTAAAAAAAAATTTTAATGAAAAAAAATTAGATTTTAAAAATTTAAGTATTTTAAATAATAAAATTACTTTTGAAATAAAAAATTTATCNCAAAAAGATATTTTTATAAANANAATTAACAAGACAAATAATGAAGAAAATATTTTTTCTAGAATTAACAAAGTTAATACAGAAAATGCTAATAAAGATTTTGTTTATAAGATTGAAAAAGATGTATTTATTTTACAATTTAATGAAGAACATATTAAGCGGCTTAAAAAAGATACAATCAATCAATCTATAGAAATAGTAAGAAAAAGAGTAGATCAACTTGGCACAAAAGAACCAACTATTCAGCAAAAGGGAGATAATAGAATAATTGTAGAGTTACCAGGATTATCAGATCCATCAACTTTTAAAAATATNCTTGGTAAAACTGCNCAATTAANTTTTAAATTTNTAAAAACTAGNAATAGTTCTGGTGACAACCTTGGTTTTGAAAAAGTTAAAAATAAATCTGATGGTTTATTTATAGAGGTAGAAAAAAAATTAATTGTGTCTGGCGAAAACTTAACNGATGCTCAACCAGGATTTGATAGNCAAACAAATCAATCTATCGTNAGTTTTAAATTTGACAATATAGGAGCNAAAAAGTTTGCNAATGCTACAAAAGATAATGTGGGCAGGCCTCTTGCNATTATATTAGATAATGAAATTTTAAGCTCACCAGTTATCAGAGAACCCATACTAACTGGTAGNGGNCAAATATCTGGAGGTTTTACGGTTGAGGAGGCAAATCAGTTAGCAATTTTATTAAGAGCTGGAGCTTTGCCAGCACCAATGAAAATTATAGAAGAAAGAACAGTTGGTGCTGATCTAGGAAAAGATTCTATTCGTTATGGAATTATATCTTTTATTGCGGGTTTCTTGCTGGTTTTTGTTTATATGGTTTACGCGTATAAATTATTTGGAATTTTTGCAAATATTTCTCTTTTATTAAATATTGTTATTTTAATTTCAGTTTTATCTATTTTTGGATCTACCCTAACTTTACCTGGTATAGCAGGAATTGTTTTAACGGTTGGCATGGCAATTGATACTAACGTAATAATTTATGAAAGAGCCAAAGAAGAACTAAAGATTGAAAAATCAAATATTATCGCTTTTGACATTGCTTATAAAAAGTCACTATTAACCATCATTGATTCAAATTTAACAACATTAATTGCTGGNATTATTTTATTTTATTTAGGTAGCGGACCAGTAAAAGGGTTTGCCGTTACACTGTGNGTTGGATTAATAACATCATTTTTTACAGCTTTTACTGTTAGTAGATTAATGGTTTCAAAATATCTTATGACTAATAAATTTAAAATTATAAATATTTAATATGACTAATTTTAATTTTTTAAAATATAAAAATTTTTTTTTATTACTTTCATTTATTTTAATTTTAGCTTCGATTATCCTAGTGTTTACAAAGGGGTTAGATTTTGGAGTTGATTTTAAAGGAGGTACGACGATTGAAATTCGACCAGAAAAAAAAATTGAAATAGAAAAAATTAGAAATTCATTATCAAAACTTAAAATTAACAATTATTCAGTTAAAGAATTTGGAGGTGCGAATGATTTTTTAGTTTCTTCAGATAACAGTGTTTCACCAATCGATATAAAAAATTTTATTGAAAAAGATTTAAATGAAAAAATTACAATTAGAAAAGTAGAGACGGTGGGTCCCAAAGTTGGGTCTGAGTTGATTAAATCTGCTATTTATTCAGTCTTATTATGTTTTATTGCAATGTTTTTTTATTTATGGTTTCGTTTTGAGTGGCAATTTAGCTTTGGTGGAATAGCCGCTCTTTTTCATGACACAATTATCACTGTAGGAGTTTTTTCTCTTTTAGGATTACAATTTGATCTTACTATTGTTGCAGCGTTATTAACTATTATTGGTTACTCAATTAATGACACGGTTATTATTTATGATCGAATTAGAGAGAATTTAAAAAAGGATAGTGCTTCCGAGTTGTCGATTTTAGTTAATGAATCATTAAATAATACTCTTTCGCGTACATTAAAAACTTCAGGCACAACACTATTATCAATTGTCGCCGTATTAATTTTTGGAGGAGAGGTTCTAAGAGGATTTGCTTTTGCAATAACTTTTGGAATTATAATAGGAACTTATTCTTCAATTTATATAGCTTCTCCTATAGTTATGTTTTTTAAAGTTAAAAGAGATTGGTCTGTAAAAGTTGATAATACGCCTTAATAAAGATTTTGCGCTATAACCATTGTTAAAAGCATCGGAATAGACAAAAAAGTATTTGTTCTAGATGTAAGCATTGCAATTCTTGCCGACTTAGCTTTTGTTTCAGGATCACAATCAATAATTCCTAAAGCTCTTTTTTGATTTGGCCAGATTATAAACCAAACGTTAATAGCCATAATTATTCCAAGCCACATGCCAATTCCTATTGTTATACTTTTAGGACTTCCTTTAAAAGCTAAAGCTTCATGAACATAACCGTTTAAATAGGCTGTTATTAAACCTGTTACAATTGTGGAAAGGGCAGCCCAACGAAACCAAAATAAAGCTGCAGGAGCTATTACTTTTCCAATTGCAGGTTTTTGTTCGTCAGGAATTTTTGGCATACTTGGTATTTGTACAAAATTAAAATACCATAATAGTCCTATCCACATAATTCCGGATAAAACGTGTAAGTATCTAAATATAGCGCTCCAAAAATATCTATCGTTAGCCCATCCATCGTTAATATAAAATAAAACTCCAAAGAAAATTAATGTAGCTATAACAGAACTTAGTATTGTTTTTGGTAAAGATTGAAGAATATTAATGATTCCCATTAATAAATAATAGCATAAATAATATTTTTTTACGCACTCTTTTTTGAAGTATTTTTAGATAAAATTTTCTTTAAAAATTCACCTGTATAACTACCCTTTACAAGGGAAACGTCTTCTGGCGTGCCTTCTGCAATAATTTTTCCACCTTTTACTCCTCCTTCAGGTCCCATATCAATAATCCAATCGGCTGTTTTTATTACATCTAAATTATGCTCAATAACAATTACCGTGTTCCCTTTGTTTACAAAAGTATGAAGAACTTCTAATAATTTTTTAACATCATGAACATGGAGACCTGTTGTTGGTTCATCAAGTATGTAAATTGTTCTTCCAGTTGCTCTTTTTGATAATTCTTTTGCGAGTTTAATTCTTTGAGCTTCTCCGCCAGAGAGAGTTGTGGCTTGTTGGCCAATTTTTATATAGCCAAGCCCAACCTTTTGAAGTGTTAAAAGTTTGTCTCTTATTGATGATATATTTTCAAAAAAATCTACACCTTCATCAACGGTCATATTTAAAACATCAGCAATATTCTTATCTTTAAATCTTATTTCTAAAGTTTCCCTATTATATCTATTGCCTTTACACACATCACATTGAACATAAACATCAGGTAAAAAATGCATTTCATAGGTAATTACTCCATCGCCTTCACAGGCCTCGCATCTACCTCCTTTGACGTTAAAAGAAAATCTTCCAGGCTTGTAACCTCGTGCCTTTGAATCTGGCAAATTAACAAACCATTCTCTTATAACAGTGAATGCGCCAGAGTATGTTGCTGGATTAGATCTTGGTGTTCTACCGATAGGAGATTGATCAATATCAATTATTTTATCTAAATATTCATAACCCTGAATGCCTTTAAAAGGTTTAGGCATATTTTTTGTTATAGTTTTATTAATCATTAAATTTAATGCTCTATAAAGAGTATGAAGAACAAATGTTGATTTGCCGCTTCCAGAAACACCTGTAACTGCTATAAAAGTTCCAAGGGGAATTTTTGCTGTAACATTTTGTAAATTATTCCCAGTGGCTCCACTTAAAGTTAAATATCTCCCGTCTTTTGCTTTTCTTCTTATTTGTGGAATAGAAATAAATTTTTTCCCTGATAAATATTGTCCAGTTATACTATTTTCATTTTGCATGATTTCAGAAGGGGTACCCGCTGCGATTATTTTTCCGCCTTCAGTTCCGGCTCCTGGTCCAAGATCAATGATATAATCAGAGCTGAGCATGGCTTCTTCATCATGTTCTACTACTATCACTGTGTTTCCTAAGTCTCTTAATCTTTTAAGAGCATTTAATAGTTTAATGTTATCTTTTTGATGCAATCCTATTGATGGTTCATCTAAAACATAAAGAACGCCTGTTAAACCCGAACCTATTTGCGAAGCTAATCTTATTCTTTGAGATTCTCCACCTGACAATGTTCCAGACGATCTTGATAAATTCAAATAATCAAGACCCACATTTATTAAAAAACTTAATCTTTCATTAATTTCTTTTAAAATATGTACTGAAATTTTATTTTCTTTATCTGTTAAATGATTATGAAGATTAGAAAACCATTCATATGCACTTTGAATAGACATTCTTGAAACNTCACTAATATTTAAGTCNTTTATTTTTACTGANAGAGCCTCTTCTTTAAGTCTCATTCCCTTGCATCTCTCACACTCTGTTTCGTTTTGAAATTGTGAAATTTCTTCTCTTTTCCAGTCACTATCAGTTTCTAAATATTTTCTTTCTAAATTATTAACAACACCTTCAAATGATTTTTTGTTTGAATATTTTTCATATCCATCATCATAAGAAAATTTAATTTCCTCTTCACCAGATCCGTACAAAATAACATCTTGAATTTTTTTTGGTAAATCTCTCCAAGGCGTTTCTAATGAAAAATTATAATGCTTTGCTAAAGAAGATAAAGTTTGAGCGTAATACAAAGTTGAACTTGACGCCCAAGGAATAATAGCTCCATCTATTAAAGTTTTCTTATCATTAGGAATTACTAATTTTGGATCTATATAAAGATCAACACCGATACCTTCGCACTCTGGACAAGCTCCGTAAGGACTATTGAAAGAAAAAAGCCTTGGTTCTATTTCCTCTATTGTAAAGCCACTTTCTGGACATGCAAATTTTGAAGAGAATACAATTTTTTCATTTTTCTTAAATTCTTTAGGAAGATTTTCATTTGTAAAGTCCACATAAACAAGACCGTCAGATAAAGATAAAGTTGTTTCAATACTTTCAGCAATTCTTTGTTGTTCTTTTTTGTCATTAATAAAACCATCGACATATATATCTATGTCGTGTTTTATGTTTTTATTAAGAGTAGGCGACTGATCAATTTCATAAATTTTGCCATCAATTCTTGCTTTTTGAAAACCTCTTTTTTTGTATCCAAGTAATTCTTTTTTGTATTCTCCTTTTCTCCCTCTAACTACAGGAGCGTAAATTTGAATCTTAGATTGTTTAGGCAGATCTAATATGCGATCTACCATTTCTGAGACTGTTTGTGATTTGATAGGCTTTCCTGTGAATGGTGAATAAGGAACTCCAACTCTTGCGTACAAAACACGCATATAGTCATAAATTTCAGTTACCGTTGCAACAATTGATCTTGGGTTTTTTGAAGTAGTTTTTTGTTCAATAGATATTGCTGGTGATAGACCTTCGATTAAGTCAACATCCGGCTTTCTCATTCGATCTAAAAATTGTCGAGCATATGCGGATAAACTTTCAACATATCTTCTCTGACCCTCAGCATAGATTGTGTCAAATGCTAGAGATGATTTTCCAGATCCAGATAAACCTGTGATTGTTATTAATTTATCTCTTGGAATCTCTACTGAAATATTTTTTAAATTGTGCTCCCTAGCACCTTTGATAACGATTTTTGTGACTGTATTACTCATCTTTTCGGTAAATTTTATTCTTTTAATTTGATTAGTCTGATATAATAAATACGTAATTTTTACTTCAAAAAAAGATCTATATTATGGCAGGCAGCTTAAATAAAGTTTTATTAATCGGCAGACTTGGGAACGATCCTGAAATCAAACAAATGCAAAATGGAAAAAGTGTTGCAAGACTTAGCGTTGCAACTTCTGAGTCTTGGAAAGATAAAAACACTGGGGAAAGAAAAGAAAAAACAGAGTGGCATAGAGTTGTTATTTTTAATGAAGGTTTAGTAAGTGTTGTTCAGAAATACTTAAAAAAAGGGGCGCAAGTTTATATAGAAGGTCAATTAAATACTAATAAGTATACTGATAGCAATGGACAGGAAAAATACAGCACTCAAATAGTTCTACAAGGTTACAATTCATCTCTTACAATGTTGGATGGAAAGAATTCTTCATCTGGTGATAGCAAAAAATTAGAGAGTAGCCAGTTACCATCTGATGATATGCCTGACATTTCTCAAGATCCAGACGATAAAGTTCCTTTTTAAATTTACTTCATGAGTGAAGATTTAAATAAAGAAAAATCAATAAGCAAAAAGTATAATTCAGTACAAATTGTTGATGAGATGAAAACCTCATACTTGTCGTACGCGATGAGCGTTATCATAAGTAGAGCTTTGCCTGATGCAAGAGATGGATTAAAGCCTGTTCATAGAAGAATTATCTATGCAATGTATAAAGGTGGATATGACTGGTCAAAACAATTTAGAAAGTCAGCAAGAGTAGTCGGGGATGTAATTGGTAAGTATCACCCACACGGCGATCAGGCTGTTTATGATGCTTTAGTGAGATTAGCTCAAGATTTTTCAATGAGTGTAAAGTTGTTAGACGGACAAGGAAATTTTGGTTCTATGGACGGTGATAGGGCGGCTGCAATGCGTTATACAGAGACAAGATTAGCAAAAATTTCAGAATATTTAGTTGCTGATATTGAAAAAAATACAATCGATTATCAAAATAATTATGACGATACTGAATTAGAACCAACTGTACTGCCAGCTCAATTTCCAAATTTATTAGTAAATGGAGCGGGTGGTATAGCCGTTGGAATGGCAACAAATATTCCACCTCACAATCTTGGTGAAATTATTGATGGAACACTTGCTTATATTGATAACAATGAAATTTCTATTGATGAATTAATTAAACTTATTCCAGGACCTGATTTTCCAACAGGTGGCTTAATAATAGGAAAAGATGCAATAAAAACCGGATATAAAACAGGAAGAGGTTCGATAAAAATACGTGGAGAGATTGAAACCGAAGAAGAAAAAAAAGACAAAACTCTAGTCGTAATTAAATCAGTGCCATTTCAAACAAACAAATCATTATTAATTGAAAAAATTGCTCTTTTAGTGAGAGAAAAAAAAATTGAAGGTATATCGGATATTAGAGATGAGTCTAATAAAGAAGGNGTAAGAATAGTTATTGATTTAAAAAGAGGAGTGNCGAGCGAAGTAATTATCAATCAACTTTATAAATACTCACCTATTGAATCATCATTTGGATTTAACACACTTGCAATTCTTAACGGCAAACCAGAACTATTAAATTTAAAACAATTTATAAAAATTTTTGTTGAGTTTAGAGAAAAAGTTTTAATTAAAAGGACTTTATTTGATTTAAAGAAAGCGAAAGATCGAGTTCATATTCTAATTGGATTNTTNATTGCCATAGAAAATATTGATGAAATTATAGCTATTATTCGTAAATCTAAAAATCCAAATGATGCAAAAACTACACTTCAAAACAAATCATGGAGTTTTAAAAAATCAAAAATTAATAAAGACGTTTTAGACGTTAGTGATTTATCTAATAAGGATGAGTACCNTCTATCAGACCATCAAGTTAGAGCAATTTTAGAACTAAGNCTTCAAAAACTTACAGCAATAGGACATGAGGAGATCAATCAAGAAATTACCGAACTTTATAAGCTTATAGTTCAATACAAAAAAATTCTTAATGATAGAAATGCTTTGTTAANCCANATCAANGATGAGCTTAAAGATATAAAGACAAAATTTTCAACGCCTAGAAAAACTAAAATTATAAATCANGTTGGAATTTTCGATATTGAAGATGTGGTTCAGAAAGAAGATGTGATTATTACAATTACCAATAAAGGATATATCAAAAGAAGTCCTTTAAGTTCAATTAGAGTTCAAAAAAGAGGTGGCAAGGGAAAAACAGGAATAACGACAAGAGATGAAGATTTTGTAAGTCAAATATTTACTGCAAATACTCATACACCTATTCTTTTCTTTTCATCAAAAGGTATCGTTTATAAATTAAAAGCGTGGAAAATTCCTGAGGGTTCTAACCAGTCAAAAGGTAAAGCTCTTCATAGTATTCTTCCTTTAAAAGAAGGTCACGTAATTACATCAATTATGCCTTTACCAAGCGATGAGTCTTTATGGGCAAAAATGAAAATCATATTTGCTACCGCAAATGGAAAAGTTAGAAAAAATAGCCTTTTAGATTTTGAAAGCATTCAGCAAAGCGGGAAAATCGCAATGAAATTAGAAGATAGCGATTCAATTGTTGGAATTAAAATTTTAGATGATGATGACGACTTTTTATTAAGTTCAGAAAAAGGGAAATCTTTAAGAGTTCAATCAAAAAAATTAAGATTGTTTAAAGGAAGATCTTCTAAAGGAATAAAAGGAATGTCATTAAAAAAAGATGATAAAATTATTTCATTATCAATTTTAAAGAGCATAAAAATAACATCTGACGAAGCAAAAGCATATATAAAAGCATCTAGATTAGAAAAAGATGTAGAGGAAACTCCAGATGATGAAAATGAAACAACTAAAATAGTAACATTATCTAAAAAACAAATTGAAGAATTTAAAAATAAAGAACAATATATTTTAACTGTAACAGAAAATGGTTATGGAAAACGTTCATCTGCTTATGAATACAGAGTAAGTGGTAGAGGAGGGCAGGGAATTATAAATATTATAAGCTCAGAAAGAAATGGTGGAGTTGCTTCAACATTCACGATTAATCATGAAGATCAAATTATGTTGATTACTGATAAAGGACAGATGATTAGATGTAACGTTAAAGATATTAGAATAACGGGTAGAAATACACAGGGTGTTAGAATTTTTAATCTTTCTGACGATGAAAAAGTTGTTTCTGCTGCCAGAGTAGAAGACTCTTCAGAGGAAAATAATTAATGATTCAAAGAGCCAAGATTTATCAACCTGTAAAAACAGCGATGCAATCGGGTAGGGCTAGGACTAAAT
>B570J29586_1000060_pt1 | contig 9319 bp, 9 predicted proteins | sample LakMenE09Jun09ns_FD_29586 | JGI IMG/M metagenome (IMG submission 29586)
TCTTTTTGCTGTAAATTTAATTTACCCGTTGATGCTATTTCAATTTGTCGTTTAACAAGATCAATTCCAGTCACTTCTTCTGTAACGGGATGTTCTACTTGCAATCTGGTATTCATCTCTAAAAAATAAAATTTTCCTTTATCATAAATAAATTCAAGAGTTCCAGCTCCTTCATAACCAAGTTTTGAAATAGCGTTTACAGAAACATCTAATAAGTATTTTCTTTGTTCATCATTAATAACTGGACATGGACTTTCTTCTATTATTTTTTGATATCTTCTTTGAACAGAGCAGTCCCTTTCGCCTAAATGAACCGTATTATCTTTACCATCTGATAAAATTTGAACTTCAATGTGTCTTGGATTTTCAAAAAATTTTTCAATAAAAACCTCATCATTATTGAAAAATTTCTTAGCTTCTGTTTGTGCAATTTTAATATTTTCTTCTAATTTATCTTCAGAATGAACAATTCGCATCCCTTTACCACCACCACCACCAGCAGCTTTAATAAGCACTGGAAAACCTATTTCTTTAGATATTTTTATCGCTTCACTAATATCTTTTATTCCTGTTTCAGATCCAGACACAATTGGAAGCCCTAAACTTTTTGCTATTTTTTTAGCTTCAATTTTATCGCCCATTTTTCTAATAAGCTCTGAGCTTGGACCTATAAACTTAATTTTGTGTTGTTCTAAAATTTCTGCAAATTTATAGTTCTCAGACAAAAATCCATAGCCAGGATGAACAGCATCTGCGCCTGTAATCTCTATTGCCGATATTAAAGAGGGAATATTCAAATAACTATCTTGAGCTTTTTGAGATCCAATGCATATACTTTCATCGGCTAATCTAACGTGCATAGACTCATTGTCAGCAGTTGAGTGTACCGCAACTGTTGCTATCTCAAGTTCTTTACAAGCTCGTATTACTCGTACGGCTATCTCGCCTCTATTTGCTATAAGTATTTTTTTAATCATTTACTCGACTAGGATTAAGTCCTGATCAAATTCTACCGCTTCACCATCGGTTACTAATATTTTCTTAACCACACCATCTTTAGTAGATGGAACATGGTTCATAGTTTTCATTGCCTCGATAATAATAATTGTTTGGCCTTTTTTAATATTAGCACCAACTGTTACAAATGGTTTTGCGCCAGGTTCTGGAGCTAAATAAGCAGTTCCAACCATAGGTGATTTTATAATATTAGCTTTATTAATATTGTCAGCAGCAACAGGCGAAGAAGCAGAAGAAGATGATCTTGGTTGATTACCAGTAGATATCATCTGTTCATGAACCACACCTTTACTAGATTTGCTAACTTTATACTTTACGTTATTTTCAGAATATTCAATCTCAGTTAGATTGAATTCATCTAAATAATCAGAAAGTTCTTTAATAATTTTTTTATCTATTTTCATTATTTATTATCTTTAATTATTTTTTTAATAGCGTCTATTGCTAAAATATACCCATAAGATCCTAAACCGCAAATTAGACCATTAACAGCCCCGCTAATCAATGATTTGTGACGAAATTCTTCTCTGTGAAAGATATTAGAAATATGAATTTCTATTTTAGGTATTTTAACAAGATTTAAAGCGTCTAATATTGCAACTGATGTATGAGTAAAAGCTGCAGCATTAATTATTAGGCCATCAAATTTATCTCTAGATTTTTGAATTTTAGTTACGATCTCACCTTCAATATTAGANTGAAAAAAATCTACTTTTAATTTTATTTTTTTTNGCATGCTCTTTGCATTTTTTTTCAATCGATTTAAGAGTTTCTTTGCCGTAAATCTTTGGCTCTCTTTCGCCTAAAAGATTAAGATTTGGACCGTTAATAATTACTATATTCATATAAGAAAATGATATGTTATAATTTAAAAATAGCTTAAATCCAACATGATACAAATCATTTTGAACGGAAAACCTCATAATATAAAAGAAAAAACTAATATAATTTCTTTATTAGAGACATTGTCCCTTTCAGAAAAAAAAGTAGCTATAGAAATTAATGAAGAAGTGGTGCCAAGAGATAATTATGTTAAAAAAATTTTATCAGCTAAAGATCGAGTTGAAATTGTTCACTTTATCGGAGGGGGTTAATTGGAAGATTTAATTATTTCTGGAAAAAAATATAAGTCTCGTCTTATTCTTGGTACTGGAAAATATAAAAGTTTTGAAGAAACTGCACAAGCTATTAAAGCTGCAGAAGTCGANATTGTAACTGTTGCAGTAAGAAGAGTGAACGTTACAAATNCAAAAGAACCAATGTTGGTTGATTTCTTAGATCCTAAAAAAATTGTTTATCTTCCAAATACAGCGGGCTGTTATACAGCGGAAGAAGCATTAAGAACTTTAAGATTAGCAAGAGATGCAGGAGGTTGGAATCTTGTAAAATTAGAAGTGCTTGGAGATAAAGAAACTTTATATCCAAATATGATTGAAACTATAGAGGCTTTAAAAGTTTTAAAAAAAGAAAATTTTGAAGTAATGGTTTACACATCAGATGACCCTATACTTTGCAAGCAATTAGAAGATATGGGTGCTGCAGCTATTATGCCNTTAGGATCACTCATAGGATCAGGAAGAGGTATTCAAAATAGATTTAATATCTCAATAATTAAGACTCAATCCAAAGTACCAGTTATTGTTGATGCTGGAATAGGGTGCGCATCAGATGCGGCTATAGCAATGGAATTAGGTTGTGATGGTGTTTTANTTAACACAGCAGTAGCGGAGGCAAAAAATCCAATATTAATGGCTGAAGCTATGAAAGATGCGGTGATAGCAGGAAGAAAATCCTTTATAGCAGGAAGAATTAAAAAGAAAGTAACTGCAAATCCATCAAGTCCATTTGAAGGACTTATTGAATAATTAACTTATTTCTTTACTAGGTGAAGCTTCCTTCTTTTTAGGTTTTTTATTGTCTTTAAATCTATTTTTATTAAAGAATTTTTTTCTTTTAGTTTTATAACTCTCACGTTTTTTTGGATCAATACTTTCTTCTTTTTTTTCTGAATTCTCTTTAACATCCTCTTTAGCAAAGTTTTCAGCTTTTTCTTTTAATTCAGGTTTTTCTTTTACTGAAGTGTCTTCCTTAACTTCAGTGCCATTAAATTCACTAATTAGTTTCTTCTTAACGTCATAAAAACTAAATAAAAATTCTTGGCTTAAAAATTCAGCATTTTGAACTAAATTAATTTTGAATTTATACTTGTCTTTAAAAAATTTAAGTTCAGTTGAATAAGTATTATTTAAAATATCAATTATTTTTTTAGATAAACTCACATCTATAATTTTAATTTTNTCATCACTGAATGCTCGTTCTTCTAATAATTTAAGAATTTTAAGCGCAAATGAATCAACGGATAACTGAATTTCCCATTTAATTGAGCTTTCTCTTAATCTTTGTCTTGTCATTTCAAGAAGACCAAAGTTACTTATTCTTCCAAATTGAATTCTTGCTTTATCATTTTTTAATGACTCTCTTAATTTTCTCTCAACTAATCTTTTATTTGAATAGTTTTCCATATCGATAAAATCGATAACTATAAGGCCAGCTAAATCTCTTAATTTGACTTGTCTTGCGATCTCTTCTGCCGCTTCTAGATTGTTTGTTAAAGCTGTTTTTTCAACATTTCTTTCTCTAGTTGATCTGCCAGAGTTAATATCAATTGAAACTAAAGCTTCTGTTGGGCTTAAAATTATATAACCACCAGATTTTAATTCTATCCTTGGTTCAAAAATTGAATTTAAATATTTTTCAATATTATAATGATGAAATATAGGAATCTTTCCTTTATATTTTATAACATTTTTTGCGTGCGTACTTGAGATTTTCTTTGCATATTTTTTTGCAGCCTCGAAAGCTTTATCACCATCAACAATAATACTATCAATGTCTTTGCTATAAAAATCTCTAATTGCTCTAGCAATTAAATCTTCCTCTTCATAAATTGCACTTGGAGCAATAGACTTTAAAGTATTCATTCTTATTTCTTCCCAGGTGCCTAATAAGTTTGTTAAATCATCTTTAATTTCATTTTTAGTTTTATTTGCTCCAGCTGTTCTAACGATTAACCCCATTGTTTTTGGAAGTTCTAAATCATTAATAATTTCCTTCATTTTTTTTCTATCATTAGAACTGTAAATTTTTCTAGAGATCCCGCCGCCTTTTGCTGTGTTAGGCATCAATACAATGTATTTCCCCGCTAATGATATAAAAGTTGTTAGAGCTGCACCTTTTTTTCCACGCTCTTCTTTTACAATTTGAATTAAGACTATTTGTCCTGGCTTGATTACTTCTTGAATACGATATCTTTTGAATCGGTAAAAACTTTTGTTGTTTTTAGGTTTATCTTCAAAATGATTTTCTTCATTTGAATCAGTGTCTTGATTAGATGCTTTATTTCCAATGCTTTCTTCATCTTGATCTCCATTAGATGAATTTTTGTCTTGTAAATTAATATCTTCGCTTTGCTCAGTATTCTCTATAATTTCTTTATCGTTTTCTTCTAAAAGTTTTGCTCTAGCTTCTTCCTCTTCTTTTTTAATACGATCTTTGTCGGCTTGAGGGATTTGATAATAATCTGATTGAATATCGTTAAATGCTAAAAATCCATGTCTTTCGTTTCCGAAATCCACAAACGCAGCTTGTAAAGATGGTTCTATTCTACTTACTTTACCTAAGTAGATGTTTCCTTTTAGATTTTTGCGATGAATATTTTCATATTCATATTCTTCAATTCCATTATTGGACTTGATAGCAATTCTAGTTTCTTCTGGATGCGAAGCATCGATAAGTAATTCCTTAGACATAATAATAAATTCCTAAATTTTTGATTAATTTTTAATGACATAAAATTCATTTGTTTTCTTAACTATTATATAAACATCTTTGTTAAAATATCTATTTAAATCTTAATAATTTAAGCAAATCGATGTAGAAGTTGTTTAGTTATTTAATAAATAAACTGTTAAATTAATTTTTTTAAATGATCGAAATTAGAAATATCGCAGAAAAAATAGGAAAATCCTTAGATAACATAAGGGGGTATCTTTGATAAAAATCAGGTTGATAAAAAAATCTCAGAACTAACAGCACAAACAGAACTTCAAGATTTCTGGAATAATCAAAAGAATGCAGAAAAAACAATTAAAGATAGAAATTTTTTATTAGAAATTAAAAATAACTACGATTTTATTTCTAAAGAACACTTAGATAATAAAGACCTTTTAGATATTGCCGTCAAAGAAAATGATGAGGTTTTAGCTAAAGATTTAAATAAATCATTTGAAAGTAATTTAGAAAAATTAAAAAAAATTGAACTTCTTTGTTTTCTTTCTAATGAAAATGACACCCTCGATGCTTATGTTGAAATTCACGCAGGAGCCGGAGGTACAGAAAGTCAAGATTGGGCAGAGATGTTAAGAAGAATGTACTCAAGATGGGCTGAGAAAAATAATTTTAAAGTTGAATTAATTCACGAGAGCAGAGGNGANGAAGCTGGAATAAAATCATCAACTATTAAAATTTCAGGACAATTTATTTATGGTTGGTTAAAAAGAGAATCTGGTGTGCATCGTTTAGTTAGAATTTCTCCATTTGACTCAGGTGCGAGAAGGCACACTAGTTTTGCAAGCGCATGGATTTACCCGGTTGTGAATGAAGATGTAAATATTGAAATTTTAGAAAAAGACATTCGAGTAGATACTTTTAGATCCAGTGGCGCAGGTGGACAGCATGTCAATACAACTGATAGCGCCGTTAGAATAACTCATATTGCAACAGGGATAGTCGCTCAGTGTCAAAATGAAAGATCGCAGCACAAAAACAAAGAAACAGCCATGAATATGTTAAAGGCTAGACTTTATGAACTTGAGATGCAAAAAAAACAAAAGGACTCAGATAATTTAGAAAGTTCTAAAAAAGAAATAGGATGGGGAAGCCAAATTAGAAATTATGTTTTACAGCCTTATCAGCTTGTCAAAGATAATAGGACTAATATCGAAGTGACAAATCCAGAAAAAGTATTAGATGGAGATATTGCGGTATTTTTAGAAGCCTCCGTTTATCAAGGAATTCATTAATGTTAAAAAGAAATAAAATCTTACTAATTGTATTAGCAATTTTAATATCGCTTGTAGCTTTTTTATCTTTTGGATTTCAAACTTCTAATTTTAACGATTTAATTCAAAAAAGATTTAATGATCAATACAAGAAAGTTAAATTAGAATTTAAAGATATAAGAGTAAGTTTAGATATTAAAGATTTTGCTGTTAAATTTAGTCTTAATCAGCCAAAGCTTTATCATAAAGGCGATCTTACTAATATTTATCAAACTAATTTTGGCGTTGGTATTTTTTCTGCAATAAAAGGCAATTACAATCCTAAATTTATAGAAATAAAATTTTCAGAAAATTCATTTGAAAAAAGTATTAATTTAATTCGTGATGTTTTTTTAGAAGATAACCAGAAAAGTTACTTTGATAACAAAGTTAAGAAAGGCTTTATCAAAGGTGATTTAAAAATATATAACGAAGATACTGTAAAAATTGAGTTTCTAGGCAGCATTAAAGATACCTCTTTTATTATTTCAAATGAGCTACCTGAGTTTCAAAATATTAATGCAGATATAGAATATAAAAATAACGAATTAAATATTAACATTTCATCAGGATCGGCCGCAGGTTTAAATTTTGATAAATCTAAAATTTCTGTAAATGAATCATCAGATTCCTATAAGGCGTCACTAGATTTAAATTTAACGGGAAAATTTAATTCATTAAAAGAGTTTAAAAATTTAAAGATAGAGGCCTTAGAAGATATTACTAAAAATATAGAAAAATTATCTTTCTCAACAACAGCTAATAATAAAATTGATGTTGAGTTTGATAAAAAAGGAAATCTTCTTAACACTTCTGTCAAAGGTAAAGCCGACATTTCAAATTTGGAATTAGATTTACTTCAGAGCGCTTATCCTAATGTTTTAGATGACAAAAATAGAAAGTTCAAAAATGGGAAATTTAAAGTTGAATTTGATAAAACAAATGTTTCTACAAATGGAATAATTTTTAATCAAAACGATACATTGGATTTTAAAATAAACTCTGATCTTAATAAAAAAACATCAAAGATTAATATTATTTCTGATATTAATTTTGCAAACTGGCAAAAAGTATTTAAGCCAGAATATATTAAGGGATCTTCAAAATTATATATTCAGCTAAATACCAATAAAGATCAATATTATTTTGACACTCGAATAGATATTAAAAAAAGCTTAATTAATTTTACTCCAATTAATTTTAATAAATTATTAAATGATGATGGTCAGATTCTTTTAAAAGGTGAAGTGAAGAAAAATACTTCTGTATTAGAAAAAGTTACAATTAATGCTGGTAAAAATAATATTGAATTATTTGATATAAATTTTGATGAGAATTTCTCTATAACTTCTCTTAATAGCATTACAGTTAATACCGATAAAAGTAATTTTAAAATTACCTCATCTAAAAAAAGTAATATTAGTCATATCGAAATTACAGGAAAAAGATTAGACGCTAAATATATTATTGATAGCTTAACAAGCTCAAAGCCATCAACAGTAGTTTCAAAAAAATTTAACGGAACTATTAGCGCTAATTTAGATACTGTTGATACTGGAACTAATGATGATATTCGAGATTTCAACTTAACTGGAACTATNTTAAAAGGACAATTTTCGAAATTAGATGCAAATGGAGTCTTTTCTAATAAAGAAAAAATTACCATTAAAATTAGCAAAAATAAAAANGGTAACATNGCGACTTATATGCTNTCAGATAGAGCAAGGCCGTTTATTGCAGGATTTAGTTTTATAAAAGGATTTGAAAAAGGAAAATTAGAATTTAACTCTGAAGATTTAAGCGCAACTTCATCTAAGGGTAAAATTATTATTACTGATTTTAAAATTAAAGAAATACCAGTGCTTGCACAAATATTATCCCTTGCCTCAGTTACAGGAATTTTAGACACCTTAAAAGGAGAGGGAATTAGATTTGATAATACAGTTATTGTTTATGAAAATGATGAAAAGTTTTTCACCTTTAAAGATTTTTATGGAACAGGACCATCCCTTGGTTTNATTGTTGANGGCAAAATTAATAATGCGGATAACTTTGTAAGTTTGGATGGAAATGTAATCCCAGCATATGAAGTTAATCGTCTTTTATCAAATATACCAATACTGGGGCAGATTTTAACTGGAAAGAGTGGTGACGGAGTATTTGGCGTGAGTTTTAAAATTAAAGGCAAAGATGACAACTTTGAAACAACAATAAATCCAGTTCGAACGCTAACACCAAGATTTGTTCAAAGATTTGTAGATATATTTAGATCTTCTAAATAGTCTCAATTAAGACGTGCTGTTTCTTTCCAAATGAAATTTTAATAACTTTTTCACCATTAAAGTCTTCTTTTGTAACTATTTTTTTCTCATCNGTTACAATTTCATTATTAATTCGATACCCCTTATTTGCGATATTTCTTCTGTATTCACCATTAGATTTTGCAAAGTTAATTTTAATAATTAAATCATTAAACGTTATTCCATTATTTAAATCAGATTTCTTAATTTCAATTTTAGGAAGATCATCGCCAAAGGATTTGTCTTCAAAAGTCTTTTTAGAAGTAGCCTCAGCATTGGAAGAAGCTTTCTCACCATGAAGAATTTTAGTTGCTTCATTTGCAAGAATAACTTTAAAATCATTAATATTTCGAGATTTGTTATTTTCAAAATTAGATATCTCATCTAAGGGAAGCTCAGTGAATAATCTTAAATATTTAAACACATCGGCATCATTTACATTTCTCCAAAACTGCCAGTACTCATAAGGAGAGGTTTGCTTTTCATCTAACCACACGGCACCTTTTTCAGTTTTTCCCATTTTAGCACCAGACTTGTAGTGATGAGCGGTGTAGTTAATCCATAAGACTCTTTACCATTCACTCTTCTTATTAATTCAATTCCGTTAATAATATTTCCCCATTGATCAGATCCACCAATCTGAAGAATACAATCATTTTTATTATTAAGCTCAAGAAAGTCATAAGCTTGCAAGATCATGTAATTAAACTCTAAAAAACTTAAAGACTGTTCTCTATCCAGTCTAAGTTTAACGCTATCAAAGGTTAACATCTTATTAATAGTAAAATGTTTTCCGTAGTCCCTTAAAAAATTTATATAATTAATTTTAGTGAGCCATTTTTCATTATTTAAAAAAACAAATTTATTACTACCTTTACCGCTTAAAAATTTATTAAAAACTTT
>B570J29586_1000070_pt1 | contig 8822 bp, 6 predicted proteins | sample LakMenE09Jun09ns_FD_29586 | JGI IMG/M metagenome (IMG submission 29586)
CCTGGGCTGAAATGAAGGTGGTGACGACGCCGAGGCCCGCCATGATGGCGACGAGGGCGAGGCTTGCGAGCGTGGCCCACGCGACTAGGCGAATCGACTGTGGCCACTCATCGGTGCGAAGGGGATTGGGCAGATTCATGAGGTGATCTTAGTCCAGTGCTGCGCGCACGATGTTGAGCGGGAGCGCCACGGCTGTGGCGCCATCAGCGCCGCTCATCGTTTCGGCGGCGAAGAGCGCATCAAGGATCGCCGACTCCGTCGCGTCAGCGGTCGCCTCAAAGAGCGCGGAGAGGTGCGCGTTGACCACCATCGTGACCGAGGCTTCGAACGGCTCTTTCGGCTCCAGATCCTCTGAGGGCAGGTGGCCATTCGCCGTGCTGAAGCTCAGCACAAGATCGCCCGAGGAGTGCTCGCCGACACCGCCGACGCGGCCGATGCCGATGACCGCTCGCTGCGCGAGACGATCAAGTTGCATCGGAAGAAGTGGTGCATCCGTAGCGACGATCACAATGATCGATCCGGCGCCACCGCGGGGGTCATCGGGCTTCGGTGCAGCGCCGACCTTGGTCTCCCATGGAAGCGGATAGTGCTCGGTCGAGAGTGGGCCACCAGGAGCGCCGAGTGGCTTCCCCTGCAGCGTGAGCCGGTGGCGACGGCCATGGTTCGCCTGAACGAACACTCCAATGGTGTACCCGCCAAGTTCTGCGGGGAGTCGGCGACTCGATGTGCCGTTGCCGCCTTTAAAGCCGTGGCAGATCATGCCCGTCCCACCGCCCTGATTGCCGCGTGGCACGGGCGCGCCGTTCGGTAGTGCGGCGGCCGCATCAAGTGCCTGCTGTGCATGCGCCGCGGTGATATGGAAACCGTTCACGTCGTTCAGCACACCGTCCCAGGTCTCACCTGCAACGGGGAGGCTCCATGGTGGCGCGTCTGGCACGTGATCCAGCGACCAGCCGATCATCGCGTCATGAACCACGCCGACCGAATGCGTGTTGGTGAGGCAGATCGGCGAGGTGAGAAGTCCAGACTCGCGAATCCACTCCAGCCCAGTGAGCTCGCCGTTCCCATTCAGTCGATGGGTGCCGGCGAAGAGCGGGTGCCCCATCTCGGTAAGCGGGCGGGGAAGAATGGCGGTGACGCCGGTGCGAATCGGCCCAACACCGCGCTTGAGTGCACCGTCGCCCTTGATGATGGTGGTGGCAGCAACGCGCACGCCCGCGACATCGGTGATTCCGTCCGTTGGGCCAGGAGTAAACCGGCCGATGCGGATTCCAAGGTCGGTGGCTCGGGTGTCTCGTGGCATGGGGGTAGTGTGCCATCCCGCACTACACTCTCCCTATGTTGCCGCCAACCAAGCCCACGTCCCGAACTCCGCGTGAGCGCATGCCATTTCGACATATCGGCTCAACGATCCTGCTTGCTACCTCGTTCATCCTTGCCGCGGGCGCCCTCGTCACCTGGGGGATCGATCAGCAGATCGGACCCTGGGCCCCAGACGGAGTTGTGGTCGTCACTGAGGAGCCGTCAACCAGCCCAAGCGACTCCCCTGCTCCAGAGGCCGACCCATCAGACCCTTCAGAGCGCGCGCGCACAACGCCACCACCCCTCCCGCCCGTGGATCCAAGCCTGCTCGTCCCCTCGGTCGCCGGCGACCCTGTTCGCGTCTTGGTGAGCGGCGTCTGGATCAACCTCCCGGTTGTTCGCCCACCGCTTGAGGGGGATGGGTCGCCTCGATTCCCCTGGTGTCGTGTTGCCGAGTGGATGCCGAACAAGGGGAAGGCCGACGGCAAGACGGGCATCCTCTTCATCTACGCACACAGCCGCTACTGGGAATTCGGTGGGCTTCTCGACAAAACGCCAAAGCAGATGCTTGGTCAGATCATTGAGGTCGATGTTCTGCCAAAGGAAACTGGCCAGAAGCTGCTCCGCCTTCGCTACCGCGTGACCGAAGTGCGACAGCACATCACCTCATGGGCTGACATTAGTGATGTGCCAAAGGGTCGCGTTGTCTTGCAAACCTCTGAAACTGATCGTAGTGATGGAACAAAAATGGTCGTCATTGGAAAGTACGTAGATACAACAGTCTCCACCCGGCCGATGCCNGTAGCAACGCCGCAGATCTGCGAATAGTTTGTTCGGGATCAGCCCACCAGTATTGAACGAGCTGATCTAGTGCGCTAGCGCTGCGCCCGCTCCGCGGCGTAGAGCATGATCGCGGATGCCACCGCAAGGTTGAGACTCTCAGCGGTTCCAAGCATAGGAATCAGTGCCGCACTGGCACAGGCGCCGCGCAGGTTGGCACTCAAGCCATCCGCCTCGGTGCCGATGACGATCACCGTTGGCGTTGCGTATGTGAGTTCGCTGTAATCGGATGCTCCGTCGAGTGCAGTGGCAACGGTGCTCCCCGGCCAGCGCTTCAGTAGCACGACCGCCTCTTCGTGTGTCGCGCGATAGATCGGCACCGTAAAGATGGAGCCCATCGTGGCGCGCACCGTTTCAATGGAGTACGGGTCGCACGTGTTGCCAACGAGAATCACACCGCCGGCGGCACACGCATCGGCGCTGCGAATGGCGCTCCCAAGATTGCCCGGGTCGCGCGGCGCTTCAAGCATCAGCCAACGTGCTGCTCGGCTCGGGTCAATGGTGGACACCGATTGGGCCTCAGGTGCTGGGTCGGCATAGACAGCGAGCTGCTCCTGCGGGTTGTCGCGCCCAGTGATCTTGGCCAGCACTTCGGTCGTCACCGAGAACGACTCGCGCGCGTGACTCGCTCCACCGTCGATGGGAGCGCGCAGGGGTCCAGCGGTCAACAGCATCTCGGGGATCCAACCTGCTGCCGTAGCGGTCGCAATGGTGCGCTCGCCCTCAGCCAGGAAGAGGCGCTGCTCGTCGCGACCCTTCGGTGCGCGCAGGGCGCGCAGCCCCTTCACGATCGGGTTGGAGAGGCTCTCAATGCGTAGCGGTTGCATGGGGGGAGGATACCCCTAGGGGGCTGCGACGGTTTCGCCAATCACGCGCAAGAGTGAGTCGCTACCGCGCGCATCCTGCGATAGCTCCCAGATCATGATCCCGCCTGCCAACTGCAGGGCAAGCTCCGTCTTGCGCTGAATCGTTGCGGGCCCGTTGTAGTTCTGCTCAAAACCCTTGAAGAGGATGCGATCACCGCTTGCGGTCGCTGGGTCGCTTGCGAGCAGGGTGCGGTAGGTTGCACCACCGGGGCGGGCGTAAAACGGCACCCCAAGCACGAGCTTGTCGGGATGAATGCCTCGGGCAAGCCAGCTCGTGATCGAACGTTCGGCCATCGCAAATGACGAGTGATCGGTTCTCGGTCCGTCGTACGCCATGAGGTTGATGAAGTCGAGAAGCCCAACGGCGTCAGTCGAGATCCCATCCGCGTCCGTGGCATCGGCGAGCACTGCGGCGGTCACCAGCGCCCCCGCAGGGAGCGCCGATCGGAAGTCCATCGCGAGTGCGGCAAAGCGCTCCGCAGATGCTCCGGCATTTGGATACTCCCAATCAATGTCGACCCCGTCGAGTTGGTAGGTGGCACAAAAATCAGCCACACGTTTCGCGAGCTTTGTGCGAATCGCTGGATCGGCCGCGAGCGTCTCAAACTCCTTATCCCACCCCCAGCCTCCAACAGCGATGAGCACCTTGACGTCATGTTTCTTCGCTTGCGCAACAACTTTGCGTAAATGATTCGGCGCACCGAACGGTCGCGTCGTGCCATTCGCCCGTGGAATNAGGAANGAGTANTTGATGTGCGTCAGAAGCGAGAAGTCGATCGCATCGATGTTGGCGGCGGGGGTCACATAGCCAACGACCTTGAATGGTTGAGTTCGCGCGATTGGTGTCGGGCTTGGCGGCGCAGTCGGAACCACCGCAGTCGAGCATCCGATGAGCACGAGAGCAAGGACCACGGCACTCCAGGTTGCTCGTGCAAAGCGCACCATCAGCGCAGCGTCTTCACAGTGCCAAGGTCGATGCGCGGCGATGGCCCAGCCGGGGCAGACCAGGCGACGAGCGTCACCTTGTAGGTGACCCCTTTGACGAGGCCAGTGATGGTGCACGTAGCGGCAGCCCCTGCGACCTGCGTGACCGCTGTTCCAGCAAGCGTGCAGCTGCGCGTCGTTCGACCCTTAGCGGTAGCGGTAGCGATCCAGCCAGTTGCAAGGGTGGAATCGGCAGGGAGCGTCCAGTCGACGCGAATGGTGCCGCGACCCGCTGTGAGCGTTGCGCCAACAGGGGCGCCAGGCGCCTGGGTCGCCCAGACGCCGATGCAGCGCCCGCCGTTGCCGCCAGGAGCTGCACTGCGCACCCGTGTCGCGGCATACACCGTTCCGAATGCGCTCGACGCGAGGGCGTCGGGCTCAATCGCAAGACCAGCGCCGATCGTTGTGTACCGCTGCGTGATGGGGTCCCATAGTGCGAGATTCGGCGAATTCAACGCGCCGGCATTGGCGAAGTAGCCGCCAACAGCAACGGTGCCGTCGGAGAGTGTGGTCATCGCCGTAACCCACGCCGTGCGTCGCGGGTAACTGACGCCGCCGCCCAGCGCGACCCAGCCACCAGGGGAAGCAGGTTCAATCATTTGCACAGCGTCGCCATACCAGCCAACGCCACGCCCAATGAGTGGATGGCCGAGCGAATCAATGACCATACTCGTCGGAAGGTCAGAGAAGAGTCGAGCGTCACCGATCGCGCTCCAGACTTTCGTTGTGGGGTTCCATGTTGACACCAGCCCATTAGCAAACTGACCGGCGGCGTAGACGGTGCCGTCGCCTGCGAGCGCAGCGGTGACAACGTCAGATTTCACTCCGGTGCCAAGGGCGAGCCAGCGCTTCCGTGCTGGGTTCCACGTTGCGATGTTTGCCGAGGCGATGCCGCCCGCGCGCGTGAAGCGGCCCCCCACCAGGAGGTTGCCACTCGCTGCGTCCAGCGAGAGTGTTCTGGCGAAAACCCCTTTGCCGGTGAGGCCTGTGCCGACCTTTGACCAGAGCCCGGTTTTGAGATTGAGTTGGGCGATCCCAACAGCTGCAATGCGGCGGTTGCCCCGCGTCACGCTGCTGAAGTTGCCAGCGACATAGAGGAGTTTCCGCGAGGCATCAACGGCCAACGCGTACACCGAGGCGACGCGTCCGTTAGAGGTCTTCAGACTTGCGAGGGCCTGCCACGCGCCGGTCCGCGGGTCGCGCACCGCAAGCCCCGCGACGGCACTACCGGCCGCCTTCGTCAGTCCTGTGCCGCCAACGACGAGGCGCCCATCGGGGAGCTCAACCATCGATGTCGTACCACCCACCCAACCGGTGGAAGAGCCGAGGGCGATCCAGCGGGCAGCCAGAGCATCGCTGCTGCTGATCGGTGTGGGATCACCGCAGTAGTCGGCAGGGAGAACNACCGGCGCGTCGGGTGGCTCCGGGTCGCCGCTGTCGGCAGCGGTGAGGCGCGGTAGGCCACTGCCATCAACTGCNGGCNGATCAATCANCTTGAAGAGNTCCATAACAAGATCGTCGGCGAACGAGTTCNTTGTCGGTGAGCCGTTCGCCACCGCAGCGATGGTGATTCCCAGCGTGGGGATTCGCTTGAGCGAGCTCGTGACGCCAGAGAATCCACCATCGTGGCCGTACGTGCGCAGTTCGCCGAGCCAAGTTCGATCCACTTGTGTGCCGTAGTTGTAGAGCCATGATGCCCAGGTTCGATATCCGATTCCGTTCATCGCGAGCGTTGCCTCACCCTCGGTGAGTCGGTTCCCCCAGAAGAGCTCACCGAAACGTGCAAGGTCGCGTGGCGTGGAGAGCATGTCACCTGCGCCACGCAGGATCGTGCCGACCGCCTTGCTCGGCCCCCAGCTCGCAAAGCCGTACGGCTTGCCGCTCATGTGCGGCCGCGCCGCGCCAACTTTTGGTCCCCAGCCTGTCTCAGTCATGTTCATTGGATCAAGGAGCAGCGACTGCACCAGCGTCTTCCAGCCAACACCAGTAGCGCGTTCAGCGGCGATTGTGAAGAGAGTGAAGCCTGAGTTGGAATACGAGAAGTTCCCAACCGTTGTCGGGGAGAGCAGCCCCTGCACGGCCGTCAGTGGCGTCACCTTGGCGTTCTGATTTCTGCTCAGCCACCCCATTCTGGAGTCCTTGTCGGTCAGCCAGTCGCTCATCCCTGATCGATGCAAAAGCAACTGCGCAATGGTGACTTCAGGTTTGACGTCAGCTTCGGGTACGAGATCAGAGGCGCGTGTGCTAAGTGGCAAGATTCCACAGCGATCAAGGAGCAGCGCCACTGCGGCGGTCAGTGCCTTGCTGGTACTCGCGATGGTGAATGGCATTGCGGGCGTAACGACACGCTTGCTCTTCGTATCACCAACACCAACGGCAGCGGTAAAGCTGCGGCCATCATCCCAGCGAATGGCAACCGAGACGCCGGGGTGGCGGGTTCGACGCGCCTTCTGCCAGGCAACCACTTTCGCGGTGAGCGCGCTCACGAGGGTGGGATCAACAACGCGGGCGGCTGGCAACGGCACGGGGCGCGCGGCACAGGTGCGCCAGTCCACCGGATCCGTCGCCGCGACCGGCGTCACCGACAGGCCGGAGAGGCTGATGGCGACGGTGAGCAGCGCGACGCAGAGGCGGACGGTGCGGTGCGGCACGGCGGCAGATGGCATGCAGCGATTCTACCGCTCTACGCTCCGAGGGAGCCGTACAATCGGCGGAGCGAGCCGTGTGGCGCGCACGAGCTAGGAGGGCATGGAGATAGTCTCTGGTTCGCGACAATTCACACGTCAGTACGCATGAGCGGCCCGTCACGGGTTGAACGCCTACCGCGCATCACTGGCTACGACGCCGTCCGCGCGGCTGGAAGAAACTTTGAACGATTTTCGTCGCTCCACCAAGGTGACGAAGATGTACGCGACTATCGACAGCTGCCGCTGGAGGCGGACCCGCCGCTGCACTCTGCGCTGCGCGCGTTTCTTGTTACTTTCTTCTCTAAGGGATCACTCGCGCCACACCAGCACCACATTGACGCGGATGCGCGTGCGCTAGTCGCTCCGCTGGCGCACGGTGAGCTTGAACTGGTTCGCGGGGTTGGCCTCCCACTTGTGGTGCGCACGATCGCACGGCTCCTCGACCGCGAGGGTGACATCGAAGAGTGGGCTTCATGGGGTCCGTCGGTGTGGGGGGATCACGATGGGCGACGAGATGGTGCGGCGCTGCTCGGGTTCCTGGAGCGTGCCGTTGATGAGGGTGCTGCGGGGCGCGGTGGGCGCCTCTTTAACCTCCTTGCGACCACACCGATCAACGGTATGGTGCTGAGCCGTGAGGAGCAGATCGGCGTTGGTAGCCTCTTCCTCGCCGGGGGACGAGATACGGTCATGAACCTGATCTCCGGCATCACCTGGATGCTCGCGATGCACCCAGCCCATGCCGACGCCGTGCGAGGCGATGCAGCACTACGGGCAACGTTCATTGAAGAGACGTTGCGACTTACCACCCCGCTTGGCCTCATGGAGCGCATTGATCGCGGTGACGCTGGTGGTGACCCCGCGACGTCGCCGCACGTCGGGCTCGACTTTGCCTCAGCCAATCACGATCCCGCCACCTTCACCTGCCCCGCCGAACTACGCCTCGACCGCCCAGCAAGCACGCCGCATGTGGCGTTCGGGATTGGTCCGCATGCCTGCGTTGGGGCGCCTCTCGCGCGCATGGAGGCGCATGCCGTACTTGGCGCACTCTTGGACGTGGCGCCAAACGGATGGCAGGTCGTTCACTGCGAAGCACAGTACCGAACAGTGGACGGAAGAGAGGTTCCCGCAAGTTTCCAGCGCCTGGTGATCGCTGCCCGCTAGCTCAGGGAGTTACGCGTCGGTAGGCGATTGGGCATGGCGGGATTCTATCCCGCCAGGCGTTAGATCCCCGAACCCTCGGCTGCCAGCTCGTCGGTGCGCACGCGCGCCTGCGACAGTTGGCTCCCAGCAGGAACGCTCTTCGTCAGCCATACGTTGCCGCCAATCGTTGAACCACGTCCAACGGTGATGCGACCCAGGACCGTCGCTCCGGAGTAGATCACCACGTCGTCTTCAATAATCGGGTGCCGCGGCTGGCCCTTTACGAGGTTGCCATCTTCACCCTTCGGGAAGCTCTTGGAGCCAAGGGTGACGCCTTGATAGAGGCGCACGCCACTTCCGATGATCGCCGTCTCGCCAATCACGACACCAGTGCCGTGGTCGATGAAGAAGCGCTCGCCAATCGTTGCACCCGGATGAATGTCGATCCCCGTGGCGGAGTGCGCCGCCTCCGATGCGATGCGCGGCAGGAGCGGCACGCTCAACGTATAGAGAAGGTGCGCCATGCGATGATCGATCATCGCGCGTACGCCAGGGTATCCGTGCAGAATCTCCGAGCGGCTGCGCGCCGCTGGGTCGCCGGCAAACGCTGCGGCAATATCCCCCTCAATCAGCGTGCGAATCGCGGGGAGCTCGGCCGCAAATGCGCTCGTGACGCGATCGACCTGATCAGGGGCGAGCCCCTCGCCTGGCCGCTCGGCGGCGAACAGCACCGTGCATCGTCGGATCTGCTCGCGCAGGCCGGCGAGCGCCGCGGTGAGATGCGCGGCCACTGCCGCATCGCCATCGGCGGCGACGCCGAGCTCGCGTGGAAAGAGTGCCGCACGCAACTCGGCCAACACGCGTGTGATCTCGCCACGCGATGGGCGGTCGCCCGCCGCCACCGCGCCACCCGCGAGGGCAGCATCGGCGGCGGTCAGCGCACGACTAAGTTCGTTCACCTCAGAACTCACAGGGCGATGCCGCTGGCATCGAAGAGCCCCTC
>B570J29586_1000071_pt1 | contig 8820 bp, 7 predicted proteins | sample LakMenE09Jun09ns_FD_29586 | JGI IMG/M metagenome (IMG submission 29586)
CTTATTATGATCCTACTAAATCTCATGATTGGAATACAGAAATGCCATCATTGGGGTATAGACAATATACTTCTTTATACGACACTAAGTTTGGTACAGGAGATATTGTAGAATGGATCTTATCAGACTCAGAAGACACTGTGGATTTTGGTAAGACTCATTTATTACGTGTTTCTACTATTTATTGGAAGAGCCAACGTAAGATAGGTCACTTAACTAAAATTACAGAAGAAGGAGAAATTATACAGGATATCATCACTGAAGAATATAAAGTGACAGATAAGCCTTTGTATAATACATCTATATACAGAGTTAATTCAAAAAGCCCACGTAATCCCTTTAAAAATATGAGATAATTATGGAAAATCAAGAACTTCATGCTCAAAAAGTAACTATTCTTTCTAGATTAATTAAAGAAAACTACCTAACCCTTGAGGAAGCTTTGCTTCTTTTAAAGGATGAAGAGCCAAAACAACCGATGGATAAACCAGTACAATACTTAACTAGTAGTGGTACGGCTATTTTTCCTAATACAGGTAGTTCAATTACTAGAGGTATTAACTATCCTTCGTTTATCTCTACAACTGGCACATCTTTTACTAATACAGCTGTAGATAATTCAGCAGACTTAAATACTTAACTATCATGCAGATATATAATGCTCTAGATCTTAAATCTGGGAAAAAGGCGGATTATAACAAAATGGGTACACTTACCCAGCCTGTCCAGTTTATATCTGAAAAGGAAAAAGACGAAGAGTGGAGATCTTGGAACCTAGATTGGCTAGAGTTTCAAGGAATGAAACAGCTTAGACGTAATGCTCGTAGGCTGATGAAGAACTACAAGCTTGCCAAAGGTATCATTGATAAGGCTGATTATATTGTAGAAGAGGATAATGAGATGGCAGATCTTATTGACACACTTACAAAAGAAGATGAATCTGCTTTAGAACTTAAGTTTTATCCTATTATTCCTAACGTAATTAACGTATTATGTAATGAGTTTTCCAAAAGAAGCTCACGTATTATGTTTAAAGCTATGGATGACATCTCTCATAACGAGATGATGGAAGAAAAGCGTGGTATGGTGGAGAAAGTCTTGCTTGAAGATGCTGAAAGGAAGATGATGATGGAGATGATGGCTATGGGTATTGAGCTTGACTCTGAAGAAATGCAGAAAGCATTAGCTCCAGAAAGCTTACAACAACTTCCTGAGATTGAAGGATTCTTCCGTAAAGACTACAAGTCTATGATTGAGCAATGGGCTAGTCATCAGATGTCTGTAGACGAGGAAAGATTTAAACTACAAGAATTAGAAGAGCGTGGATTTAAAGACATGCTTATTACAGATAGAGAGTTCTGGCATTTTAAAATGAATGAAGATGACTATGAACTAGAACTTTGGAACCCACTTTTAACTTTTTATCATAAGTCTCCAGATGTTAGATACATCTCCCAAGGTAATTGGGTCGGTAAGATGGATATGATGTCCGTATCGGACGTTATTGACAAGTATGGATGGATGATGAACGAGGAACAAATGGAGTCCTTAGAAGCCATCTATCCGGTCCGTTCAGCAGGCTATGCTGTACAGGGTTACCAGAATGACGGTACTTATTATGATCCTACTAAATCTCATGATTGGAATACAGAAATGCCATCATTGGGGTATAGACAATATGCTTCTTTGTACGACACTAAGTTTGGTACAGGAGATATTGTAGAATGGATCTTAGCAGATTCAGAAGACACTGTGGATTTTGGTAAGACGCATCTATTACGTGTTTCTACTATTTATTGGAAGAGCCAACGTAAGATAGGTCACTTAACTAAGATTACAGAAGAAGGAGAAATTATACAGGATATCATCACTGAAGAATATAAAGTGACAGATAAGCCTTTGTATAATACATCTATATACAAACAAAAGTCCAAAGATAACTTAATCTTTGGTGAACATATTGACTGGATTTGGATTAATGAAACATGGGGTGGAGTGAAGATTGGTCCTAATAGACCAGCGTTTTGGGGTATGAATAACCCAGGTGGCATCAATCCAATTTATTTGGGACTGAATGGTGGCAAACCAGGAAGAGTTCCGTTCCAGTTTAAAGGAGATGCAACATTATATGGCTGTAAACTACCAGTGGAAGGTTCTGTGTTCGGTGATCGTAATACCCGCAGTATTTCATTGGTAGATCTTATGAAACCATACCAGATAGGCTATAACATTGTAAATAACCAAATAGCAGACATCTTGGTTGATGAGCTTGGTACGGTTATTATGTTGGACCAGAACTCTTTGCCTCGTCACTCCATGGGAGAAGATTGGGGTAAAAATAATCTGGCCAAAGCCTATGTGGCTATGAAGAACTTCCAGATGTTGCCTTTAGATACGTCTATTACAAACACTGAGAATGCTCTTAACTTCCAACACTATCAAGTGTTGAACCTAGAACAAACTAACCGTTTACTTTCTCGTGTAAACTTAGCAAGTTATTTCAAGAACCAAGCTTTTGAGGTGATTGGTCTTAACCCACAACGTATGGGTCAGGCTATTGCTCAGCAAACAGCTACGGGTATTGAACAAGCTATGTCTGCTTCTTATGCACAGACAGAGCAGTATTTTATACAACACTCTGATAACCTAATGCCAAGAGTTCACCAAATGAGAACTGACTTGGCTCAGTATTATCATTCTAACAAACCTAGTGTACGTCTTCAGTATATCACTTCTAAAGATGAGAAGGTTAACTTTGAGATTAATGGCACTGAGTTGTTAATGAGAGACTTAAACATATTCTGCACCACTAAGACTAATTCTCGTGCTGTAATGGAGCAGCTTAAACAACTAGCTATTAACAATAATACCACTGGTGCTTCTATTTATGATCTAGGTAATGTTATTAAGTCTGAGTCTATTGCAGAACTTACTGGTGTTCTTAAGAATGCTGAACAAAAGGTACAGTCTCAGAAAGAGTCTGAAATGCAGCAGCAACAAGAAATGCAGAAGCAGATGATTGAGTCTCAAGAGAAGCAGAAAGCAATGGATCTTCAGTTTAGATCTGAACAAGCTGATATGGATAGACAAACACAGCTTACAGTGGCAGAGATTAGAGCAGCTGGTTATGGTGCCACTGTAGATATTAATCAAAACCAAGTGTCAGATTACCAAGATGCTTTAGAAGGTATTCGTCAGGAACAACGCTATCAAGATCAGATGAACTTGAAGCGTGAATCTGAGATGACTAAGAAAGAACAGGGTAATCAGAAACTACAGATTGAGCGTGAATCATTACAAGCTAGAAAAGAAATAGCAGACAAACAGTTACAAGTTGCTAAAGAAAATAAAAATAAATATGATGTCTCTAAATCTTCTGATAAAAAGACAAAATAGTTATAGCTCTATTATCCACACCTTAGATAAAAATATTACAGGATAAGTAAATTTTTAAGATTTAAGTTGTATATTAATTATGTAGAGATACACAAAAAAACCAAACAAAATGACTGATACTCAAACCAATGTACAGACATCTGTACAACAAGTGGATCTTGATATTGACAGTTGGTTAGGAGCACCTGGTGCAGACAGCATCGTTACTCCTAGCACTGAAGATAAAAAAGACCAAAAACCCAACATCTTTAGTCAAGGAAAGTTTGATACAAGCTTNCTAGATGAAGAAGATAANACTGATAAAGATGAAAATGCNGATGGAAAGCCAAAAGATCCTGATGCAGCTAAAAACTTTATTAATGACCTTGTGAATGTAGATGATAATGATGATCAGGATGCTGATCAGCCATCTAAATCTAAAGGTGGAAGACCTAAGACAGAAAAGTCTGGCTTAGTAGAGTTTCTTAAAAAACGAATAGAGTCAAAAGAGATGTTTGCTTTTGATGACTATGATGAGGGTAACCAGTCTCTTGAAGAGTACTTAGGTGGTCTTGGAGAGAAAGATGTTGAGGAGCTATGGCAAGCCAACATTGATAACTTAAAACAAGAAGTTGCTGCTAAGACACCCCAAGAGTTTTTTGAGTCACTACCAGAAGAGTTGCAATATGCAGCTAAGTATGTAGCAGATGGAGGACAAGATTTAAAAGGTCTTTTCCAAGCTCTAGCACAAGTTGAGCAAGTTCGTCAGCTTGACCCTACTAAAGAGAACGATCAGGAAGGTATTGTAAGATCTTATTTACAAGCCACCGGATTTGGTAACGAAGAGGAGATTGATGAAGAACTAACTACTTGGAAAGATCTAGGAGTACTAGAGAAAAAAGCCAAGCAGTTTAAGCCAAAGTTGGATCAGATGCAAGAAGAGTTTGTACAATCTCAGATTGTTGAACAAGAAAGCAGAAAGATTCAGCAGGAACAAGCAGCAGACACTTACATGAAAAGTGTATTTGAAGCTCTTAGACCGGCAGAGATCAACGGACTTAAGTTGGATAAGAAAACTCAGGCTCAGTTATATAGTGGACTAGTTCAACCAAACTATCCTTCTATTAGTGGAAGACCAACTAACCAGTTAGGTCATCTTTTAGAGAAGTATCAGTTTGTAGAACCTAACTACCCATTGATTGCTGAAGCACTTTGGTTACTATCTAATCCTGAAGAATACCGTCAGACTCTTGTAAAACAAGGGAAGAACCAAGCGGTAGAACAAACAGTGAGACAATTGAAGACTGAACAAAGTCGTAAGAATGTTTCTACTTATCAGGAAGAAGATGAAACTAGATCTAGAAAGATTGCTAGACCTACAAACATATTTAAACGCTAATTTACTTAAACTATTTATTATTAACCCTTTAAATTTAAAAGCCTCATGGCAACTCCAGTTTTGAACAATGGTATATTTCTACGAGATACCAGCTACCAGACTAGCTCGCACGTAGACAGCTACCACCTTTCAAACTTGCTAAAGTCAGCTGAACCTACAGATTTAGGTCCAGTAGATTTATGGGCTATGGCACAAAAAGTAGAAATGCCTTTGTACCAAATGTCCAGCTTTGGCGGTAAGAACGTTATCTCAGTAGATAATGCACGTGGTGAGTACAAGTGGCAGATTCCAGTAACGCAGGATCTCCCATACATTACAGAAGATATTGAATCAGCTAATGCCACTAAAGGTATTGACGGTCAAGCCTTCAAGATTAAAATTAACAAGCGTTCTTTTGGTCATGGTGATATTATCACTTATGACAAGTACAATGGTGTGGAAATGTACATCACAGCTGACGATATTATCCCAGCAGGTGACGGTTTCATCTACACTGTTCAGTTGGTAAACAACGACAATGCTAAGTATTTGGATAACAAATATCTTAAAGTTGGTACTAAGGTGTTCCGTAAAGGATCTGCTCGTGGTGAATACGGTGAGCGTTTCTCTGATATCGGTAACATCAATGCAGGTTTCCGTGAATTTTANAACTACGTAGGTGGTGCTGAAGCTCACGTTCATTATTCTGTAAGCTCTAGAGCTGACTTGATGATGAAAGGTGGAATGAAAGCTGACGGAACTGTTCCAGTTATTGAAATGTGGAGAAACTTCGACAAGAACGTTGATCCTTCAGTTTCAAGTTTGGAGACTATGGCTTCTAAAATGGGTAAAGACTATGTAAAGAAAGCTTACGAATCAGGACAGCTTACTCGTACATTCTTAACTGCAATGGAAGCAGCTCACTTGAGCAAAATTGCTAATGACATTGAGACCTACTTAATGTGGGGTCAAGGTGGTAAGGTTAAGCAAGATGGTCCAGATGACATCAGATTATCTGTAGGTCTTTGGAAGCAGTTGGATAACTCTTACAAGCGTATTTATAACAAAGGTTCTTTCAACTTAGATTTGTTTAAGTCTGAGATCTTCAACTTCTTTAATGGTAAAGTTGAGTTTCAAGGTCCAGATCCTAAGCGTGAATTAGTTGTACAAACTGGCCTTGGTGGTATGAAGCTTGTAAACGAAGCTATTAAGCGTGAGGCTATCAACTCTGGCTTAGTGATNAATGCATCTGAAGTAGGAGCAATCACTGGAAAAGGTATGGATCTAAACTTTGGTTTTGCATACACTCAATACGTTATTCCTTTCTTGGCTAACGTTAAGTTTGTATTGAACCCAGCGTTTGATAACGTTCATACTAACGACATTGAGAACCCTATTATTGATGGTTTCCCATTAAGTTCTTATAATTTCATTATCTTTGATATCACACAGAATACTAACGACAACATCTTCTTGTTGAAGTTATCTTGGGATAATCAATTGAAGTGGTTCTACCAAAACGGTACAATGGACTACATGGGACGTACCCAAGGCTTCCAGTCTTCTGGACAGTTCAACGGTTACCGTGTATTCATGACACAGACAATGCCAGCTATCTGGGTTAAAGACCCAACCAAGGTGTTGAAAATTGTTATGAGAAATCCAGTTACTGGAGGATCATTCTAAAAAATAGTATCTAAGGCAGGGGTGTAAAGTCCCCTGCCAAACGATACATCAGTGCCGCCCTGTAGATAGTATCTCCAGGCTTCCTATTGTATGCGTACCATGGTGATCACATGAGGAGCTCGCAACTCTTAATAGGTTCTAAATATAAAAGGTTACATTTGTAACCAGTTATAAATAAAAACCAAACAAACCAAACATGAGCGGAGTAACAATCGTGGAGAAGTATCCACAAAACAAAAAGTCCACTATTGCCATTAGACCTTTCTTTGATCCAATGGTAGATAATATGGGACTACAGAAGTATGGATTAAGTCTTTTTGACGGAGCGTTCCACGAAGAACAATTAGCTTGTCTAGAGATTAACGGCATCAAAAGATACGTAACTGGCTTAAATGAGTTTTCTCCAGATGTAAAAGATTTACCAGCTGAAGAACAAGAAGCTAAGATTAAGCAGATACGTGTAGTTGTTGCTCAGTTAGAAAGAGAATTAGCTGCTAATGTAGTTGATGCAACTGACGAAGAGTTTTGGAATAAGATCAAACTCATGAAACCTGATAACTCAGTGTTTTGGGATAAGATCAAAATTAGATGTGGTAATGAACCAAGTTTTCTAGAGCCTGATAAAGACCCTTATGATCTAATTAGATTATATGCAATTGAAGCAGGTGGGTTTTGTATAGTGGCTAAAAGTTTAGAAGAAGCTCGCAGAATGCCAGTTCCTCCTAAGTTTTATCTTGATAAACTTGAAGAAACAGCATCAGTACAAACAGAAGTTAAGAAGCTTCGTAATAAAGCTCTTTCTGAACTTCAGAAGTTATTTGACAAGAATCAGAATAAACTATTATATGTAGCCAAGGTGTTAGATCCTAATAGTGCTCAGTATAAAAAGTCTACTCCTAATGACATCATCTATGATAACATGGATAAGTATGTAAACGGAGAGTTAGTTGAAAAAGACAAACGTAAGACTGCTCAAAGGTTCTTAGATATATCTACTCTTGATATGGAAACATTAAAGATTAGAGCTATTGTAAAAGACTGTACATATTACAAGTTTATTGCAACTAAGGCTGATGGCTTTATTTATCATATGGAAACTACTACTATGTTAGGACGTACTCCATCTGATTGTGTAGAATACCTTAAGAATCCTTTGAATGAGGAGATTTTGGTAAACTTGACTAAGAAAGTAGAAAAATACTGGAATCAGTAAAATAGTATATGAATAACAACTTGCTACAAATAAAAATCAAGCAAAGGCTTAATAAGCTTAGCTCCTTTGATTATGACAACATAGAGTGTTGGATGATACAAGAAGCTTTTAATAAGGCTCAGCTTGAATGGACACGTAGAAGATTACACGGATTGAATGCTCTAAAAGAGTCTTCAGAACAAAGTGTAACAGTTGTTGATGATCTACAGATCTTACTTAATGAAATAGATCTGACTGGTTATGAAAGATTAAAGTTCTTTGAGAGTGAATTAATTCCAGCTAACTATTTACACTTTGTAAGAGTTGCAGCTAATATACAGAATGATTGTTGTCCTAAAAGAGCTTTAACTACAATATACCAAGCTGAAGAAGCTAACGTAGATATACTATTAGCAGATAGTTTTAAACAACCTTCTTTTGAATGGGCAGAAACATTCTGCACAATCTTAGGAGATAAGATTAGAATCTATACAAATGGTAAATTTACGGTACTTGACGCTAAGTTAGTATATTATAGAAAGCCTAGAGAAATTCAGTTTATTGGATGTAGCAATATATCAACTGGACAAACGTTTACAGTAAATGTAGAGTGTGAGTTAAAAGATGATATTTGTGAAATTATAGTTGATGACGCAGCTGCTATTTTAGCAGGAGATATAGAGTCAATGAACCAGTATCAGAGAGAAGTACAAAACGCACAAAGAAATAGTTAATGATGCAGAAACTACAAAGACCTGGTCCAATGGGACCTTGTATGGAAACAGCAGCAATGTTGGCACATGCTCAAGCTCTTACAACAAGTATGCATCAGTTACATCTTAAGATAACTGGACCTGGATCTTTTTCAGCACATAAGGCTCTTAATGAGTTTTACGATGAAATGCCAGATTTAGTAGATGCTGTAGCTGAACAATACCAAGGAGCTCGTGAGAAGCTTCTAGACTTCCCGGCAGTGAGTCCATATAAATGTGGATCTGTACAGGAAGCAATATCTCACATAAAAGAATTATATACAGAAGTTAGTGAGTTACAAAAGATCATGCCTTTCTCTGAAGTAGTAAACCAACTAGATGAGGTGAAGAGTTTGATTGCTTCAACCAAGTATAAGTTAATGTTTTTAAGTTAAATTTGTTTTTTATTTATTTATTTATAACCCTTTAAATTAAAG
>B570J29586_1000073_pt1 | contig 8714 bp, 2 predicted proteins | sample LakMenE09Jun09ns_FD_29586 | JGI IMG/M metagenome (IMG submission 29586)
GGTTTTATTCTCTGAATATACATGTTCTATTTAACAGTAGACAGCATATGTAAACATGTGGGATTTGTCCCAGGGCTAAAAATCATATTCTCATTCAGCTTAATATTATTCACACTTCTTGGCATAATTGGGGATTGTTTATTTTAAATCAAAGCAACATTTGAAAAACAGAAATAACATTCATTCAAATTTGCAGGCCATAAAAGATATGATTTATGAAGTACATATCTTTTACTTTAATTATTTATAAGCACAGGGCTTTTCTTCATATTATTTATAAGCGCACATATTATATCTAAAGGCAAACAGATTATTTATAAGCGCACATATTATATTCAAAAGCAAATCTTTTTATCTAAAAGTTTGTGCATTAATGCATGTGTATGTCATTCTAACCTATATTGTAAAGATTATTCTAAGTTTGAATGAATTTCATCATGCATTGTTAAAAGGTCAAGAACCTCTAAAACCTGTTTTAGTCAGGCCTAACACCTAGGGGTTATGACTCAACATCTCCCCCCTTCCTGCATCTACTAAGGGTTATGACTCAACATCTCCCCCCTTCCCTGCATCACCTAGGGGTTATGACTCATCTTTTCCTCACCTCAGCCTGACTATAAAAGCTGGGTCAAGTTAGCCCTTCTCCACTTCTGCAGGGCCCAGTGTCCAGTGAACAGCTACTAGTTCAGACTAGCTGCAGTAAAGCAGGTCTCTCCACATTCAAAGGTGGAATCCCTTAAAGGGATAGTAGCTTACAAAGTGATCAATAGCGAAGCCACGCTTTTAATAGCGAAGCCACTTTTGTAAGTATCCAGGGTTGTAGGCCCTCATTCTTAGCCTCTTAAGTTTTGCCTGACTACTCCTAAGGTCAGCCCAGAAGTCATAATTTCCACCTCCTGCTTTACAAAACCCTTAGGCAGGGACTTAACGCTAAAAGAATAATCTTAGATATTTTTGCCTTGTTGTCATAAATTGTACTATCAGTTTCCATCTTGTTTAAATTTGACAATATTGGAAAAATACAAGAATTATTATCAAGTCTTATTCTTTCATACCTTTCCACTCCTTCAGAACAACTCTAACTCTGTTTACCTATCTCTCTCTCTCTCTATCTCTCTGAGTCTCTAACTCATCTCTCTATTTGGCTGTCTGCATTTGGGTAAGTGTTTCACACTTATAAAGACGAGCATTCTACCAACAAACACTGAACCGACATTTGCCCATACACTGAGTTAACTCTGAGTTGAATCTTAACCTCGGTACTTATATCTGATCAATATAAGTGCTATACAGGGTACATTCTACTCAATTGGGTACTCATAACTCAGTTGCGACACCTACTGTACTTGTATATATCCATATAGCCGCGATATAGAAGATCCTGTATTGGTGTTAGTCCCTAATACCTTATCCCTAGAAGACTTATATATCACTAGGAGGGGTTATACTATACATCACATACTCGTATCAGTATCAGTACAAATATATACAATTTACAGAGGTTTTGCCTTTAGAAAGCCTGACCCCCCTTTTCACTGGTGACGTACCGGTCATTAATACTTTAACTATCGTTCTCTTTCCTTGTGCAGAAAGGGAAGGGTGCCCAGTAATCTCGGTGAGATCACTGGCCAGCATCTCGATATCCCAATCTCGTACAGTCAACCTGTAAGAAGTAAAGGTAAGCGAAAGATAAAGACATAGTTTAATCAGTTAACGGAAAGAAAAGCCTGATTAGACACCGATTCCCTACTGGTCACAGGTCGTCTATAAATAATATGGAGCTTATGGATGTCATAAGACGTCGCAGCCGAAGCCGGGACTCTGATAAACGTGAAGGTACCCCCCATGGCAGGCGCTCCCCTGTTGATCCGGATCACCCTGTTCACGAGGATCATGACGATGATCACTCATACTATGACTCTGATGGAGAAATGCCAGAGCATATTAACAGGTTACATACTGACCAGTTAGGTAGAATCCTATTAAACATCATGAAAGATCAGTTCCAATTAGCAAAAAAGTGCAACTTGAAAAACATGCATACAAACATGGACGAAATGTGCGACAGCTTCAACGAATTTCTGCAAGTCAACGAAGTCAAAAGGAGAGAAAACAAGATGGAAACACAGCAGGAAATGGAAAACAAGATGATTCAGAAACAGCTCAACGGACATCTTCAGAAACAAGCATTCAAACCTCCTGCATACTTCTCTCCTACACCTGTCATAAATAATTCTATCAGCAAGACTTCAGAAATCTATAAGTTGTTTACAAATAGAAACAACAAATTCTCAGGAAATCCAAAGGACAGTCTAAGTCTGTTAGAATTCATTAATTCCATGAATGCAGCTCAGGAACAAGCCAAGCTCTCAGAAAAAGAGTTCAAAGCAATGTTATTGGCTTGCACCACAGGCGAAGCTCATAAATTTCTAGTAGACTGGAGCGAAAATAGCAATGAAGATGTTGCAAGCACATATCACCAACTAGGCTTGAGATTTGACAACAGAATAGATCCCGAGACAGCTCGAAATGATCTATTTAAATATGTTGCTACAAAAGACAAGACTCTTGCTCAAGTTGAAGGAGATATAATGGCTNTAGCTTACAGAGCATGTGACATCTATCCTCCTGGAGAATCTCGCACAATGGCTAGAGATTTCGAATTCTGCAATTCGCTTATTCGAAGCCTACCTGCCAAAAGCTCAGAGCTAGTGCGCAGAGCACATGGAGACTTATCAACTATGCTACCTAAAGCTCCTACAGCTACAGAACTGTCCAGATCACTCCACAATTTGAGACACATCATAGACAGAGATATCAAACAAAATGGAGCTGACCCATCACGCCTNTCACGTCCAAGATTCCAGAAAGGAAAAAGTGCACGAAAACCNTATGCTAACTATGGAATAGATCGNTCTGTTACCCCGTCTAGATCTGCCACTGCNTTTGCAGAATCGGCCACNTATAAAAGTCCTCCTACAAGGGACTCTAGACGAACTCAAAGAGATGGGCACAAACGGGAGAAATCAACCCAGAAAAATCCGTCCGGCGGCCANAACNGTAGCAANGGCGCACGACGTAAGACGAGCAATACCAGCTCAAGACGACCCTTTAATAAACGGAAAGGGAGTAGCTGCTCTCTATGTGGACAANCNAATCACCAAGAGCCGGACACGTGTCCGAANATGGTGACNGACAGCGGGACCCACATAAGATTGCACCCTATCCAAGGTACCTGNAGTGAATGCCCGGGTAACAGAAAGAACACCTTACACCATCCTAAATCNCTATGCCCATGGCGACCNGCCGGCATTTTTAGGAAGTCATCGCAATGACGCGAGAAGTCTGGCGTTAGGACAGAGGTGGGCACCACAGATGACAAAAATGCGAGTACAAAAACTGAAACTCCGCCTATTGAAAACCCACCTCAAGACAAAACATTAAGTGAAAAGCTAATGGAAATGGCAGGATTAAAACATATCTCCGCCACTGCACACTTACATACCGTCCTAACAGCCCACACAGAAAGAGACTTCTCCCCGCAAGTTCTGTCAGCGGAACAAGACCATGACAGAAAACAGTACATTCCTCTATTTATAAATAATTTCAGAATAATTGCTCTAGTTGATTCAGGCTGTGACTTAACATTAATCCAAAAGGACTTGTTACACAAAATTCTACCTTCCAAGTCCAGATGGTATACAAAAAATAAAAATATAAAATTAATTAGCGCATCAGGTAACAACATTGAAACATATGGTCGGCTATTTATGGACATTCATTTCAAACGCGGTCACCCACCTTTGCAAATAATAGTGACTGTTGTTCCCACAAATAAGAATGTCCCCTCATTTATTTTTGGAGCTGACGCACTGGTCGAAGCAGATGTCAGTCTAAAATTTGGCACAATGCCCCCAAAATTTATAGCAGGCAAGCCGGTCAAGTATGAAAGTCCAGTATATTGGTACTCGCCCCTACAACAAGAATTTTGCGTAGGATACTACATTTTGGAACCGTTAGAGGTTAGAACAATTAGATTCCTATTGTGCAAGGCAGCGCCTGTAGTCAGAACGGATGTTGTACTAATCACTGCCCACCTTTGGCAAGAAGTGCAAATCCTACCCTCAAGATCAGATCTTGAATTTGACTACAAGGAGGATTGCTATACAGCGCTAGGATGTATTGCAAACCTCACTAACAGCAGAATAAAGGGACTTATATGGGGAAAGTTTGAAGTGATCAAAGACAAGCAAGTGATTCCGCTAAATGAAGACAAAAGGGACACTATAAAAAGAAGCTTGAAGACTCACCCTTTAGGAAGAGAAGTCCTCTCTTGCAGCATCACAAGCACCATCCCAGTCCCTCTCCTGACAGTAAACAAAATTAGTATTCAAGAAGAAAATTTTGATGAGCCAGATGTCAGAATTTTAGATTTTACACCTGAAAACGCCATCATGAAAGGAGAACCTACATATACTGGAACTGTTGAAATAACACCTGATTTCATTGACCCAAAAGGCCTAGAACTACCTACACAGGTATTTGCCAATGCAGCAGAAGCTATAGACTTGAGTACTTACAACGAAGAAGTACGCCCTTTCATCAAGGAGCTATTTATTGACAAGTATCCAGAAGTTGTTGCATTACATGCTATAGACGCAGGAGACCTAAGCTTAACCCTAGGTCTGACACAAATTAGACTGAAACCAGGTGAAGTTCTACCAAAGTGTAAACGCTTATTTCACATATCACCAACTGACTTACGTCATCTTGATGACATTTGTTCCCTACTCATAAAATTTGGATATTTAATTAAAGCGCCAATTACACCAGACGGGAACCATTTATATGGAATGGCAAGCTACCTTGTGACCAGAGCGAAACCTGGAACACTTGGACGCCTAATTGTGGATTACAGTCCTATCAACAGTCTAATACAGAGTCCTCCTAACATAATACCTGACATCTCTGCTACCTTACAGTTTTTGTCAGGTAAGGCACTGTACACATCTCTAGATCTCAAACAGGCCTATCTAAGCTTAAAAGTGGATGAAGCCTCACGGGCACTCTCAACCTTCCTAACACCTTCGGCAGCCTATCAGTGGACTAGTGTCCCGACAGGCATGGCCTCCAGCCCAGCGTACTGGGCAGAGGTCAGCCAAAGAATGATACATTCTGAACCGGTGTTAGACGCAGATGGGAAACCAATATATGAGTGCGAAAATGTGGTTAAGATGGTGCCGTCTCCTCTAAAATGGGTTAGACACTACTTTGATGACATATTGAGTACATCCCCTTTAAAGAAAACTTTCCATGAGACCCTTGTGGAACATTTTAGAATTCTAGAACAACTGATAAAAAGGCTTGCTTTTCACGGATCAAAAGTTTCAATAAATAAAAGTGAATTTGCTAAAGCAAAAATAGTGTTCCTCGGCTGGTACATCTGCAATAACTTTGTTATTGCAGATCCCAGGCGAGTTATCAAAATTAAGCAATTTAAATTTCCTGAAACAAAGAAAGGGATGAGAAGTTTCCTAGGGGTCATCAATTCATTGAGAAGAGTAATCTACCTAAATATCTTGGAGGACGCCCAATTATTGACACCACTCACAAGTAGCTCAAAACCATATAAGCCTACAGAGATTCAACGCCAAGTTTTTGAAAAGATAAAAACAGCTATGATTACAGGCCCACTTTTCAACAACCTCATTGACGAGGCTGCAGAAAAGTACCTATGGGTCGATGCATCTACAAGCTCTAATGTAGTAGGTGCAGTACTCGCCCAAAAGCGCAGAGGTGTGCCAGATCAGAAAATAGTGCCTACATGCCTAGATTTGGACGACCCTATACACCGTATGATTTTTGACCGTGAACTTAATTATGAACCAGTACCTGTCCATACAAAACTTCCTATCTGCCTTCCAAAACCTTCACCTGAGCGCACTATACCTCCTAAAATCACCATACCAGAGAAATTTATAGCATTCACAGAAGAAAATGTTCACGACTCCCTATTCCTGGGTACTGCCTCCATACTTGCAGTATATGGATGTAAACCTCATAATTCTACCATTGAATTGAGAAAGCTAGCAGTCAAAGAGCTGAAGAAAGATGTAGGTGCTCTAAAACTACGTGACTTTGCTTTTAACAACAACTACAATGATTACAAAAAGTATTTGGACGAGTTCATACAAGGACAACACAACGTAGATAGAAATCTCTACCTGGTTGAAGCACTCGCCAAAGCACTCATGAGGCCCATCATCATCCTGTCCAGGTTGCCTGAACATAAAGAAAATTCAATAATCAAATTCAACCATGATATGGACAAGCCACCTCTTATATTCGGAGTGTATGAAATTGATGGACAACTTGTTTTCCTACCATTCATGCACAACCGCAATATAATGTTTTCCTTGGACCACCATTTTCAAAGAATAGAAATTATTGGCTACATGGCTAAATCAATTCCAGAAGGAATGCAATCACGCGGCATATTGGACGTAGAACTCGTTGCAATTTTAGAAGGTCTTCATAATTTTGAACGCTACATATCCAATGTGCCTGTAACACTCCTGACGGACAGCAAATGCCTATACTATCTCTTTAATCAGAGAATTCAAAACTCTTGTAAAAAGATAAGAAGATGGTGCTATAAAATGATCGGTGATTTTGAAAATGTTAAGATCCGCTATGTACGAACACACGAAAACTTAAGCGACTTTTTGACCAGGGAAGGATTACCACCTGGTGACATTGAGAAGTTAAATCTAAAGAATACACAAATCCTTGATTTTGTGGATCATCTACCAAAAGAAGAATTCACTCTGAAAGAGTGGGCACAATGGTGTGCAGACAACCCACAATATCTGACTGTGACAGACACAAAAACAGTCACAGACATGCTGATTAGTCAAGACAAAACAATCAACTACTTGGATGAAGAAGCACTCGTCAAGAGTACAGTGCTAGCTATACAACAAGGATTGGCCAATGTCACCGACATAATCACCCCTCTGGACATAATCAAGCAAAGATTATCAAGGTCAGAAATAATTAAAGAGCAAAAGAAGGAGTTTGAAAATATTTATACTTCTTGTCTAGGAGGTACTGACTTTGAGTTCATTGATGAACACTCACTTAACAAGACCAAGTACAAGTTAGTAAATGATCTACTCATGATCTACAGTGGGTTCTACAAAATCTACCTGCCCACATGTATGATTGGTCTACTGTTAAGCTTTACACATCTTCTAGGCCACAAGGGGCTGAACAGAATGATGTGCGATATGGAAAGCTATTACTTTGAGAAAAAGTACACGATATGCAAACGATTTATCCGATCGTGCTATGCATGCTTTCTGTCTCACAAAAGTTCTCGACGTAGCAAATTGGGTGTGTACCCTCTACCTACGCGCGCAATGCAAGAAGTATCTGTGGACCTTGCTGAGAACTTAAACAAGGTCAGTGGATTTTCTCATCTACTGATAGTGAAATGCGCACTGAGTGGATTTACTCTAATTTTACCACTCGTTTCTAAATCATCATCAGAGGTAAACCGTACCTTCAAAAACTGTGTGCTACTACAGTACTCGGTACAGCGTGTCCATAGTGACAACGCCCGTTGTTTTCGCTCAATGGACTGGCTAAAACTACTAAGTGCATGGGGAGTAACCGTAATTAATACCTCCTCTATAAACCCATCAGCCAGAGGGATGGCTGAGTGCGAAGTGAACTTAGTAAAGCTGATGATGAAAAAGTATCTCTCAACAGCAACACATGAGACATACAACTGGGATATGCTTACATACATATGTACCAAGGTAATAAATTACAGCATTAACCCCATCTCTGGCATTATGCCAGCACAAATGATTTATGGAAAAGACGACAACGGTCCGAGCTTTTTGCAAACAGATGAAATGGCTCCACCCCACTATTCCATAAAATCTGACAAGCTGACAATAGAAAAGATAACCCAAGAAATAAAAGAGATGACTGAATATGCACGAGATAAAATTACTCAAGCTAGAATAGTTGCGCATGAGCGGGTAAATAAAAATAGAATTACAAAAAATTGGGCCCCCGGGGACATTGTTTTTGTCCTCGATAGGGCCCAAATCCCCGGTAATACCCGCCCATTAAAAACAAAATTCAGTAACTCACCCTGCGTAATTGTAAGATGCCTATTCAATACAAGTCTAATCAGAAGGTTATCAGATAATTTTGTCAGCCTGTACGCCAATGACGCACTGAAGAAGTACGACGGCGCCGACCCGATTTTCAGTACTTTGCCAAAAGAAATATCAAAAGTCCTTTTACATAAATTCCAAGACTTTTTGTCTTTTGATTTTACAGAAATAGCAAAGTTTGACACATTTGACATTCCAAATGGGATACAATTATTTGATCCAGTAGAAGAAGAAATTGATAAAAATTCTCAAATAATTGACACTGACATAGAGGATAAGGAGAAGTCAGATAAAAGCAGTGAAAATCAAGAAGGCGCCAGTGCATCTACAGTGCCTCAACTAAAGGATGAGTTTTATGATGATCTCAATGACATCGCACAGATTCCTCACCTTGATGATCAAAGAAGAGACATCGCGGACGATCTTGCACAGCTGTACGCAGACGACCCCGCACAGGCTCCGGCGATGGAAGAAACTCCCACGCTGGATGCAGACTCATCACCAACTCCAAAACCTACTGTG
>B570J29586_1000080_pt1 | contig 8317 bp, 8 predicted proteins | sample LakMenE09Jun09ns_FD_29586 | JGI IMG/M metagenome (IMG submission 29586)
AGCAGCCTGAATACCGCGTACAAATTTTTCACCCACGACTGAGCCCATCGACCCGCCCATGAACTTAAATTCAAAAGCGGCTATCACAACAGGTTTGCCTTCCATTAAACCCTGCATCACAACCATTGCATCTTTTTCGTTCAGATCTTTTTGTGATGACTTAATACGATCAGCATAACTTTGCGTATCGTTAAACTTTAAAGAATCTAAAGGCTGGATGAGCGCACCAATTTCTTTTCTTTTGTCTTTATCTAACAAGGTATCTATACGTGAGCGAGCTGAAATTCGATTATGAAAAGAACATTTTGGACAAACCTCCATATTTTGCTCAAGGTCTGTTCGATAGAGCACAGCCTGACATGAAGGGCATTTACACCATAAACCTTCGGGAATATTTTTTTTAGATACACTTCCAACAATACGTTTTATTTTTGGAGGTATAACATTTTTTAACCAGCTCATAGTTGTACTCGACTCATTAATTAACTGCTTCTCTTAATTCTTTCATTAACTTCGAAATGTTTTGAATTAAATTTTCTTTATTTGAACTCTCAATTTCCTGAACCATGCGACTGCCAACGACCACTGCATCGGAAATCTTAGCAACTTCTTTCGCTGTTGCTGCATCTTTTACTCCAAAACCCACGCCAATAGGAAGATCCGTTAATTCCCGAATCATACCAACTTTAGACTTCACCTGCTCAATATCAATATTAGCAGCGCCTGTAACGCCCTTTAAGGAGACGTAATATAAAAATCCAGAAGCTTGCTCGATAATTAATTTTACTCTGTCTAATTCTGAGGTTGGCGACAATAAAAAAATACTATCAATGTTTTTTTCTTTTAGAAGTTTTGTAAATTCCACGCACTCTTCAGGAGGGTAATCTACAGTAATAATTCCATCCACATCAGAAGATTTTGCTCTTTCCACAAAAGTCTCAGCACCAATCGCTTCAATAGGATTTGCATAGCCCATTAAGATGATGGGTGTTTTATCATCGTTTTCTCTAAAAGTTTTAACCATTTTAAATACATGAGATAAACCTACATGATGGGCCAAAGCTCTTTCGCTTGCTCTTTGAATAGTGGGACCATCTGCCATTGGGTCTGAAAAAGGAATACCTAATTCAATCATGTCAGCACCCGAATCTACCAAAGCATGCATCATAGATACGGTGAGATCAGGATGGGGGTCCCCCGCTGTAATATAAGGAATTAAAGCTTTTTTATTTTTTTCTTTAAGCGTTTTAAATGTATTTGTAATTCTCGACATAAAAACTTTATAGATTGATATTTGAAATTTTAGCCACAGTATTAATATCCTTGTCACCTCGGCCAGATAAATTAACAAGAATGACTTGGTCAGGCTTCATCGTTTTCGCAAGCTTCTCTGCATATGCGAGAGCATGGCTAGTTTCAAGCGCTGGAATAATACCTTCGGTAAGACATAGACTATGAAACGCATCTAAAGCCTCTGTATCTGTAACAGCAACATATTCAGCGCGCTTTATATCTTTTAACCAAGCATGTTCAGGGCCAACGCCTGGATAATCAAGACCTGCTGAAATTGAATGTGTTTCAATAATTTGACCTTCTTCATTCTGCATTAAGTATGTTCGATTGCCATGCAATACACCTATAGGGCTATTGGCAGTTAAAGGTGCTGCGTGTTTGCCTGTTTCGATACCATGCCCTGCAGCTTCAACGCCAATTAATCGAACTTCGCGCAAATCTATATAGGGATAAAAAATACCCATCGCATTTGAACCGCCGCCCACGCAAGCGACCACTGCATCTGGTTGCCGACCAATCATTTCATTCATTTGCGATTTACATTCAACACCTACGACAGAATTAAAATCACGAACCATCATAGGGTAAGGGTGAGGTCCTGCCACAGTACCAATGATATAAAAGGTAGTAGAGATGTTAGTCACCCAATCTCTCATCGCTTCATTAAGCGCATCTTTTAGAGTTTTAGACCCGCTTTCTACAGGAACAACCGTAGCGCCAAGAAGTTTCATGCGGTATACATTAGGCGCCTGTCTTTTTACATCTTCAGCTCCCATATAAACTACACACTCAAGGCCTAAACGTGCTGAGATAGTTGCTGTTGCAACCCCATGCTGCCCTGCCCCCGTCTCGGCTATGATGCGTGGCTTGCCCATACGTTTCGCGAGTAAAGCTTGACCTACAGTATTGTTAACTTTGTGAGCGCCTGTATGATTTAAGTCTTCCCGCTTCAAGTAAATTTGCGCACCACCCACTCGATCAGACCACCTTTTAGCATGGTAGATTGGGCTTGGACGACCTACAAAATGCTTTAAGTCGTATTGAAGTTCAGCAAGAAAATCAGGATCGTGACGATATTTTTCATACATCGTTCTTAATTCATCAAGCGCTTCAATTAAAGTTTCTGCGACAAATACGCCGCCAAATTGACCAAAATGGCCTTTTTCATCTGGCATATCATACGGTTGCATCTTGAGTTTCCTTTATAAATGCTTGAATTTTAAGAGAATTTTTAATACCTTTTGAATCTTCAACGCCACCGCTGATATCAACTGCATAAGGTTTCACTTGGTTTATAGCTTCTTTAACATTGTCCACATTAAGTCCGCCCGCCAATACAATTGGTTTAGAGAGCGAATGGGGAATTAAATTCCAATCAAATGTTTGGCCTGTGCCGCCCTTAAGGTGCTCATGAGACGCATCAAGTAATAAAGCTTCTGCATCATAAAAATCCTTGGCATATTGTAACAAATCTACCGAAGAGGAGACTGCAACTGCTTTGATATAAGGAAATTTAAATTGTCTGCAAAAATCAGGTGTTTCATCGCCATGAAACTGTAAAACATTCACTAATCCAGATCGAATCGCCTCTTCTATTTAAGTAGGATCAGCATTCACAAAAAGGCCAACTTTAGTCACAAATGGAGGTAACTCTCTAGCAATAACTTTAAAAGCATCTAAAGGAATGTAACGTGGGCTTTCTTTATAAAAAACGAAACCAAGCGCATCACAACCTGCAAGGATGGAAGCTTTTGCATCCTCCAAGCGAGTAATGCCGCAAATTTTAGTGCGTGTTCTCAATGTAAAATCAATTCAAGATGAAAGATATTCATTATAAGGATTAACGATCTTGTCATAAATGATTATTGTCAAAAATATTGACAGTTCTGCGCATAAAAGGAAATGCGTATCTCACGTCATAATCCACACCAGACAAATAAAGACCGTCAGGTGAAAATGTAGGGGGTGACTTTGTCCTGTCTTTAGATAACAACAATTCTTCAATATAATCGCTTGGGTAATTTCCTTTACCAATATACAAAATAGCTCCCATCATGTTTCTAATTTGGTGGTGAAGGAAACCATTCGCCGAAAACTTAAATAGATAAAAAGGATGGTAGTTTATAAGAGATATTCGGGACATTGTTCTTATGGGGCTTTTGGCTTGGCACTCTGAAGATCGAAACGCACTAAAATCATGCTCACCCTCAAAATACTGAATGGCTTCTTTCATCTTTTTAAAATCAAGCTCATCATGAATCCATCCTGCCTTATTAGCCCACAAAGCAGACGGAAAAGAAGCGTTATAAACTAAATACTCATAATGACGTTGTGAGGCTGAATACCGCGCATGGAAAGTATCATCAACTTCTTGCGCCCATAACACTCGAATAGATGATGGTAAAAAGGCATTAACACCTCTTACCCAAGCAGTGATAGGTCTTTGAATTTTAGTTTCGAAATGAACTATTTGAACGAGCGCATGAACACCAGTATCGGTTCGACCCGAAGCGTAAGTATCCAATTTTTCTAGCGCAATACTTTCAAGCGCTTTTTCAATTTCACCTTGAATCGAATCCACATCGTTTTGCTTCTGCCATCCAGAGAAATTAGATCCATCATATTCAATACACAATGCGATTTTCATAGCAGTTTATAAGTAAAAAATTAAAAATAGAGTAGTGAAGATCATTGAGATAATTAAAAGTAAAGATGAGCCATTAACTCTTTCTTCTTTAATTTGAATATGTGAAAGATTCATATGATTTTTATTGCTTGAATATAGGAGTAACGAAGACAAATCGTTAAGGGTAAAGCGAAGTTTACGTTTTGATTGAAAAGTCTTCACATATTCCATTGTTAAATAAAGACGAACGGCAAAACGTTTTGCATCAATACCAAATCGTTTTAATGGCTTAAAAATTAAATAAAAAGTCTCGATTAAGGTTTGATAAGTCATTAATGAAATCATCATCGTAATAATAGCAACTGAATTAATAAGACGCATAATTTGAGTTGAACCTAATAAAAGACCTTCGTATGATGGAGATAGGTAGGGCCAAAGAAACACATATTCACCCGGCGTATTAAAAACATAGAGCAAAAAGGTGATGATAAGAAAAAATTTCAACCTAATAATAAGTTTAGGTATTGAAAACTTTATAAAAAAAGAAAAAACTAAAATAAAAAAAAGCAAAAAAAGATTAAAACTAAAATTATATTTATTGATTAGCAATAAAGCACATAAAATACCTACCAATTTAACTAATGCATGCACGATAGTTTAATCGTTCAATGGCCTAATCAAAATGAGTTGGCTTCTGATCTTTATCCGATAAATTGCTTGTAGTGCCTGACAAATCGATATCTTCTATAGTGCTTTGTTCTTTGATTGGTGGCGCTTCAGAACCAGCTATTTCAGAATAAAGTTTATCTTTATCAATACTCATTGAATCAATAAGTTCTTTTTGCTCTTTCTGTCTTTTAATTTTGATAACAAAAAGCATAATTAAGATAGCCAATAGAACACCTAAGAAAATAAATAGGCCGCTAGACGATGATACGCTTGAAGCTTCCTTATCAGATGCCAATTGCGCATTTGCTTTTTCCTCACTAGGGCTATCAGAAATAGAAGATTTAAAAGATGTGTCCGCAGGGACGGCTATATCATTTTTATTCGCATCTGCTTCACTTGCCTGACTGATGAGCGAGGTAAGTTCTGGTTTAGATTCAACTATGGGTGCTTTGGTAGTTGAATCTTTAGTTTGATTAACTTGCTTTGATTTCTCTTGAAGATCGAATAAGGCTTGATTAGATATGGTTAATATTTTTTTTGCATCAGCGAGTTCTTTTTCCAAAAGAATAATTTTTTGTTCGGCATCTTTGATATTTTTTTCTAAGGCTGTCTTATCATCATTAATCTGATTAATTTCTTTTTGAATAATCTCTTTACTATTTTTATTATTAGTTAACGTATCACCTGTTAATTTAATGCGCGGCGCAGAAGAAGCTGGCTGATTTTGAATAATGGTTGCAGGCGTTAAAGGCACTTCAGGCGGAGTCGAAATTACTTTCGGGCTATTTGCAACAGCCTCAGCAGTTTTTGTACTATATTTATTCCATTGCGAAGATTGAATTTTAATTTCAGCCATCGCTTTAGCATGGGTTAAATTCATAAAATCATCTTTTGTTGGCAAGGCAATCTTCTGTCCAACTTCTAAACCGTTAATATTTTTATTCGTAAAAGCAAGCTCATTAAGATTAAAAATACCAACAACCATTTGTTCGGTAGTAATACCAGGTATTTTATTTTCCCTTGCAATTTTATATATAGTATCTGCAGGTTTAACCGTTATTGATTTTGAGGATAGATCAGCAGGCTTATTTTTCTCTAAAGGTTTAAGATTATTTTTATTTTCTTTTTCAAAAGTAATCTTATTTTTATCAACGCTTTCCTTTACCTCTTTTTTATCATTCATCGGCAATGGCTCTGCTTTATCAATAGCTACAATTTTCTCCTGCTGAATAATAGGTGTCTCTGGTGGGTCGAGAAGTACGGTATATTCACGGTAATTTCTTCCTTTTGCTGAATCGACTTGAATGAGCAAATCTAAAAATGGATCCGGCACAGGCTGAGTGCTTTTCAGCTTTAGGATGGTCTGACCTTTTTCATTTTTTTGTAGTTCAACAGAAATATTATTGTGGATAGCAAGACGCTCTATACCTTGCGACTCATAACTCTCTTTCGTTGCCAGTGATGTCTTAAGTTTCGATAAATCTTCACCTGGCGTTAACATCATTTCAATTTCAGCATTTAGAGGCTGCCCTTGAGATGATGTCACAACGATTTTACCCAGCTGCAACGCATTGCCAACAAGCGGTAGCAAAAGTAAGCAAAATAAAAATAAGTTTTTAATTTTTTGGCTCATAAATTTCTTTTAAATAGATTTAATAAGTATTCTTAAAATACGTCTAAGAGGCTCTGCAGCACCCCATAGCAATTGATCACCCACTGTGAAAGCTGAAATATATTCAGGCCCCATATTAAGTTTTCGAATTCTGCCTATAGGAATAGAAAGCTTGCCTGAGACTGCAGCAGGACTTAACTCTTTCATTGAAATTTCTCTCTCATTTGGAATTAACTTCACCCATGGATTAGCGTTACTTATGGTTTGATTAATTTCCTCCAAAGAAATACTCTTTTTTAATTTAATTGTTAAGGCTTGACTATGGCATCGCATAGCGCCAATGCGCACACACAATCCCTCAATGACAATTGGATTGTTTTCTCTTCCGAGAATTTTGTTGGTTTCAGCCGAACCTTTCCACTCTTCCTTACTTTGACCATTATTTAAATCTTTATCAATCCAAGGAATTAAGCTTCCCGCTAAAGGGACACCAAAATTATCAATTGGAAAATCTCGAGATTTAAGTGTAGACGAAACATTTCGGTCTATATCTAAAATAGATGTCTTGGGATCATTGATTAAATCTTTTGCATGGTTGTAAATATCTCCCATTTGAGAAATAAGCTCTCTCATATTTTGAGCCCCAGCTCCACTTGCTGCCTGATAGGTCATTGATGAAATCCATTCAACAAGATCTTTCTTGAACAAGCCATCAAGCGCTAAAAGCATTAGGGATACAGTACAATTTCCACCAATCCAATTTTTATTGCCTTTTTTATATGCTTCTTGAATGAGGTCACTATTTAGGGGATCTAAAATAATTACTGCGTCTTTTTCCATTCTCAATGAAGAAGCCGCATCAATCCAATGTCCCTGCCACCCCGAATCTCTTAATTTAGGGTATACCTCAGATGTATAGTCTCCGCCCTGACATGAAAGAATAATATTCATGGCTGCTAGTTCTTTAATGTCATGTGCATCTTTCACAGCACTTTTACTTCCAGAGAAAGATGGCGCTACGTTTCCTGTTTGAGAAGTAGAAAAAAAGGTTGAGTCAAATTCCTTAAAGTCATGTTCCTCTTGCATGCGTTGCATGAGAACTGAACCTACCATACCTCTCCAACCGACAAAACCAACTCGATTCATTAAAATTCCTGTTCTTTAATTAGTTAAGTGATGCAATTACCGCTTCACCCATTTCACTACAGCTTACTTTTTTATCACCAGCAGAATAAATATCTGCTGTTCGGAAACCGCGGCTTAATGCTTTTTTTACAGCTGATTCAATTTTATTCGCATTTTTTTCATCATTGAATGTGTATCTAAACATCATGGCCAAAGATAAAATTGTGGCAAGCGGATTTGCAATATTTTTTCCAGCAATATCAGGCGCTGAACCATGACTAGGCTCATACATGCCTTTATTATTGCTATCGAGAGATGCGGATGGGAGCATACCGATAGAGCCAGTTAACATAGAAGCCTCATCCGATAAAATGTCNCCAAAGATATTTCCTGTAACTAATACGTCAAATTGTTTTGGATTTTTTATGAGTTGCATCGCGGCATTATCAACATACATATGAGNCAATTCAACCTCGGGATATTCTTTTGAAATNTCGATCATAATTTGACGCCATAACTCTGTTGCTTCTAAAACATTAGCTTTATCTACAGAGCATANTTTTTTCGATCGCTTCATTGCGATCTTAAANGCGACATGAGCAATGCGTTTAATTTCAGATTCTGAATATCGCATTGTGTTGATACCTTCACGCTCACCNTTTTCATTCACATGAATACCGCGAGGCTGACCAAAGTAAATATCACCTGTGAGTTCTCTCACAATCATAATATCNAGGTTAGATACAATTTCAGCTTTAAGTGAAGAGGCTCCAACAAGCTCAGGATATAAAATAGCAGGTCTTAAATTAGCAAATAGATTCAGTTCTTTTCTAATGCGAAGCAATCCACGCTCGGGTCTCTTATCCCTTGGAAGTGCGTCATATTTCCAATCACCTACAGCACCAAGAAGAATAGCATCAGATTTGACGGCTAGATCAAGTGTTGAATCCGGAAGTGGATCGCCGAACTTATCATAACCAGCTCCCCCAATT
>B570J29586_1000085_pt1 | contig 8141 bp, 7 predicted proteins | sample LakMenE09Jun09ns_FD_29586 | JGI IMG/M metagenome (IMG submission 29586)
AGGTGAAAATCATTTAAAGAGCGTTAAAGACACTTCAAATCCTTATTTTACGTTTGACCCTTCAAAATGCATTGTTTGTTCAAGATGTGTCAGAGCATGTGAAGAAGTTCAAGGTACATTTGCACTGACTATTCAAGGCCGGGGTTTTGATTCCAAAGTATCAGCAGGGAATAAAGACTTTAAAGATTCAGAATGCGTTTCATGCGGCGCATGCGTGCAAGCATGCCCAACAGCAACCCTTATTGAAAATACAATTATTGAAGCAGGTGTTCCAGAACATAGTGTCACAACGACTTGTGCATATTGTGGCGTGGGCTGTTCATTTCATGCAGAAATGAAAGGCGAAGAAGTAGTTCGCATGACACCCAACAAAGATGGTGGAGCTAATCATGGACATTCCTGTGTTAAGGGAAGGTTTGCTTGGGGATATGCGACACATAAAGATCGCATCACTACACCGATGATTCGTAAAAGCATTCATGATCCTTGGGAAAAAGTGACATGGGATGTGGCTATTAATTATGCAGCGAGTGAAATTCAGCGCATTCAAAAAAAATATGGGCGTGATTCAGTAGGCGCTATTTCATCTTCACGATGTACGAACGAAGAAGTTTATGTAGTGCAAAAATTAGTCCGTGCAGCACTGGGTAATAATAATGTTGATACATGCGCACGCGTCTGTCATTCACCCACAGGCTATGGACTCAAGCAAACGCTTGGCGAGTCTGCAGGGACGCAAAATTTTGACTCAGTCATGCATTCGGACGTGATCATGATCATTGGGGCTAACCCAACAGACGGCCATCCTGTATTCGCGTCACAAATGAAAAGACGTTTACGAGAAGGTGCGAAGCTTATCATTGTCGATCCTCGTGCTATTGATCTTGTTGATAACTCACCTCACATCAAAGCGGATTATCATTTAAAACTTAAACCTGGTTCCAATGTTGCTATCGTAAATGCATTAGCCCACGTGATTGTGACTGAAAAACTCATGGATGATTCTTTCATTAAAGCGCGTTGTGAAGATGACGCATTTAAATCATGGAAAGACTTTATTNCCAAACCTGAAAATTCACCTGAAGCGATGAGCGCATTTACTGGCGTAGATGCTAAAGATGTAAGAGCCGCTGCAAAACTTTTTGCTAAAGGTGGTAATGCCGCGATTTATTATGGACTGGGTGTGACTGAACATAGTCAAGGCTCAACGATGGTTATGGGTATTGCTAATCTTGCTATGTTGACAGGCAACATCGGCCGAGAGGGTGTAGGGGTTAACCCTTTAAGAGGACAAAATAATGTTCAAGGTGCTTGCGACATGGGATCGTTTCCACATGAATTCCCAGGTTACCGACATGTATCTGACAAAGCGACTTTGGCTTTATTTGAAAAAGCATGGGACGTGAAATTACAAAATGAACCTGGTTTAAGAATTCCTAATATGTTAGATGTCGCTATCGACGGACAATTTAAAGCGCTCTATTGTGAAGGCGAAGACATCGCTCAATCAGATCCTAATACACAACATGTAACGCATGCATTGGAGTCGATGGAGTGCGTGATTGTGCAAGATTTATTTTTAAATGAAACCGCCATGTATGCGCATGTATTTTTGCCAGGCTCTTCATTCTTAGAAAAGAACGGCACATTTACAAATGCAGAAAGACGTATTTCTAGAGTGAGAAAAGTAATGTCTCCTAAAAATGGATACGAAGATTGGGAGATCACACAGATGCTTTCTAATGCCTTAGGTTACAAAATGGACTATAGCCATGCATCAGACATCATGGATGANATTGCAAGACTCACACCAACATTTAAAGGTGTAAGTTATAAGAAGCTAGATGAATTAGGAAGTATTCAATGGCCTTGCAATGATGAACATCCTCTTGGCACACCGACAATGCATATTGATGAATTCGTGCGCGGCAAAGGTAAATTTATTATTACTGAATATGTGCCTACTTCAGAAAAAGTGACTCAGAAATACCCACTAATCCTTACGACGGGAAGAATACTTTCTCAATACAATGTGGGTGCACAGACTAGAAGAACGAAGAATGTAGCGTGGCATGAAGAAGATTTAGTTGAGATTCACCCTCATGACGCTGAAGAAAGAGGTATTCAATCAGGTGATTGGGTGGGTATTGTGAGTCGATCAGGTGAGACTGTATTAAGGGCTCAAATTACAGAGCGAGTTCAACCTGGTGTGATTTATACCACATTCCATCATCCCGAATCAGGTGCTAATGTGATCACGACTGATAATTCAGATTGGGCAACAAACTGTCCTGAATTTAAAGTAACAGCTGTGCAGGTAAATAAAGTGACACAATTATCTGATTGGCAGAAGCAATACCAACATTTTAGTGAAGAACAAATTGAATTTGCAGGTAAATCTAAAGAATTAAAAATTCATTAGATTTAACAAGTGGCACAAGACCTTTTTATTGACACAGAACATAGTTTTAAGACTTATGAAGTTTTAAAAAGTAATGCAAAAGCAGTTGAAAAAGATGACATTGCAGAAGAAGTGCCAATTGCATTTGTCTATAACGGCATATCACATGCAGTTATGNTAGCCTCCCCCTCAGACCTTGAAGATTTTGCTCTAGGATTTTCTTTTTCAGAAGGTATTNTTGAAAATAAAAGCGATATTTATGGAATTGAAATTNTTCATCAGCCGAAAGGTATTGAACTTCAAATTGAAATTNCATCAGCGCGTTTTCAATCATTAAAAGATAAACGTAGAAATCTTCTTGGCCGAACTGGTTGCGGTTTATGTGGGGCTGAGACCTTAGATCAAGCTTTAAGATTGCCAGAAAAAAAGATAGATATCACATTAACAATTAAAGAGACTGCGATTATAAAAGCACTGGAGGCGCTTCATACAACGCAATCACTCCAAAAGAAAACAGGTGCTACACATGCATGTGCATGGGCAAATGAACAAGGAGAAATTCAGTTGGTCCGCGAAGATGTGGGTCGACATAATGCTTTGGATAAGTTAATTGGTGCCCTTCAAAAAAAAGGCTTTAATGGCAAAGGTTTTGTGATTACTACAAGTCGAGCAAGTTATGAGATGGTTCAAAAAACAGTGATGCTAGGTGCATCAACGCTGATTGCAATATCGGCGCCCACGGGACTTGCAATTCGATCTGCGTTAAAATATGGACTATGTTTGATTGGCTTTGCAAGAGNCCCTCAATATGTGATTTATACTTTTACTGAAAGAGTTACAAAAAATTAATTATGAANATTGATCAACTTGTCACGATGGCNAATCAAATCGGTTCTTTTTTTAAATCNTATCCNGACCANGAAAAAGCGAAAGAAGAAATTGCAAATCATTTAACAAAATTCTGGGCGCCACCTATGCGCAATCAAATTAAAGAGCATGTTNCAAAAAACGCAGGAAAAGGNTTAGAAGTNATTGTGNTTGATGCAATCCAAAAGCATCTTTGAGTATTTATTCTTTATAAAATAATTTGTAATTATTTTTATCGCCTGGTTGTTTTTCATTCCANACTAGTTTCCAATTTTCGCTAATCGGTGGAAGATCTTTTTTNTGTAATTGGTAAATAAGTAAATAATTGCAATTANCNCGATCACCTTCTCTNCTAGCCTTTATATTTAAATAATAATCAATCAAATCAATTTGTGCGTTATTAATNTTGTGAGTCGTGAGGCAAGCNTTATCTTGNATCACTTTTCCCATGGATAAAAAAAGCGGACTAAANTCTTTCTTATGATTAATCCATGGAAGCCATAAAGCCATCAGGAGNGCCCAACTNACTGTGAGGCCAATAGACCAATTTGTNGTACATGAACGATTTGTAATTCTTGTTTTTACNAAAGAAAAAATCCAAACCAGNGTCAAAAGTATCGCAATGGTTAAAATAAAAATNTTGAAATGTGATTCGTTNGTTTGNGCTAAAAATTGCATACGCTCGTATGTTTTTTTTGGGAAGCCTGTGAGCATGGCATTCCATCCAAGCCAGATGAGAAAAATAATGGTCGAAAATAAAATGATGCCAAACCAGTTAAGTGCGCTTGCAGCACCTCTTCTTAAATTTTCAATACTACCCGCTGCAATTGTTGATAGTGGAATTAGAAACGGCATTATGAAAGCTTGGTTTTTTGTTGCACAAGAAGAAGTAAGAATTAATGCAGATACAAAAAAGATGATTGGTAATTGAAATTTAGTTTGAGACCATATCTTGCCTCTGAATTTCCACAGGCCCCAGACTGCAAGAGGGAGCGCTGGCCAAGCAAACCAGGAAAGATTTTTGATATAAAAAATATAATTTTGTGTTTGAAATAATTGGAAATGATTAATCCATCTCATAAATATGTCGTGTTCATACCACCATAGAAGTGCTGGCCATACTATTAGAAAGGGTAAACTCACAAGAAGACTTAAACTGAGAACTAGAGCATAACGACGTGTTCGCCATACTTGAAAAAGCATAGGTAAGAGTATGCTTGAAAGCATAAGAATAAGAAGTGGCATGATCCCGCCTGATAAGAAACTTATGCCTAAACCAAACCCTAAAAGAAGGGCGGATCTAAAAGGGCGTCTTTTAGAAAGAGCCAAACCATAAAATGCCATGGTAAGACCTGTTAATGTTGCAATACCAGGCATAAGCGTATGCACATTAAATATGAGGCCTACTGAACCTATAAAAATCAGAGCCGCTTGTCTTCCAGAGCCGGTGCCCCATAACTCTCGATTCAACATACCTATCATCAAAATGGTAAGACCCATCCACAAGGCATTAATCATTCTGCTCGCGTCATGAAGTGATATTAAGGGTGTGAGAATTTTTCCAAGAATGGCCCCTGTCCAATAGTAAAGGGGTGGATTGATAAGTGTATCTTCACTGGCAGCCATTGGCGCTAATATATGACCATTCAGTACCGCATGAATCGCACTGATACTTTGCGTCTCATAGCCTTTCCAGGGCGCATGACCAAAAAGTCCTGCAAATACCCAAATAATACATAAAACGACAAAGGAATGGATTTTGGCTCGCTCACCTAATCGGCTGCGAGGGGTGGCCATATTATCTTGCCAATCGTGCTCGAGTTGAAATCGCATATTTAAAAAAAAAGGCAGCCTATGCTGCCTTTTGATATAAGGATAAAGTCTTACATGCCATATTTTTGTTTGAATTTCTCAACACGGCCTGCAGTATCTAAAATCTTTTGTTTACCTGTATAGAAAGGATGGCATTGTGAGCAAACTTCAATGTTCATATCTTTTCCAACTGTTGATTGTGTTTTGAACTTATTACCACAGCTACATGTGATATTAATTTCAGCGTAATTTGGGTGTGTATCAGCTTTCATAATTTTTCCAACTTTAGTTCAATAGATGCGCATTATCAATGATTTAGGACCAAAAATCAATCAATTTTACGTCTTAACCCCTTCGCATACTGTCAAAGAAGTCGTTATTATTTTTAGTGGCTTTAATCTTGTCTAGCAAAAATTCCATCGCTTCCAAGTCATCCATAGGGTGGAGAAGTTTTCTAAGTACCCATATTTTTTGTAAATTATCTTTAGGGATAAGAAGTTCTTCCTTACGAGTGCCTGATTTATTTACATTAATTGCTGGGTAGAGTCGTTTTTCAGCCATTTTACGATCAAGATGAATTTCCATATTACCAGTACCTTTGAATTCTTCGTAAATCACATCATCCATGCGTGAGCCTGTATCAATCAAAGCTGTTGCAAGGATTGTGAGCGAGCCACCTTCTTCAATATTGCGGGCTGCCCCAAAGAAACGTTTTGGTTTTTGAAGCGCATTGGCATCGACACCGCCGGTAAGCACTTTACCGGATGAAGGGATGACTGTGTTGTAAGCTCTTGCCAATCGCGTAATGGAATCCAAGAGGATCACTACGTCTTTTTTGTGTTCAACAAGACGCTTCGCTTTTTCAAGAACCATTTCAGCTACTTGAACGTGACGTGTTGCAGGTTCATCGAATGTTGATGCAACAACTTCACCTTTTACAGACCTCGTCATTTCAGTCACTTCTTCTGGCCTCTCATCAATTAGAAGCACAATTAAAGATACGTCAGGATGATTTGATGTGATGGCATGTGCGATATTTTGCATCATGACAGTCTTACCACTTTTAGGACTCGCTACAATCAAGCCACGTTGACCTTTACCAATCGGCGCAATCATATCAATCACGCGACTTGTAATATTTTCCTCACCGTTAATATCTCTTTCAAGCGTGAGAGGTATAGTTGGAAATAGGGGCGTTAAGTTTTCAAAAAGAATTTTATTCTTTGTATTTTCTGGCGCTTCGTTGTTAACTTCATCTACTTTTACAAGTGCGAAGTAACGCTCTCCATCTTTAGGTGTTCTAATTTCACCTTGAATGGTGTCTCCTGTATGAAGATTGAAGCGACGGATTTGTGAAGGCGATACATAAATATCATCAGGACCTGCAAGGTAAGACGTATCAGGTGATCTTAAAAATCCAAACCCATCTTGTAATACTTCTAAGGTACCGTCTCCGTAAATACTATCTCCCTTTTTTGCTTTGTTTTTTAAGATTGCAAAGATTAAATCTTGCTTTCTCATGCGACTCGCATTTTCGATTTCGTCCGTGATCGCCATTTCTACAAGTTGTGCAATGGGGAGGTGTTTTAATTCAGATAAATGCATGTTTGGGGGCTTCCGATTAGTCTTACGTTGGGGGGTTTTTTAAGGAGAGAGAGGTAAGCTTTAGATATTGCTATCGATAAATGTTGTTAATTGGGATTTTGATAAGGCGCCAACTTTAGTCGCTTCGACATTACCATTTTTAAAAATCATTAAAGTAGGAATGCCTCTGATGCCAAACTTAGCTGGGGTTTGTGCATTTTCATCGATATTAAGTTTAGCAATTTTTAACTTACCATCGTAGTCTTTGCATATTTCATCAAGAATAGGTGCAATCATTTTGCAAGGACCACACCACTCTGCCCAGTAGTCAACTAGAACAGGAACGGTAGATTGAAGCACTTCAGTTTCGAATGTTGCGTCTGACAAATGGATAATATTTTTGCTCATGATGACCTTTAATGGATTAATTCTGTAATTAAGCTAGCTAGCGTTACGGGCAATTTATTTTGGGATTTAGAACTAACTTGAATTTTTTGAAAAAACTTATGAAAAACATTATAACAACATCTTTAATTAAATCAAATGGCGCGTAAGGCCTGGCATAGAATAGTCTTAGGCTATTTAATAGTCTTTTATTTTCAAAGACTTAAGACAGAAATTTTTTGCTTAATTTTTTATATATTCAAAAAGCTTCACTACTTTTGTAACTTTATTTGTATTTTTCGCAATCTCTTCAGCTTCTTTGGCCTCTTTTTCGTTCAAAATACCCATAAGGTAGACCACCTTATTTTCAGTGATGACTTTGACGTAAAAAGGTGAAACTTTATTTTCTTTGAAAAATCTAGCCTTCACGCTGGAGGTAATTAAAGCATCTTCCGCTCTTGCTGATAAAGAATTCACAGGCTCAATCGTGAGCTCATTCATCACCGATTTGACGTTAGCTAAGGCTTTAATCTGAGCTGTAATGGTTGATTTAATTTCCTCGCTCGGTACCTGACCTAATACAAGTACATGTGCGTTATAACTTGTGACATTCGTATGAATGTCACCTTTGAGTTTTTGAATGCCAGCAAAAGCCTTTAATTCAATATTAGAATCTTCAAGAATGATGCCTGGCGTTCTGCGATCAGCCATTGTATCAATACCTATAGCGCCTCCACCAATAATGGCAGCAGGGCATCCTAAGAGTTGCAACAAGACAAATGAAATAAAAAATAATTTGATATGTTTAAGCATGGTTTCCTCTAAAGTTTTATTAACTTAGCATTGATATGTGACAGAATGATTATATCTCTTTTAAAGAGGTCTTGAGTAAGCGACTTAAAAGAGCTTTTTTAAGTGCTTTAAAAATAATTGGGCTGTTGATGATGAGTGGAATATTGTATGTAGTAGCGACACCTATAGGCAATTTAAATGACATTACTTATAGAGCGCTAGAAACTTTCAAATCAGTAGATCTCATTGCTTCAGAAGATACAAGACATACCCAAGGCCTTTTGTCTCATTTTTCCATTGA
>B570J29586_1000106_pt1 | contig 7352 bp, 7 predicted proteins | sample LakMenE09Jun09ns_FD_29586 | JGI IMG/M metagenome (IMG submission 29586)
ACTTTCTCAAATGCAGCAATTAAATTTTCATCTATAATATTATTGGGCCTTAATTGGCTCTCAATCATATTTAATTTTCGAGTACTGTGTTGCATATTATTTGCGAGTTTAGAAAACTAAATATATATACACGATAGCTATTAGAAAATAATACAGAAAAAATATGGCCACGTGGCGGAATGGTTACGCAGAGGACTGCAAATCCTTGTATCCCAGTTCGATTCTGGGCGTGGCCTCCAAATTAATATTGTTTTTAAAAAAAAAAATCGTATTGTGCTTTTTTTATTCCCCGATAGCTCAGTTGGTAGAGCAGTTGACTGTTAATCAATTGGTCGCAGGTTCGAGTCCTGCTCGGGGAGCCAAAAATAATTAAGCAGTTTTTGTTAACTTCTTATTTGAATTTAAAATGTTCAAAAGTTTTTCTTTTTCAACTTCCGATAATTTGTTTACAAAAGTTTCTAAAGAATTATCGTTTTTCATTTGCGAATCTAAATTTTGAAAATCTTTGAATTCTTCAAAAAAATATTTTACGGGAACTTTTAAAAAATTAGCTAATTGCAAAAGTCTACTAGAACTAACTCCATTAGTTCCTTTTTCATATTTTTGAATTTGTTGGAATGTGACGTTGATAGCTCTTGCGACTTGAGTTTGTGTTAAACCAAGAGAAGATCTTCTTGCTCTTAATTGTTTACCTAAGTGTTGATTTAATTCTAATGACATTGATCCCTTTATTTAAATAATAAAATCTGATTAAACTTATTTTTAAATAAGAAATCAAGACTTAAAATTAAAAAAAATAAAATAATGTCATGTTCTTTTGTTTGGCTAAAAGATGATTTCAGAATATCAAATAATCAAGCAATTACGGCGTTAATTGAAGATGATAATAAAGAAAAAATCGCTTTATATATATATGAGGAAGAAGCATACCGTTTATGCGAATCTCAAAAATGGTGGCTTGCTAAATCTTTAGAAATTTTCCAAAAAAAATTAGAAATTTTAAAAATTTCACTTGACGTAATTCATGAAAATACAACAAAAAGTTTTAAAAAGCTAATATCTAACAACTCTTTTAATCGTATTTACTGGAACAAATCTTGTCATGTTAATGATAATATTATTGAAGAAGAGATTAAAAAAATCTTAAATAATAACAATATTTTTTATAAGGAATTTGAGGCTAATTTACTAAATCCAGTTGAGAAAATTAAAAAAGATGACGGAAGTCCATTTAAGGTATTTACTCATTATTGGAAAAAAGCTGAACAAACCTATCTAAGAAATAATCATAAATTTAATGATAAAATATTTAAAAATTATAATCTAGATTTAAAAAAAAATAAAAATATTCAAGCTATATATCCAAAAAAAAATTGGTATAAAAAATTTGAAAAATATTGGGTACCGAGTGAAGAAAATGCAGACAAAATATTAAATAGTTTCATAAAAAATAGCATCGATAATTACTCAGTAAATAGAGACATTCCATCAATTGAAGGTACTTCAAAATTATCACCTTATTTAAAATTCGGCCAAATTTCTGTTAATCGAATAATGGAAAAATGTTTAGAAATTAAAAATAAAAAAATTGGATTTAGAAAATATATTAATGAAATTGGCTGGAGAGAATTTTGTCACTCTTTGCTACATAACTTTCCTGAAATGGAAAGAAATAACCTTAGAAAAGATTTTGACAATTTTAAATGGAATAAAAATGAAAAATTATTATTAAAATGGAAAAAGGGATTAACAGGATATCCGATTGTCGATGCTGGAATGAGAGAACTTTATGAAACTGGGTGGATGCATAATAGAGTTAGAATGATTGTAGCTTCTTTTTTAGTAAAGCATTTAAGAATACATTGGCTTGAAGGAGAAAAGTATTTTAGAAATACACTGCTAGATTTTAATATTGCAAATAATGTTGCTGGTTGGCAATGGGTTGCTGGAACAGGAGCTGATGCTGCTCCATACTTTAGAATTTTTAATCCAATCTTACAGGGTGAAAAGTTTGATACGAAAGGCGATTACATAAAAAAATGGTGCCCTGAATTAAAAAACATTCCTAATGAATTTTTACACAAGCCTTGGGAAATGTCTGAAGAATTACAAAAGGAAAAGAATATTATATTAGGAAAAACATATCCATTACCAATTGTTAAACATGAAGAAGCTAGAAATTTAGCGTTAAAAGCTTTTCAAGATTTAAAGAAATGAAAAAAAAAATTGCTATTATAGGTAGTGGCATATCAGGTATAACCGCAGGCTATGAGTTGAGTAAAAAATATGAAATTCATATATACGAAAAAAATTCCTATCTTGGTGGTCACACTCATACTCATGAGATAAAGGAAAATAATAAAAAATATTTTATTGATAGTGGATTTATTGTTTTTAATAATAAAACCTATCCAAATTTTATAAATTTATTAAAAAAAATAAATGTAGATTCAGAAAATACAAATATGAGTTTTTCTGTAAATTATCCCTATGAAAATTTTGAATGGTCAGGAAAAAATCTTAATAGTGTAATTTTTAAAAACAAATATTTTTTTACCATAAAATTTTTTAAAATTCTTATTGGTATAATAAAATTTAATTTTTTAGCTAAAATTAACAAAAAATCATTTTTAAACATAAAGATTAAAACTTTTCTCAAAAAATTTAATTTCAGCGAGGAATTTAAAAAATATTATTTATACCCCATGTGTGCATCAATTTGGTCAAATCCTATAAATAAAATAAAGGATTATAAAACTCATTTTCTTATAAAATTTTTTATTAATCATGGTTTAGTTAATTTATTTTTTAGACCACAGTGGAAAGTGATTAAGTTTGGCAGCAATCAATATATTAAAAAAATTATACAAATATCTAATATAAAATTTTTCTTAAATAACAGTGTAAAAGCAATTAAAATTAATAAAAATAAAATTCAAATAAAGAATAAAAATAAATTAATAAATTACGATCATTTAATTTTTGCCAATCATACTAATGAAATAAGCAAAATACTTCCTAATAACTTTAAAAAACAAAAAAAAATATTAGCTTTGGTAGGTTATCAAATTAACGATGCATGTTTACATACAGATTCATCATTAATGCCAAAAAATAAGTATAACTGGTCTAGTTGGAATTTTATTAAAACTAATGATAAAAATGCAAAATTAACCTACTGGATGAATTACTTACAAAATCTAAAATGTAAAAAAAATTACTTTGTCTCTATAAATTCTAATAATTTAATTAATAAGAGCAAAATAATTAAAAAAATTAAATATAGTCATCCAGTGTTCAAGCATAATAGAGAATATACATTTAAAAAATTACAAGAAATCCAAGGTTATAAAAATATTTATTACTGCGGTGCATGGTGTGGTTATGGTTTTCATGAAGATGGTGTTGTGTCAGCGAAAAATGTCACAACTTATTTATTATAATGCAAAGCTCTCTTCAACTTGGAAGCGTATTTCATAATAGGATTTTTCCATATAATCATCAATTTAAATATAAAACATTATCAATTCTGATTAATTTAGAAGAATTAAACAATATTAATAAGTTATTTTTATTTTCTATTAACTCATTCAATCTTTTTAGTTTTTTTTTTAAAGATCATGGTGAAAGAAATGAAAATAATAATCCTAAAAACTTTATACTAAAAAACATAGCAAAAAAATTTAATGATAAAAAAAATTACAGTGTTTATTTATACTGCACACCTTCATTTTTTGGCTATGTATTCAATCCAATTTCTGTTTATTTGTGTAAAGACCAAAGAAATAAAATTAAATATATTTGTTATGAAGTAAAAAATACACATCATGAGCAACATTGCTATTTTATAAAAATTAAAAAAAAATCAAAAATAATATATTCAGAATTAAAAAAGAAATTTTATGTTTCTCCTTTTTTGCAATTAAATTTAAAATATAAATTTTATTTATTAAATAATAAAAATAATTTTTTGCTGAATATAAATGTATACAAAAAGAATCAAATAATTCTTAAAACCGGAATATCTTCAAAGCCTGCGGCACTTAATAGTATTTCTTTGTTTAGTAATTCAATTAAAAATCTTTTTTTTGCACAAAAAATTATGTTTTTTATACATTATCAAGCAATTAAAATTTTTATTAAACAAAAAACTTTTTTTTCTAAACCGCAAAGAAATAATGATACAGTCTCTTTTCATGGATAATCTATTTAAAAAATATTTAGAATTCAAACTTCAAGATATTAAATGGGGAGAGATAAAAGTTAATTTTAAAAATTCTTATGAAAAAATTTTTAAAGCTAAAGAGGGTGATTTAAGTTCTAATATTTTTATTAAAGATAATTCTTTATTTACTGACTTACTTTTTAGAGGAGAGTTAGGGTTCGCAGAGTCCTATATAAATAATAAATGGGAAACTTCAAATTTAACAAATTTACTAAAAATATTATTAAAGAACCAACAAATTAAAAAGAAAAACTGGGCTGATAATTATTTTTCAAAATTTATAGAAAAAATAAAATTTATTTTAAAATCAAATTCTTTAAACCAAGCAAAAAAGAATATTCATTATCACTACGATCTTGGAAATAAATTTTATTCATTATGGCTAGACTCTTCTATGACTTACTCATCTGGAATTTTTCTTAAAGATAATGATAATTTATTAACTTCTCAAAATAACAAATATGACAACATTATAAAAACATTAGACATCCAATCTTCTGATGTCATTCTTGAAGTTGGTTCTGGTTGGGGTGGTTTCATTAAAAGAAATTATGAAAAAACTGGATCCCAAATTGAGGGTTTAACAATAAGTGAGCAACAATTTTCTTATGTTAATGAGCTAATAAAAAAAAATGAATTAAGTAACAATTCAAAAATTATATTTAAGGATTATAGAAATTTAGATTCTATTAATTATTATGACAAAATTGTTTCTATTGAAATGTTTGAGGCTGTTGGAAAAAAATATTGGGATATTTATTTTAAAACTTTGAATAATGTTCTTAAAAAAAATGGAAAAGCTTGTTTTCAAATAATAACAATTAACGATGACGAATATTCAAATTACATTAGTCAAGTTGATTTTATACAAAAATACATTTTTCCTGGTGGTGTGCTTCCCTCAAAAAAAATTTTATATAAATTATTTAAAGAAAATAATTTTGAGCTATATGAAGAAAAATCTTTTGGAAAAGACTACGCTAAAACATTAAGGATTTGGAAAGAAAATTTTAATAGATCGTGGAATGATATTTCGAAAAATGGCTTTGATGAAAAATTCAAAAATTTATGGAACTATTATTTAAGTTATTGTGAGACTGGATTTGACACGCAACATACTGATGTTAGTCAGTTTTATTTAAAAAAAATTAACTAAAAAATTTATTTTAAAGTCTTTAACTTATAATTCCATTCACCTTTAAGAGAAAAATCCATTGAAACCCATTGTAATGTTTTGTCGGTAAAACCTATTTTAACATCAATATCTTCTCCCTTAACATTAAAAAGCTGAACAATTTCTTTTTTATTGTTAATCATTCTTTCTTCCTTGTTTAAAAAAGTTATTTTTGTTTCGGTAGATCTACAGCTCTGTCCTAATACAAAATTNTTATTCACTAAAACATCATGATTCCACCATGTTCCTAAAGAAAAATCCTTTTTAGAGGAATATTTAAAAAATTTACCTTCTGTAGTGCCATCAAAATTATATTCGCCGCTACTTGTGTTTGTAATATTACAATAGTCATTATGATTTCCGTCTTTTGTTTTTGATTTAAATTCAATTAATTTATTACCTTTGTAAATTTCTTTTCCTAGAGAGTGGTATTTGTAAATAGAAACTCCTAATAATTTAATGTCAAAAAATACATCTGTTGAAATTTCTCTAATACCATTCTTGTTTGAGAAAATAACTTTATGATGACCAACTTTCTCGTTATTTCTGTAAATATCAAATTCAATTATGTTTAAATCTTTATTATGATCTACATGTGCATTTAAATTAACTGAAAAAAAAAAATAAAAAATTAATATTGAAAAAATACGAACCATTAAAATTAGCGAAGTATTTGGCTTAAAAAAAGTTTAGTTCTATCATTTTCTGGATTTTCAAAAAAATCTTTTGTTTTTTTAGTTTCAATTATTTTTCCTTCATCCATAAAAATAACTCTATCAGCAACAGTTTTAGCAAATCCCATTTCATGCGAAACAACGACCATTGTCATTCCAGCTTTAGCAAGATCAGTCATAATTTCTAAAACTTCTTTGATCATTTCAGCGTCTAAAGCGGAAGTAGGCTCGTCAAATAACATAATTTTAGGCTCCATGCACAAAGCTCTTGCTATCGCAGCTCTTTGCTGCTGCCCTCCTGACAATTGTCCAGGATACTTAAGAGCTTGCTCAGAAATTCTAACTTTTTTTAAATATTCCATCGCGATTTCTTCGCTTCTTTTTTTTGGAATTTTTTTAACCCATGCAGGTGCTAATGCGCAATTATCTAAAATTGTAAGATGAGGAAACAAATTAAACTGTTGAAAAACCATTCCAACATCNCCTCTTATTTTATCAATATTTTTTAATGTATTATCTAATTCAATTCCCTCTACAATTATGTTTCCATCTTGATGCTGTTCAAGTCCATTTATGCACCTAATCAGAGTTGATTTTCCAGAACCTGATGGACCGCAGATAATTATTTTTTCTCCTTTATTTACAAATAAATTAATATCCTTAAGTACGTGGAACTTGCCATACCATTTATTTACATTTTTAAACTCTATAATCTTTTCGCTCATTAATGTCTTTCTGTACTAAATTTTTTTTCTAAACTTTGAGTATATCTACTTAATAAATATGAAAAAAACCAAAAAATTATTCCAACAAAAATATATCCTTCTATTGCCATCCCAAGCCAATATGAGTTAGATTTTGCTAAATTCACCATTCCCAAAAGTTCAAGTAAACCAACTAATATAATTAAGGGTGTGTCTTTGAATAATGCAATAAAAGTGTTGGTAAGACCGGGTATTACCGTCTTAATGGCCTGCGGTAGAATGATCAGAAAATTCATCTTCCAATAACTCATACCTAACGATTTTGCAGCTTCGTACTGGCCTTTTGGTAAGGATTGAAGCCCTCCTCTAATTACCTCTGCTACATAAGCAGATTCAAATATCCCTAAACCAATTGCCACTCTTAATAATTTATCTACACTAGTATTAGCTGGTAAAAGCAATGGAAACATAATTGCAGCTGCAAAAAGAACTGTAATTAAAGGAATTCCTCTCCAAAATTCTACAAAAGCAATGCAAAAATATTTAATAACCGGCAACTCAGATCTCTTACCTAA
>B570J29586_1000114_pt1 | contig 7107 bp, 7 predicted proteins | sample LakMenE09Jun09ns_FD_29586 | JGI IMG/M metagenome (IMG submission 29586)
AGAAAACCAGCAGCTAAGAGAAAACCAGCAGCTAAGAGAAAACCAGCAGCTAAGAGAAAACCAGCAGCTAAGAGAAAACCAGCAGCTAAGAAATAAATATTACGGGACTTTAGGTCCCGTTTTTATTAGCAAGTTCTTTGTTGCTAAACAAACTAAAACCAAGCAAACTTCATTTTTGCTTGGTTTTTTTATTTAAATAATGCCTACAATTTCTTCAAACATTGCTCGAATCAATGAAAGCATTCTAGAGGCTGCTGCTATTAGTAATTTTCCTGAGAAAGTTACTCTGGTTGCCGTAAGCAAGGGGCATTCTTTTGATAAAATTATTGAAGCCTTTAATGCCGGAATCATAAATTTTGGAGAAAACTATCTTCAAGAAGCGCTTAATAAAAAATTACATTTAGAAGAGTTTGCAATTCAGTGGCATTTTTTAGGGCCCATTCAAAGTAATAAATGTAGACTTATCGCAGAAAACTTCGATTGGGTGCATAGCGTAGATAGAATAAAAGTCATGAAACTTCTTAATGATTTTCGACCTTCAAATGCTCCCCCTTTAAATATCTGCATTCAAATTAATTCAAGTGGCGAAGATACTAAGAGCGGCATCGGGATGAATGATGCACAATCACATTTAATGGATCTTGTTAGCGCACTCAAAGAACTTCCTAAACTTAAACTAAGAGGTATTATGTCTATACCTACCAATACAGAAAGTAGCGAACAAGTCATTAATGAATTTAAATCCATGTATATGCTTTATTCCAAATTAAAAAATCAAATTGATACTGTTGATACATTGTCTATGGGAATGTCAAATGACTTCAAACCAGCGATTGAGCATGGTTCAAATCTTGTTAGAGTAGGTACCGCTATTTTTGGGGCGCGAGCAATGAAAACTCAAGGGGACGATAATTGAATATTTGTTTTTTAGGTGGTGGAAACATGGCTGCAGCTATAATTGGCGGCTTATTAAATAAAAATTATAGTCCTGCGCTTATTCGTGTGATTGAATCTGATAGTAAAAAAAGATTAGTCATTGAGAATAAATTCAAAGTTTCTTCAATGGCGGAATTTAAAAAAATTGATAAAGATGAAATTATTGTACTTGCCGTTAAGCCCCAACAAGCTGAATCTCTTCTTAAATCAATTTCCACTGAAATTTCCGAACAACTTATTTTATCTATTGCAGCAGGTATTCAAATCGAATCCATTGGGAAGTGGGCACGCGGTCATAAAAATATTGTGAGGTCTATGCCTAATGTGTGCGCTCAAATTCAGCTTGGTATAACGGCTCTTTTTACCAAAGAAGTTTTGGATACAAAAACCAAATTAGCGGTCGAAGAAATTGTGAGCGCCATTGGAGAGTTTATTTGGTTAGATGATGAATCTAAAATGGATGCTGTTACAGCCATCTCAGGAAGTGGGCCGGCTTATATATTCTATTTTCTCAATGCATTTATTGAATCAGCGATTGAATTAGGCTTATCAAGAAATGAGGCTGAAAAATTATGTGGCAAAACTTTGCTCGGCTCATCTCATTTGGCTTTGGATCAATTAAATGACCTTCAAAATCTCATTTTATCTGTCGCTTCAAAAGGTGGCACAACAGAAGAAGGCTTGAAGCAACTTGAATCATATAAATTAAATGAAATGCTTTTAAAGGCTACTCGCGCTGCTTATGAAAAATCAAAAAAAATTGGCTTAGAGTTTAATTAATTAAATGCAAAAAAGTAAAGTCATTGTAGGTTTATCAGGCGGCGTTGACTCTTCTGTAGCTGCTTTACTCTTAAAAAACCAAGGTTATAAAGTCGTTGGTCTCTTCATGAAAAATTGGGAAGATGACGATGATGATGAGTATTGCTCAAGCAAACAAGATCTTTTGGATGCAGTATCTGTTGCCGATAAAATTGGCATTGATATTGAAGTAGTAAACTTCAGNAAAGAATATAAGGAAAAGGTATTTTCTGAATTTATTAATGAAATTAAAAGTGGCAGAACTCCGAATCCAGATATTTTATGTAATTCTGAAATTAAATTTAATGCTTTTTTAAATCATGCAATTTCAATGGGTGCCGACAAGATTGCGACTGGTCATTACGCACAAATAAAAGAAGCAGATGGCCTTTATAGGCTTCTTAAAGCAGACGATTCAACAAAAGATCAAAGTTATTTCTTGTATCGCCTTAATCAACATCAACTCTCAAAGTCTTTATTTCCTTTAGGTAATCTTCTTAAAAAAGATGTAAGGGAGATTGCTAAAAAAGAAGGCTTACATAACAGCGATAAAAAAGACTCGACGGGTATATGTTTTATTGGCGAAAGACCCTTTACAGAATTTTTGAATAAATACATAGAGAATTCTCCAGGCCCCATTAAAGATGAACACGGAAAGACTTTGGGAGAGCATATAGGCCTTATGTTTTATACTCTTGGCCAAAGACAGGGGCTTGGCATCGGCGGCTCCAAAACAAGCAATGGTGAGCCTTGGTTTGTAGTTGAAAAAAATATTAAAGAAAATGTACTTATTGTTGCTCAAGGGCATACCCACCCCCTGTTATTTAAAGATGGATTAGTTGCGAAGAAAGCTCACTGGATAGATGGGGCGTTACCAGAAAAACATTGGGTGTATGGTGCTAAAACAAGATACCGCCAACCTGATGCCCCCTGTGAAATTGATATGATAAAAGATGATTCAGTTGAAATATTTTTTGGGCAAAAACAATGGGCCATTACCCCCGGTCAATCTGTGGTAGTTTATGAGAGCAATGTATGTTTAGGCGGAGCTATTATTGAAAGTGCTATAGATAAGGCTCAGGAACCGTTGTCTGAAAAGATGGTCGCTGCATAAGCAATTCGTACAAGTCATATAGATTTAGATATTCATTCTTAAAGTCAATTTCAGGATATCTTAATTGAACGTATCCCAAAGCACTTCCGACTGCTATATCAGCATATGAAAATGTATCCTCTAGGTAATATTGTTTGCCTTCCATCTCTCGATTAAGCCATTTAAGGCTTAACCTAATCTTTTTCATTTGCTTTTCAAAAACATCAGAATTCTGTTGAGAGGCCGGCCTTCTTTTTTCCAACATAATTGCAACTGCTGCATCGCATAATCCATCAGCTATAGCTTCCCATCTTTTTAGTAATATTTTTTTATCAAAATCACTAGGTATTAAATAAAGCGGGCCACTCTTATGGTCCACATATTCAGCTATCACCGGTGAATCAAAAATTGATATATCGTTTACCACTAATGTAGGCACTTTAGCTAAAGGATTGTATTCGTGAATAGTGCAATTTTTATTAGCAAGTACCACCTTCTCTAAANTCACTGCAACTTTTTTCTCATCAATTAAAATTCTTATTTTTCTNGCGTACGGGCTATTGTTTGAATAAAAAAGCTTCATTTTTCTCTCAATTAAAAAAACTAAATTTATTATAATTTGATAAGCTTCTACATTATGCAAAGATCAAAAATAAATAAGAAAACTTTGATTGAAGCCATTCGAAAAAATATCAAAACGGCGCTCCAGGAAGATATAGCCAATATTGATTTATCGGCCCAACTTATCGAAGCAAAATCGTTTGCAATGGCTTATGTTAAATCTAAAGAGTCAGCCATCATTTCTGGCATTCCTTGGTTTAACTCTACCTTCTTGATGCTAGACCCAAAAATCAAAATAAAGTGGCTTGTTAAAGAAGGTGAAATTGTAAAAAAAAATCAAAGGCTTTGTGAGATTTACGGAAGAGCAAGACCGATTCTCACTGGAGAAAGGGTAGCGCTTAATTTCTTACAAACTCTATCTGCTACATCAACGATTACACAGCAATATGTCAAAGCTATTTCAAACACTGATGCAAAAATCTTTGATACACGCAAAACAATCCCGGGGTTAAGAATTGCACAAAAATATGCTGTCACGATCGGGGGCGGCAATAATCAGCGCATTGGACTTTATGATCAAATACTTATCAAAGAAAACCATATTAAATCCTCTAAAAAAATAGATAATTTACTTCCCCTCGCCCTGAAACATGCCAAAAATAAAGATATTCAAATTGAAGTTGAAAATCTTGATCAATTAAAAAAATTTCTTGAGCTGGGCTTTAAAAATATATTGTTAGATAACTTTAATATTAAAAATCTTAATAAAGCTGTACTTATTAATAAAAAAAGAGCGATTCTTGAGGCGTCAGGAAACATTACGCTAAAAAATGTTAAAAAAATTGCACTCACGGGCGTAAATAGAATCTCNCTAGGCTCACTCACAAAAAATATCAAAGCAATTGATTTATCTATGAAAATTGAGACTTTTAAAAGTCTCTAAACTTGACCAAATACGCTTAAAGCGTTAAGGTTGAGGGTTTATAGCTATCTCATTAATTACAATCAATAATTCTATGAACTCAAATCACATTTCTGGAGCAGAAATTGTTATTCGATGCCTTCACGAGGAAAAAGTCAAATTCGTCTTTGGTTATCCTGGTGGCGCTGTCCTTAATATTTATGATGCTGTTTTTCAGCAAAATAAATTTAAGCATGTCCTAGTTCGTCATGAACAAGCAGCCGTTCATGCGGCTGATGCATACTCAAGATCTACTGGAAAAGTTGGCGTCGCTCTTGTAACTTCAGGCCCAGGAGCTACCAATGCTGTGACAGGTATTGCTACAGCCTATATGGACTCCATTCCTATGGTGATTATTAGCGGTCAAGTTCCAACTTACGCTATTGGGCAAGACGCCTTTCAGGAATGTGACACGGTAGGTATTACTCGTCCATGTGTAAAACACAATTTCTTAGTTAAAGATATTAAAGACATTGCATCTACAATGAAAAAAGCTTTTTATGTTGCATCGAGCGGAAGGCCTGGTCCTGTTTTGGTTGATATCCCAAAAGACATCACAGCCGAAAAATATGAGTTTAACTACCCTAAATCAGTTCATTTAAGATCTTATAACCCTATTATTAAGGGTCATAGCGGCCAAATCAAAAAAGCATTGTCACTTCTTTTAAGTGCAAAAAAACCAATGATCTACTCAGGTGGTGGCGTTGTATTGGGTGATGCCTCTTCACAATTAACTAAATTTGTTCGTACCATTGGAGCTCCTATAACAAGTACGCTTATGGGCTTGGGTGGCTTTCCAGCAAGTGATAAGCAATTTCTAGGTATGTTAGGTATGCATGGCACCTATGAAGCGAATATGGCTATGCAAGAATGTGATGTATTGTTGGCTGTTGGCGCTCGTTTCGACGACAGAGTGATTGGTAATCCGGAGCATTTTTTATCCAAACCAAAAACAATCATTCATATCGATATAGATCCATCATCCATCTCTAAAAGAGTGAAGATTGATATACCTATCGTAGGTGATGTCATTTCAGTTCTTACCGAACTTAATGATCTTTTATCTAAAGAAAAAATAAAACAAAATACATCTCTTAAACATTGGTTTAAAGAAATTGACCAATGGAGATCGTTGAATTGCCTAAGTTTTAAAAATGACAAAAAACTAATTAAACCTCAATTTGTTATTCAAACCCTTCATAAGGTCACAAAAGGCGATGCTTTTATTACTTCTGATGTAGGTCAACATCAAATGTGGGCAGCGCAATATTATCCATTTGATAAGCCTAGAAGATGGATTAATTCTGGTGGACTTGGAACCATGGGGGTTGGATTGCCTTATGCGATGGGCGCTCAATTAGCTCATCCTGATGCCCAGGTTGCATGTGTCACCGGTGAAGCTTCCATACAAATGTGTATTCAAGAGCTATCTACATGCAAACAATTTCACTTACCTATCAAGATTATTAATCTTAATAATCGATACATGGGAATGGTAAGGCAGTGGCAAGAATTTTTTTATGGCAATCGCTACGCAGAATCCTATATGGAAGCATTGCCTGATTTTGTAAAATTAGCCGAAGCTTATGGCCATGTTGGAATGAAAATCGAAAAACCAAGTGATGTTGAGCCAGCTCTCAAAGAAGCTTTTAGCAGCAAACTAAAAGAGCGCTTGGTCTTTATGGACTTTATTACAGATCAAAAAGAAAATGTATTTCCAATGATTCCTAATGGAAAAGGCTTATCAGAAATGATTACAGCTGAGGATCTATAAATGAGACATATTATTTCTCTTTTAATGGAAAATGAATCTGGTGCTTTATCCAGAGTTTCAGGGTTATTCTCTGCGAGGGGTTACAACATTGAATCTTTGACTGTTGCACCTACCGAAGATGCAACGCTCTCAAGAATGACGATTGTGACTTCTGGTTCAGATGAAATTATTGAACAAATCATTAAACAACTTAATAAATTAATTGATGTTGTAAAAGTCCTAGATTTAAATGATGGCAAATTTATTGAGCGGGAACTAATGATAGTTAAAGTTAAAGCAAATGCTCAGTATCGGGATGAGATGCAAAGAATGTGTGATATTTTCCGAGGCCGAATTATCGATGTTTCTGATAGCTCATTTACTATTGAGATAACAGGATCATCTAGCAAATTAGACGCTTATATTGAAAGCATTGATAAAGCTGCTATTTTAGAAACAGTGAGAACTGGTGCGTCAGGAATTGGACGCGGTGATAGAATTTTAAAAGTATAAATTAAAACTGAAAGGTTATTATGAAGGTTTACTACGATAAAGATGCTGATTTAAATTTAATTAAAAAATTGAATGTTGTTATTGTTGGTTACGGCTCACAGGGCCACGCTCACGCAGCCAATCTTAAAGAATCAGGCGTCAACGTCACTGTTGCTCTTAGAAAAGGTGGCGCATCATGGGATAAAGCCAAAAGTGCAGGACATAACGTTTTAGAAATTAATGAGGCTGTCAAAAATGCTGATGTCGTAATGCTTTTAATACCCGATGAAACAATGCCTCAGATTTTCCATCAAGAAGTTGCGCCATTCTTGAAAAAAAATGCTGTATTAGCTTTCGCTCACGGATTTAATATTCACTACAACCAAATTATTCCAAGGGATGATCTGGATGTCATTATGATTGCACCAAAAGGTCCTGGTCATACAGTGCGCTCAGAATATCTTAAAGGTGGTGGCGTGCCTTCATTGATTGCTATTTATCAAAACAAATCTG
>B570J29586_1000121_pt1 | contig 6960 bp, 6 predicted proteins | sample LakMenE09Jun09ns_FD_29586 | JGI IMG/M metagenome (IMG submission 29586)
CGCTATATTACTGATCGNTTCTTACCTGATAAAGCAATCGACTTAATCGATGAGGCAGCGTCTCGTATAAAGATGGAAATCGATTCAAAACCTGAAGTCTTAGATAAATTAGAGCGTCGACTTATTCAATTAAAAATTGAACGTGAAGCGATGCGCCGAGAAAAAGATGAAGCATCTAAAAAGCGTTTTGAGTTAATTGAAGATGAAATAAAAAAACTTGAAAAAGAATTTAGTAATTTAGAAGAGATTTGGAAGTCAGAAAAAGCACAACTTCAAGGTTCAAAACATATTAAAGAAGAGATTGAACAAATACGTTTAAAAATTGAAGAGGCAACACGCAAAGGCGAATGGCAAAAAGTTTCTGAGTTGCAATATGGAAAGTTACCTGAGCTAGAAACACAGCTCAAGCAAGCTGCTAAAGCTGAGACTGCTAAACCACAAGCGAACCGAATGTTGCGGACCGAAGTGGGTGCTGACGAGATCGCAGAGGTTGTAAGTCGTGCTACAGGTATCCCTGTCGCAAAAATGATGCAAGGAGAGCGTGAGAAACTTTTAAAAATGGAAGATAAACTCCATGAGCGCATTGTAGGTCAAGATGAAGCTGTTCGTGTTGTATCGGATGCAATCCGTCGTTCACGCTCAGGCTTGAGTGACCCTAATCGACCTTATGGCTCCTTCCTTTTCTTAGGACCGACAGGTGTAGGCAAAACAGAACTCTGTAAATCTTTAGCTAATTTTTTATTTGACTCCCCAGATCACTTAATCAGAATTGATATGAGTGAGTTTATGGAGAAGCATTCTGTNGCNCGCTTAATCGGTGCTCCTCCAGGTTATGTAGGTTACGAAGAAGGTGGATACCTCACTGAGGCTATCCGAAGAAAACCTTATAGCGTGATTCTATTAGACGAGGTAGAGAAAGCACATCCAGATGTGTTCAATGTGCTTCTTCAAGTTTTAGATGATGGTCGTTTAACAGACGGACAAGGGCGCACTGTAGATTTTAAGAATACCGTCATCATCATGACCTCTAACTTGGCTTCTAATATGATTCAATCGATGTCAGGCGATGATTACCAGGTCATTAAATTAGCGGTAATGGGCGAAGTTAAAAATCATTTTCGACCAGAGTTTATTAATCGTATTGATGAAGTGGTTGTCTTCCATGCATTGGGTGATGATCATGTTAAATCGATTGCAGCGATTCAATTGCAGTATTTGAAAGATCGATTANCACAGCTTGAAATGAAAGTAGAAATTACTGANGCTGCTTTAGATGAAATCTCTAAAGAAGGGTTTGATCCGGTCTATGGTGCAAGACCTTTGAAGAGAGCGATCCAGTCTGAAATTGAGAATCCACTTGCTAAGGAAATTTTAGCAGGTCATTTCATGGCAAAAGATACAATTAAAATTGACAGTGTTTCAGGTAAACTTAAATTTATTAAAGTTTAAATAAAGTCTTATTTATGAAGCAACTCAGTCAAACATTGGCGATCCAAACTTCGGGTCGCCACTTTTATGATGTCACTCAAAAAGTTTTGGATTGGGCAGAGCAGTCAAATTTTAAAGAAGGCCTATTAACGCTTTATGTCCAACATACCTCCGCCAGCCTGCTTATTAACGAAAATTATGATCCAGATGTTTTAGTTGACTTGGAAAGTTTCTTCGAGCGTTTAGTGCCTGACGGCGACCCATTATTTATTCATACAGCAGAAGGTCAAGATGATATGCCAGCTCACATTAGAACTGCTCTAACGCAAACAAGCCTCTCCATACCAATCAAGGAAGGTAAGGTTGCATTAGGTCAATGGCAGGGCATTTTTTTGTATGAACATCGTTATCAATCCCACGAGCGTCGCATCTTAATGCATGTGATTGGTGAATAAGTTATTTAATTGAAGTCCAGGCAAGAGGATCAAAAGGTTTGCTGAGTTTTCTTAATTCAAAATAAAGACCATTTGAGTCATTGCCCCCAGTATTGCCCACCAAAGCAATCACGTCTCCACCACGCACAATTTCACCTGTCTTTTTAATTGTGGATTGATTATTTCCATATAGACTCATATAGCCTTCGCCATGATCCACAATAATAAGATTTCCAAAGCCACGAAGCCAGTCTGCAAAGACGACGCGACCAGTCGCAATGGATTTAACTTCATTACCTTCATTAGATTTAATAAATAAACCTTTCCAAGATAAGCCAGTATCTTCTCGAGGTGAGCCGAATCGATTAATTACATCTCCCTTAACGGGTAAGCTTAATTTACCTCGTAATGTTTCAAATTTTTGACCTGAAAATGTTTCTGTAGGGATGCTCTCATTACGAACAATAGGTGTTTTTGAAGATATTTTTTCTTCTCGTTTTGAAGGAACAGGAGCTGAAGGTAATCTTGCTAAACGATCAACAAGGTCTGTTAATCTTTTTTCATCTCGTATTAATTTTTGAATTTCATTGCGTTGTTGATTAATTTTTGAAGACAAACTTGCAATAAGTTTAGCGCGATCTTTCTTTTGAGATTCGAGTTCTGTTTTCTTTACTTCTTCTTTTTGTTTTAAGCCTGCAATCTCTTTAAGCTTCTGTGCAGTTTCAGCACTATAAGCCTCAATTTTTTTTAAGTTACCTTGCATTTGGTAAATACTTTTAGCGCGAGCTTTTGCCACATAAGAGTAATATTGAATATTTCTTGCGACAACACTAGGATTTTCAGATTGGATAATCATTTGTAAGTAGCCAGGATCACCATGAAGATACTGCTGGTAGATTTGTTCACCCAACATTTTTCTTTGGAGATCAACCTGAGACTCTACTGTATCGGATTGTGCTTTAAGCTCTTGAAGTTTGGTGTAATTTTTCTTTTGTTGAACTGATATTTCATAAAGTGAGCGATTGGTATCACTGATCTGCTTTTCGCTTTTTCTTAACTGATCGGTCGCATCTTCTTGAGCTTTTTGCGTGCCACTTAATTCTTTTTTCAACCGATCAATTTTTTCATGAACAGCGTTTAAGTTTTCTTTGGCTGAATCAGCTTTTGTTGCAGCTAAGCCATGATGAGAAAAAGATAGAAGGAATATAAAGGTGCATTGAATCAAAAAACTCAATGAGCTGTTTTCGACTTTAATCATTCAATTGAATTAGGTTTTGTCCTGTCATTTCGGATGGCTGTTTTTCACCCATGAGATGAAGTAGGGTGGGAGCTATATCCGAAAGTCTTCCATTGGATTTAATCGTAGCTTTTCGACCAATATAAAGGAAAGGCACTATATTTGTAGTGTGTTGTGTATGGACTTGTTTATTTTCATAATCTTCCATGAGCTCTGCATTGCCATGGTCTGCCGTAATAATGACTTCGCCGCCTATAGATTCCATAGCATTTACGACCTGACCAATACATGTATCGAGTGCTTCCATCGCTTTAATTGCAGCATTAAGGTTGCCTGTGTGGCCTACCATATCTGCGTTCGCAAAATTACATATGATAGCGTGATATTTTTTACTTCGAATAGCGCCCTCTAACTTTTCGGCGACTTCAAACGCGCTCATTTCAGGCTGTAAATCATAAGTAGCTACCTGTGGTGAGGGCACTAGAATGCGATCTTCACCTTCATAGACAGTTTCATTGCCACCATTAAAGAAAAAAGTAACATGCGGATATTTTTCTGTTTCAGCAATGCGCAATTGTTTTAAACCTAATTTTGAAATGTATTCACCAAATGAATTATTCACAGATGTCTGTTTAAAAATCACGGATGATTTTTTGTCATTCTGGTCGTATTGAGTCAAAGTGAAATAGTGGCTAATATTAATTATCTTTTGACGCTCAAAAGCGTTGAAGTTGTCTTGCAAAAGTGCATCTGTAATTTGTCGTGCACGATCCGATCGATAATTCATGAAGACGACTGCATCCCCATCTTGAATCGTAATAGCTTTCCCATTTCCATCATGAATGGATGTAGGTTTAATAAATTCATCTGTTTCTTCTCTGTTGTATCCCTCATGAATTGCATCGGCTGCATGAGAGACATGGATAGGAGATCCTATCGTTAATGTGTTGTAAGCTAATTCAATGCGAGGCCAACGTTTATCGCGATCCATCGCATAGTAGCGACCTGATATAGAGGCGATTTTTCCAATACCGATATCTTTTAAATGAGATTCAAGTTGTTCGATAAAATGTAAAGCGCTTTTAGGGGGAGTATCTCGACCATCTAAAAAAGGGTGAATATAAACATTTTTCAATTCACATTGCTTTGCGACTTTGAGCATGGCGTAGAAATGATCTAAATGGCTATGGACGCCTCCATCAGAAAAAAGACCCAGAAGATGTAAGGCCTTGNCATTTTCTTTAAGTGATTTAAATGCATTAATAAGAGATGGATTTTTAAAAAAATCACCCGACGTAATACTTGTGTTAATTCTTTCAAGATCTTGCTGAACAATTCGGCCAGCGCCTATATTTAGATGGCCGACTTCTGAATTACCCATTTGTCCTTTAGGTAAGCCTACAAATTCTTCAGAAGCATTAATAAAGCTATGTGCGTATTTATTCCANAAACCATTCCAGTGGGGCATCTTTGCATTTTTAATTGCATTATGGTCTTCGTCATCTCGATGGCCAAAGCCATCCAAGATAATAAGTAGCACAGGTTTTTTTAACATAATAGAAGACATGTGTATGTGGCTTTAAAGATTAATGAATTATAATGCTTGTCATCAAATTTCACACTCCTTAACGTTAGTGCGCTATGAAATCAATCAAGATGTATACCAGTGCTTATTGCCCTTATTGCTCAAATGCTGAAAAGCTTTTGTCTAAGAAAGGGATTACGCAGATTGAAAAAATNCGCGTAGACGAAGATTCGGCTATTTTAAAAGAGATGATTGAAAAAACTGGACGTCGAACAGTGCCTCAAATTTATATTGGTGACTATCATGTGGGCGGGTTTGATGATTTAAGATCTCTAGACTTACAAGGCAAGCTCGATCCACTTCTTGGGATTTCTTAGAAAGATTACTTCTTATTTTATTTAAATATTCGCGATAAAAAGATAGAATGCTGTATTCGTTTAATTAAATAACAGCGGTTTTAATGCCGCGTGACTGGAAAATAACATGGCAGAAAAAAAGAAAGCAGCTCCCAAATCAACCAAGGCAGAAAAAAACGTCAAAATTGACCCCCAGGCAAATGGAAGTGCGCAACCTGGTTTTGCTATCGAAAAACTTTTTCTTAAAGATGTTTCAGTTGAGGTACCTAATTCCCCAGAAATTTTTACACAACGTGAAGCGCCTCAAATCGCTATTGAGTTAGGTAATTCAGGCAAGCCTCTCGCTGATGGTTATTTTGAAGTTGCTTTAAAAATTACTGTGACGTCTAAAATTGCTGATAAAACAGCCTTTCTTATTGAGGTGACACAAGCAGGTATCTTTGCATTGCGTAATATTCCAGAAGAAAATCTTGAAATGATTATCGCGATTACTTGCCCTAATATTTTATTCCCATACGCACGCGAAGCTATTTCAGACTTAGTGATTAAGGCAGGTTTTGCACCTGTTCTTTTAAATCCAATTAATTTTGAAATGCTCTATATGCAACAAAAGCAGCAAGCAGCGGGTAATGCGGTTGACACAAAAAACTAAGTTTTTTTTCCGTTATTTTTTTGTAGGGATTCTCTGCGCTATATCGCAATCCGCGTATGCNGAATTTCGATCNGTCATATCACCTAAAACCATTCTCTTTGAAGCGCCATCAGCAACTACCAAAANAGTCTATTTNGTGGGNGAAGGCTACCCTTTAGAAGTTATTGTGAATTTAGGNGACTGGCTAAAGGTAAGNGATCCTTATGGTGCTTTAAGCTGGGCTGAATCAAAAAATTTACAATCCAAAAGGACGGTGATTGTGAAGGTAGATAAAGCAAACATATATAAAGAGCCTGAATCTAAATCAGCGCTGATAGCTACCATCGAAAAAGATGTTGTCATTGAACTATCAGATCCTCTTATCACTAATGGCTGGATTAAAGTACGTTACCAACAAGATCTTGATGGATACATTCAAACCTCTCAAGTATGGGGAATTTAATTAATTGAAAATCGCAGTCTTAGGCGCAGGCGCATGGGGCACGGCTTTGGCGATGCAAATCAGTCAAAAGCATCAAGTCACCTTGTGGGCTAGGAATGCAGGTCATGTATCTGGCATGCGTAAAGCAAGATCAAACCCGCTTTATTTAGGCGACTTCCCCTTTAACGATCAATTGATGCTTGAAGATAATTTAGAGGAAGCGATTCGCGATGCCGAGCTTATTCTGTCGGTCGTACCTACCTCAGGTTTTAGAGCTATTCTAAAAGAGATAAAATCCTTAAATCATAAAGCCCCTGTCATATGGGCCAATAAAGGCTTGGAAGCAGGGACCGCAAAATTACCTCATGAAGTTGCTATCGAAGAACTAGGCGACCCTAAAAAAACAGGACAGCATTGGGGGGCTTTATCAGGCCCGAGTTTTGCAGCTGAACTTGTAAGATCTCTACCTACCGCATTAACTTTAGCCGCAACTGACGAAGCATTCACACAAAGCTTAGCTTCCATTATCCATGGGAATAACTTGCGCGTTTATACAAGCCAGGACGTGATTGGAGTGTCTGTCGGTGGCGCGCTTAAAAATGTGATCGCTATTGCTGCAGGTATTTCAGATGGCATGGGATTTGGAAATAATGCGAGAGCTGCTTTAATTACCCGAGGCTTGGCTGAAATTACGCGTTTCGGTATGAGTTTGGGCGGCCAAAAAGACACTTTCATGGGACTTACAGGCGCAGGCGATTTAATTTTGACCTGCACTGGAGACTATTCGAGAAATCGTGAGGTAGGCTTGAGGCTTGCTAAAGGTCAAACGATTAATGAAGTTCTAAAGGGGTTAGGCCATGTTGCAGAAGGTGTATACACTGCCAAAGAAGTTATGAATCGCGCAAAA
>B570J29586_1000123_pt1 | contig 6950 bp, 4 predicted proteins | sample LakMenE09Jun09ns_FD_29586 | JGI IMG/M metagenome (IMG submission 29586)
AAAATATCTCATTGTTTAAAATGATAATTAATTATAAGTATTATAAATTAAAATCTACAATGAATGTCGATAAAATAAATAAAGTAATTATTATTGGGTCTGGTCCTGCCGGATATACAGCCGCAATTTATGCCGCAAGGGCAATGCTTGAACCAGTTTTAATTGCTGGTTCACAACCAGGCGGTCAATTAACGATCACTACAGATGTTGAAAATTTCCCAGGATTTGCAGATGTAATTCAAGGTCCCTGGTTAATGGAACAAATGAAAGAACAGGCGCTAAAAGTTGGAACAAAATTCATTGAAGATCATATCTCTACAGTTAATTTTAATAAAAAACCTTTTGAAATAATTGGAGACTCCGGAACTCATTACTTTGCAGAAAGTATTATTATTTCAACTGGCGCACAGGCGAGATGGTTAAATTTAGATTCAGAGGAAAAGTATAAAGGATTTGGCGTTTCTGCTTGCGCAACTTGTGACGGTTTCTTTTATAAAAACAAAGATGTTGTTGTTGTGGGAGGAGGAAATTCTGCAGTTGAAGAATCTCTATTTCTTACAAATTTTGCAAAAAAAATAACACTTGTTCACAGAAAAGGTGAACTAAAGGCAGAAAAATTATTACAAAAAAAATTGTTTTCGCATCCAAAAATCAATGTGATTTGGGATAGTGTTGTTTCAGAAATTGTTGGAACAGAAAACCCTAAAGGAGTAACTGCTGTTAAATTAAAAAATATCAAAACAAATACCATCACAGAAATTCAAACACATGGACTTTTTGTTGCAATCGGACATGACCCAGCAACAGCTTTGTTTAAAGGACAAATTAATATGGATAGTAACGGCTATATAATAACTCAGCCCGACTCTACAAAGACTAATGTGCCAGGAGTATTTGCTGCAGGAGATGTAAAAGATAAACTATATAGACAAGCTGTTACAGCGGCTGGAATGGGATGCATGGCTGCTCTTGAGGCTGAAAGACATTTATCTAACCACTAAGACTATTTTAGACTTTCGCAAAAACTTTTAATCTTTATTACGGCTTTTTCTAAAATTTGCATAGAAGTTGCATAAGAAATTCTAAAATAACCTTCTAATCCAAATGCTGACCCTTGAACAATTGCAACGCCCGTCTCTTCTAATAAGTAAGTTGCAAAATCTGTATCATTTTTAATAATTTTTCCACTAGATGTTTTTTTATTCATTGTCTTTTTACAATTAGGAAAAACATAAAATGCACCCTGAGGATTTACGCAGGTTAACCCATTAATATTATTTAGAGCATGGACAACAAAATCTCTTCTTTTTTTAAACTCTAAAGCTCTAGTGTTAATAAAACTTTGATCTCCATTAAGAGCTTCGACTGCAGCGGCTTGACTTATAGAAGATGGATTGGTCGTTGATTGAGATTGAATTTTCTGTATTCCTTTTATTAATTCTTTTGGACCAGCAGCATATCCAATTCTCCAGCCTGTCATTGCATAAGCTTTNCTCACTCCATTTATAACTATAGTTCTATCTTTTAGAGCGTTATCAATTTCTAAAATGTTTACAAATTTTGGATCATTAGCGCTTTTGACATCTTGATAAATAATATGCTCATAGATATCGTCTGTTAAAATGTTAACGTGTTTATGTTTTTTTAAAACCTTAACTAATTCAGTTAACTCTGATCTTGAGTAACACATTCCAGTAGGATTAGCTGGAGAATTTAAAATAAACCACTTTGTCTTGTTTGTTATTAATTTTTCAAGTTGTTCTGCAGAAATCTTAAAATCACTTTGTTCATCACACTCTACAAACTTTGGAGTTCCTCCAGCTAATAAAACTATATCAGGATATGAAACCCAATATGGTGCTGGAATAATAACTTCATCTCCTGGATTAATAGTTGCAAGAATGCAGTTATAAATTACCTGCTTACCTCCTGTTCCAACTGTAATATTTTCTACATCAAAACTTAAATTATTTTCTCTTTTAAATTTATTAACAATTGCTTTTTTTAACTCTGGAGTTCCATCAACGGCCGTATATTTTGTTTGTCCTTCTTTAATAGCTTTAATTGCAGCAGCTTTTATATTATCTGGAGTGTCAAAATCTGGCTCTCCCGAAGCTAGAGCTATTACTTCTTTTCCGCTTTCTTTTAATAATCTAGCTTTCTGAGTAATTGCAATTGTAGGAGATTCTTTTATTCTCGATAAAGAAGTTGATAGTATAGACATCTAAATTAATTATATTTTGGAATATGCAAAATCTTTCGGAAACTAATATATTAGAAAAATCAAATACGAAAGAACTTTCTTCAAAAAAATTAGAAGGTGGAAAAAAATTTCAACTAATAACTGAATACACTCCTGCAGGTGACCAGCCAAAGGCTATTTCTTTTTTAAAAACAGAAATATTAAACAANAAAAAAAATCAAGTTTTGCTTGGCGTGACTGGTTCTGGAAAAACTTTTACAATGGCCAAAATCATCGAAGAATTAAATCGCCCGGCTTTAATTCTTGCACCAAATAAAACTTTGGCTGCCCAATTATATGGTGAAATGAAAAATTTTTTCCCTAATAACGCCGTTGAATATTTCGTTTCTTATTATGACTACTATACTCCAGAAGCTTACGTTCCAAGATCGGATACTTATATAGAAAAAGAAGCTTCTATTAATGAACAGATAGATAGAATGAGACATTCTGCTACCAGATCTCTCTTAGAAAGAGATGATGTCATTATTGTTTCAAGCGTGTCTTGTATTTACGGATTAGGATCTGTGGACTCTTACAGTAAAATGACTTTGATTTTNAAAAAAAATGAAAGCTATGAAAGAGATAAAATTATTAAAGGGCTCGTTGAGCTTCAATACAAAAGAAATGATCAAAATTTTCATAGAGGAACTTTTAGGGTTAGAGGAGAGAATATAGAAGTTTTTCCATCTCATTATGAAGATGAGGCATGGAGAATTACAATTGAAGATAATAAAATAACTCAGATAAAGTCCTTTGATCCACTGACTGGAGCTGACAATAAAGAAATTAATTTAATAAAATTATATGGAAATAGTCACTATATCACACCTAGACCAACAGTAGAAAAAGCAATTAAAGAAATAAAAAAAGAATTAATTNTTACTTTAGAAAAATTTAGAAATGAAAAGAANCTTTTAGAAGCNCAAAGATTAGAGGAAAGNACTAGATATGATCTTGAAATGATTGAAGCCACAGGGAGTTGCGCTGGAATAGAAAATTATTCCAGATTTTTATCTGGAAGAAATCCTGGTGAACCACCTCCAACATTATTCGAATATCTTCCTGACAATTGTTTAGTATTTGTTGATGAAAGCCATGTCACTATTCCTCAGTTAAACGGAATGTACAAAGGAGACTATACTAGAAAAAAAACTTTATCCGATTATGGCTTTAGACTTCCTTCTTGTATGGATAATAGACCATTAAAATTTGAAGAATGGGATATGATGAGACCTCAAACAATTTTTGTTTCTGCAACGCCAAGTGAATGGGAATTAAATCAAAGCAAAGGAGTTTTTGCGGAACAAATTATAAGACCAACTGGACTAATAGATCCTCCAATTTTTATCAGACCAGCCAAAAANCAAGTGGATGATTTACTGAATGAATGCATTACCGTCACNAAAAATAATCAAAGAATACTTGTTACTACGCTTACAAAAAAAATGGCTGAAGATTTGACTGAGTATCTCGATGAGAACGGAATTAAGGTCCGTTATATGCATTCTGATATTGATACACTTGAAAGAATAGAAATTATAAGAGACTTAAGACTTGGTGTATTTGATGTTTTGATTGGTATCAATCTTTTAAGAGAAGGATTGGATATACCGGAGTGTGCTCTTGTTGCAATTTTAGATGCCGATAAAGAAGGCTTCTTAAGATCTGAAAGATCCTTAATACAAACTATAGGCAGAGCAGCTAGAAATGTTGATGGTAAAGTTATTTTGTACGCAGATAAAGAAACAGAAAGTATTAAAAAAGCTATCAATGAAACTAACAGAAGAAGAACTAAACAAATTGATTATAACAAAAGAAATAAAATAACTGCTCAGTCCATCAAATCAAAAATTAATGACATTTTGGAAGGGGTTTTTGAAAAAGATTATGTCACTTTTGATAATGACATCCCTATTGGTGATAATCTTAAAAAACATTTAAAAATGCTAGAAAAAGAAATGAAAAAAGCTGCTGACAACTTAGAATTTGAACAAGCGGCAAAAATAAGAGATGAAATAAGAAAACTACAAGAAAGAGAATTAGAAATTAATATGAGTAGCAAAATTAAAGTTTATAACGATGATGTAAAAAAAGAATTAATAGGAAGATCAACGCAGGGCAAGGCTGGAATGATTGCGAAAAAAAAGAGGTAAAATGAATAAAAGTATTTTAATTACAGGATCCTCTCAAAGAATTGGTAAAGAACTATCTTTATATTTCGCAAAAATGAGTTGGAATATTGCGATTCATTTTAATAAATCAAAAAAACAAGCCAATATTCTTAAAAGGGAAATAGAAAGATACGGAGTAAAATGCATTTGTATTCAAGGCAATCTTTTGAATGTAAAAACAATAAAAAAAATAATCACGACTGCAAATAAAAAATTAGGAAATATTAATTGCATAATAAATAACGCTTCTATTTTTAATAATGATGATATTCTTAAATTTTAACGAAAAAAGTTGGAATGATCATATAAAAATTAATCTTTTAGCACCCGCTATCTTTATTAAAGAATTTTCTAAAATTAAAAATCTATCTGAAAATAAATCTATTATAAATATTCTAGATCAAAGAATATTTAAACTAACGCCATATTTCTTTTCGTACACCATTAGCAAAACAGGTTTGCATACAATAACAAAAACTGCAGCCATGAAATTAGCACCAGCAATTAGAGTTAATGCGATTGCTCCCGGCCCCGTCCTTAAAAACAAAAGGCAAACTCAAAAACATTTTAGCAAACAATCAAAAAATACCTTGCTTGGTAGGGCTGTTAAAATTGAAGACATATGCAAAACTGCCTATTTATTGGCAAATAGCGAAACAATTACTGGTCAAGTCATTGCCGTAGATAGTGGACAAAGTCTTAATTGGAAAACTCCAGATATCATTGGAACTAATGATAAGACTAATATTATAAAACTTTTCGAAGATAAAAAAAAATTAAAATCTAAAGAAATAATTTTTATTAAAAATTATACGTGCAAAGCAATTATTGGCTATCATGCCTTTGAGAAAATCAAACCTCAAAAATTAAGATTTAATGTTGAAATTTTAAGCAAACAAAAAAGAGTAATTGATGGAAATATTAATTCAGTGCTCAATTATGAAGAAATTATTAACAAAATAAATTTTTTTTTAAAAAAAAAATATAATTTTTTAGAATCTTTTGCAAATGATTTTATTTATGAAATTTTTAAAAATCAAAATGTTCTAAATATTAAAATAAAGATTGAAAAACTAAACATCATTAAAAATACGGAATCTGTTGGAATAGAATTCTTTAAAACAAGAAATGATTATGAAAAACTTTGATCAAGGCAAAAAAATCATAAAAAACATAATTCAATTTTTACCTAATGGTCCTGGCGTTTATAAAATGCTAGATGATAAAAACACTATTATTTACGTAGGAAAAGCAAAGAATTTGCCTAATAGAATAAACAGTTACATTTCGTCGTCTTATTTGCCAATCAGAACAGAAAGGATGATTTCTAGCACAAAGAACTTAGAATTCATTTCAACGCAAAATGAAGCTGAAGCATTATTACTTGAAGCCAATCTAATAAAAAAAAATCAACCTCGATATAATATATTACTAAAGGACGACAAATCCTTCCCTTATATTCAGCTAACAAAATCACATAAATTTCCTCAACTAACTAAATTTAGAGGCAAACAAAATAAAAGTGATATTTTTTTTGGTCCTTTTGCATCTCCTAGTTCGGCAAGCTGGACAATTAAAACATTGCAAAAAGTATTCTTATTAAGAGTGTGCGATGATTCAATTTTTAATAATAGAAAGAGACCATGTATTTTACATCAAATTAAAAGATGCTCAGCTCCATGTACAAATGAAATCAACGAAGTTGACTATAATAAACTTGTTGTAGACAGCGTTAATTTTTTAAATGGCAAATCTGCCCTTATACAAAAAAAACTTTCTAAAGAAATGGAAATTGAAAGTAAAAAATTTAACTATGAAAAAGCAGCAATAATTAGAGATAGAATAAAAGCATTAACTCAAATTCAATCATCTCAACGAATTAATAAAAATAATTTTAATAATGCAGATTTAATTGCTGCATTTCAAAAAAATAATATTACTTGCATTGAAGTATTTTTTTATAGATCAAAACAAAACTGGGGAAATCAAGCTTTTTTTCCAAAACATGACAAAGAAGATACTATAGACGATATTATTTATTCTTTCCTAATTCAGTTTTATGAAAATAAAATCCCACCGGAAGAAATTATTTTAAGNAAAAGTATTAAAGATTTAGATCTAATCAAANCCGCTTTAGAAAAAAAATATAATAANAAGGTTAATATAAAAACTGCAAAAAATNATAATGAGGAGCTTTCCATAAAATTAGCCATTAAGAATGCACAATTAGCTCTAGATAAAAAACTATTGGAGAATGATAACAATGAGCATTTTTTATCATTAATTAATAAGGAATTTAATTTAGGTTTTAACCCAAGCCTAATTGAAGTTTACGATAATAGTCATGTTCAAGGACTTAATGCGGTTGGCGCCTTTGTTGTATTTGGAAAAAATGGATTTATTAAAAAAAAATATAGAAAATTTAATATATCAAAAACAAATATTAATCCTGGAGATGACTATGGAATGTTAAAAGAAGTTCTTTCTAGAAGATTTGCAAAAATCAGAACAAATAATGAAGATGAAACCGCTGA
>B570J29586_1000127_pt1 | contig 6925 bp, 6 predicted proteins | sample LakMenE09Jun09ns_FD_29586 | JGI IMG/M metagenome (IMG submission 29586)
CCGCTTGGCACCATGACCCAGACGCGCTTTGGGGAGGTGAGGCTGTCGACCAGCTCCTTCACGGTGTAGGTCGGCTTGGCACCCTCCTTGGCGACCTCGTCGGTCTTCTCGCGGGAGCGGTTCCAAATCACCACGTCGTGGCCGTTGCGGACCAGTCGCTTCACCATGTTGGCGCCCATCTTGCCGAGGCCGATAAATCCGATCTGCATGATCTCCCCCTTCAATTGATTGCTGTTCTTACATACCGATGCTAGCGAACTGCGAGCACCCGTTCGATGAGCGCCGTAAGGCGCGTGAGCCCAGCGTCTGGATCGTCACCCAGGTGCACCCGCAGCACGGGGAGCCCGTGGTCGGCGAGTGAGCGCACATCCCCGAGCGCCTGAGCGTCAATCAACTGGCCGAAGCTGTATGGCCGCCCTGGAATCGCGAGATCTCGTGGGTGGCCAGCGACGATCTGCAGGAACCAGCCGATCGGCGCCCCACCCTTATGGAGCTGCCCGGTGGAGTGCAGGAAGCGCGGCCCGATGCCAACGGTGGTGGCGCGCCCCGTTGCATCACGCAGGGCGAGGCGCAGCTTGGTGAGCGCCGCGGTGCGCCTGGGGTGCTGGCGATATACGCCTGAATGCCGATGTAGCCGCGTGCGCCAAGTCGATCGAGCTGACCGGCAATGAGCCGCTCGGCGTCGTCGGCGAATGCTGCGGGCAGCGCATCGTCAACCCAGAGCTGCAGGCCGTCAATTGAGCACTTGGCTGGCAGCTCAGGGAGCGCACCGTTCGCTGCAAGCTCAGCGAGCACGTTCGCCGTGTTCGTCTTCGACTCGGTGACGTTCGGCTCATCAAACGGATTAATGTTGAGCACGGCGCCAGCAAATGCGGTCGCAGCCTCCCAGCGCACGAACTCTCCACCGATGTCGATGCGATCGTTGAGCGTCCACTCCAGAACTGGATGACCGGCTGCAGCGAGTGCGTCGAGTCGAGCGTCAACATCAGAGCCATCGGCACAACGTGGTGCCGTGCCGCCATCTAACTTGATGCGCACGAAGAGTCGGTCCTCGCCATATGTGGTGACGGCACCGAGTGGCTCGCCATCAACCGGCACCACGCCAACGCCATGCTTTCCAGTGCTCTCGGCAACGAGCTGCTCCGCCCACGCACCGAAACCATCAATCGGTTCGTCAACGATGAGGGTCATTTTGTCGCGGCCCTCGCGTGCCAGCGCGCCCATGATGCAGCCGAGTGCAAGGGCATGATTCCCCGCCGGTTCTGGATCGCGGCTCTGCGCCACCGCTGCGCTCCCCGAAGCGAGGAGCGGATCGAGATCGATGCCGAGCAGCGCCGCGGGCACGAGGCCAACGAAGCTGAGTGCGGAGTAGCGACCACCGATGTCGGCGGGATTCAAGAAGAGGCGACTGGTGTTGACCACCTTTGTGACTCCATCGACGCACGGCGACGGGTCACTAATCGCAGCGAAGTTCGCGGTTGGGTCTTGCGTTAGACCCTTCGCGGCCAGCTGCTGCAGGTTGAGCTCATACGCGTACGCCGCGAAGGAGAGTGTCTCGGTGGTGGTGCCAGACTTGCTGGCGAGAAGGTAGTAGCTGCTCTCCGGGCTGAGGCCGGCAACGGCGGTACGGACTGCCTCAGGGTCGGTCGAGTCGCAGATGCGCGCCTTCCCCCAATCGGTGATGTCGGCGAATGCGCGCGCGAGTACTTCAGGGGCGAGTGATGAACCGCCCATGCCAGCAACGACAAAGTCTTTCACTCGCGTGGTTGCACCGGCGACCGGTGCATCGCCGAATGCCTCAAGCGACGGGATCTCTGTCGTAAAGAAATCCGGCGCATCAAGCCAGCCGAGACGATTGGCGATCTTCTCTTGCACCCCAGCGTCGTTGCTCCAGAGCGTTGCATCGCGTGCGGCGAGGCGCACGGCCCACTCGCCGCTGCGGGCGCGATCAAAGGTGCTCTCAATGGCTGCAAGGTCTGAAGCTCGGCCGATGCGCGCGCGGAACGGGAGTCGCGGTTCGCTGCTCATGACTGTTCCTCTTCAATGTCGGCGACCTTGGCTGTACGGCGGAGGTATCGCTCTTCGCTGCTCGGCTCGGCCTGCAAGAAGGCGGCGAGCGTCTCAAGCGCCGTCTCAAGAGAGATGATGTTCGCGCCGAAGGCGAGCACATTCATGTCGTCGTGCACCACCCCCTGTCGGGCCGACGCTGGATCGTGCGCGATGGAGGCACGAATGCCGTGGAACTTGTTCGCGGCGATCGTCACGCCGATCCCCGAGCCACAGATCAGCAGGCCGCGATCGGCCTGGTCGGCGATCATGCGCTCGGCCACGGCACGTGCGGAGTCGGGGTAATCGTCGGTCAGATCACTCCCATCGCCACCGAGGTCGGCGACGCTCCAGTCAGGGGCGATCTCAGCGATTCGGGTAACGATCGCCGCCTTGAGTGCGGCCCCAGCGTGGTCGGCGGCGATGGCGAGTCGGCGGCTCACCTCAGCGAACCTGATGCCCGTCGTGCAGGTGTGGCGTCGGAACGACGCCGTGCACGCTGCCCGCGAGCACGCCCTTGGCGATCTCAACGATGCGCTCTGGGGTGAAACCGAACTCCTTAAAGAGGGTTGGCGCTGGGGCCGATGCGCCGAAGCGGTCCATCGCAATGATGGCGCCGTCGGTGCCTGACCAGCGATCCCAGCCGAGGCTCACACCCGCCTCGATGGCGACGCGCGCACGGAGTGCCGCTGGAAGTACCGACTCGCGGTATGCCGCGTCCTGCTCACCGAAGAGTTCGGGGCACGGCATCGAGACAACGCGCGTTGGTGTGCCGGCAGCTTCGAGCTGCTCCGCCGCCGCAACGGCGAGGTGCAACTCCGAGCCGGTTGAAATCAAGATCATCTTCGCAGCGCCGGTTGCTTCACGAAGTACATACGCACCACGTCGTACGCCAGCCGCCGCTCCAGTAATGGAGCCAGCGAGTACCGGCAACTTCTGTCGTGTGAAGGCGAGCACCGTTGGCGCATGTCGTCGCTCAATGGCAACGCCCCACGCCGCTGCGGCCTCGTTTGGATCGCCAGGTCGGAAGAAGCGCACGTTCGGAATCGCGCGCAGAGCGGCGTAATGCTCGACCGGCTGATGCGTTGGCCCATCTTCACCGAGACCAATCGAGTCATGCGTGAAGACGAAGATGCTGCCGAGATTGGCGAGTGCCGCGAGGCGCAGTGCACCGCGCAGGTAATCGCTAAAGGTGAGGAAGGTCGCCACGAATGGAATCAGCCCACCGTGATACGAGATGCCGTTCGCAATCGCAGCCATCGCATGCTCGCGTACGCCATAACTGATGTTGCGGCCCGACTCGGTGGCGGTGAACTTGCCACCACCATGAATGTCGGTGAGGTTCGACTCTGAGAGGTCGGCGCTGCCGCCAATCAACTCGGGAAGCACGGCACCGAGCGCCGCAATGCTTGCCTGGCTGACGTTGCGCGTTGGCGCATCGCCACCAAGCTCGTACTTCGGCAGGGCGCTCTCCCAGCCGGCTGGAAGCGTTCCCGCCATGCGGCGCTGAAGTTCAGCGGCCTCTGCTGGGAAGGCGGTCGCGTAGGCGAGCAGCTGCTTTGCATGTGCGGCGACGAGCGTTGCACCGTGATCGCTGCGCTCCTTATAGAGGGCGGCAACATCTGCCGGAACGGCGAAGGTTGCATCGGGGTCAACCCCGTAGGCGGCCTTGGTGAGCTTCACCTCATCAGGGCCGAGTGGCGCGCCGTGTGACTTCTGGCTCCCCGCCTTGTTTGGCGAACCGAAACCAATGACGGTACGCACTGCGATCAGGCTCGGTCGCTCGTCGGCGATCGCCCAATCAATGGCGCGATCAATCGCCTCAATGTCGTTGCCATCTTCAACGCGCGCGGTGTGCCAGCCGTAGGCATCAAAGCGCTTCAGCACATCCTCTGACCAGGCGGTGGAGGTTGGCCCGTCGAGTTGGATCAGGTTGTCGTCCCAGAGATAGATCAACTTGCTGAGCTTCAGGTGCCCCGCAAGCGATGCGGCCTCAGCGGCGATCCCCTCCTGCAGGTCGCCGTCAGAGACGATGGCGAAGACGCGGTGATCAATCACCGTGTGCCCTGGGCGGTTGAACTCTTCTGCGAGGCGGCGCTCTGCGATCGCCATCCCAACGCCGTTGGCGAATCCCTGGCCGAGCGGGCCGGTGGTGGCCTCGACGCCGGCGGTCAGGCCGAACTCTGGGTGCCCGGGTGTGAGTGAGCCCCACTGGCGGAACGCCTTGAGGTCGTCGAGGGTCAGGCCGTAGCCGGCGAGATGGATGAGCGAGTAGAGGAGTGCGCTCGCATGCCCGTTGGAGAGAAGGAAGCGGTCGCGATTGAACCAGCTCGGCGTTGATGGTGCATGGCGAAGGTGTCGTGACCAGATGGTGTGCGCCATTGGTGCACAGCCCATCGGTGCGCCTGGGTGTCCGCTGTTTGCCGCCTGCACTGTGTCGATGGCGAGGGTGCGGATTGTGGTGACGGCCGACTGGTCGAGGCGCTGGTCCATGGGTCTCTCCATCCATCAATAGGCAGGTGGGCCGTCGGCGCGGAGCTACTCACGTGCGCCTCGGTGCTGCAGGAAGATTGTAGACTCACTGCTCGTGCGCCGTTGCAACCGAGTGGCAACGTGGCGCCACCCGCTAAAGGAGGAGTTATGTCGGGATCGACCTCACCCGCCGCCGTTCAAGCGACTGGGATCGGCCGCGTCTTTCAGGCGAAGGGCGGCCCCGTCACCGCGCTCGATGGCATCGACCTGCGCATTGAGCCGGGCGAGCTCTTCGGGGTGCTCGGCCCCAACGGCGCCGGGAAGAGCACGCTGATCAAGATCCTGAGCACCCTTCTCCTTCCGAGTACCGGATCCGCCTCGATCTTTGGTCTTGATGTCGTAACGGAGACGGCGCGCGTGCGCCGCATCATGAACCTCGTCGCCGGCGGTGACTTCTCGGGGTACGGCCTGCTGACGGTTCGTGAACAGCTAGCGATGTTCGCCCAGTTCTACGGCCTGCCGTACCGCGAGGGGATGGCGAAGGTCGATGCGCAGCTTGCCTCCTTCGGCATTGATGACATTCGTGATCGCAAGATCAGCGCCCTCTCAACCGGTCAGCGCCAGAAGTTGAACTTTGCGCGATCGTTCCTCAACGACCCATGGATTCTCTTCCTCGATGAGCCAACCATTGGCCTCGACGTCTCGGCTGCGCGCGATGTGCGCGATCGTATCCGTGCCTTTCAAGCAGAACAGCCTGGTCGAACCGTACTGCTCACAACGCACTACATGGCTGAGGCGGACGAGATGTGCGATCGCATCGCCATCGTCGACCATGGACGCATCTTGGCGCAGGGGACACCAACAGAGCTGAAGCGCATGGTGCAGAAGGATGCACTCTTCGTCGTTGGCATTGACGCGCTGCCTGCATCAATGTCGTTAGATTCACTTCGCGCACTCCCTGGCGTGATCTCGGTCGGCGCGCGAGATGCTGATGGCAGCGACGCCTCTGGTGTTGGTTCACCGATACTGCGACTCGCAATTGGCCTCAAGGAAGATGCTGCACTCGGCGGCGTGATCAGTGCGCTCGCCGCCGGTGGCGCGCACCTGCAAGAGATTTCAAAGAGCGAGCCAACTCTGGAAGAGGTCTTTGTGCAGCTCGTCGGTCGAGGCATTAGCGAATCAGACGAGACGAGCAATGGGTAACAGCATTGTTGGCGCTGAAGCCACCGCACTGATCGCGCGCATCCATGAGGAGACCACTTGGAGTTTGGGGCGCCGAGCGCGTCACGCCTTCGCTTCGGTTGTGGCGCGCGCCTATCCGCGTGTGATCGGTGCTGCGCGCGAACCGTCGTGGCTCTTCTTCGATCTTGTCTTCCCGATTCTCGGCATGTGCTCGATCGTCTTCCTGCTCCGTTCACGTGGAGTGGATGAGGCCTGGATCGCCTCCACGATCTTGGCGACCGCACTCCTCTCCTTCTGGATCTCGGTGGTCTGGATGATGGGGGCGCAGTTCCACTGGGAGCGCGACTCCGGGAACCTCCTCCTCTATATCACCGCCCCCGTCGGCCTCGGCGCAATTGCCCTCGGCATGGCGATCGGCGGTGCGCTGGGTGTGGTCATTCGAGCGGTGATCATCACCGTGGCGGGCGTGCTCCTCTTCGGGGCGAAGTACCAGGTCGCCGACCCGTTCCTGCTCGCGCTGGTGATTTTGGCGGGGGTGGCGGCGATGTATTCGCTTGGCGTCTGCCTCTCGTCGGTCTTCCTGATCTCAGGTCGCGAGGCAGATCACCTCGGCAGCCTCTTGAACGAGCCGATGCAACTCCTCGGCGGCGTCTACGCGCCAGTGCGTTCCATGGGCACAGCTGGGGTGGTCGCGCTCGGCATCTTGCCACTCGCCCCAGCAATTGATGCGCTGCGGCAGGTCGCTGTGCCCCAACTCGCCGCAACGGGGATCCTGCCCGTTGGTGTGGAGTTGCTGATTCTGCTGGTGATGACCATCGTGTTCGGCGTGATCGGGCGCGTGCTCCTTGCGCACATCGAGCGGGTCGGTCGCGCCGGCGGCAAGTTGCTAGCGCGTGCCGATTAGCGCAGGCTCCGCACCAGAGGTGCGACCGTTCGGTCCGTTGCGCGGCTCTGCCGCAGATGCTGCGCGCTCCCTCGTTGCATCGGCACGACTTGCGTGGGCGATTGAGGGGAACTGGGCACAGCCGGTTTACCTTGCGGCGTTCTTGATCGTTCGGCCCCTCGCGTTTCTTGGGCTCTTCCTCGCCGTCCTCAGCATTGGCGGCTCACTCAACGTTGCAACGATTGGGTTTGTGGTGATCGGCCAGGCCGTCTTTCAGATCGTTAGCGCAGCACTTGAGGGCCCAACGCATGCGCTCCTTGACGATCGCGAGCGCTATCGCAC